>Ga0193743_1000342_pt1 | contig 36794 bp, 31 predicted proteins | sample L2c2metaG_FD_143038 | JGI IMG/M metagenome (GOLD analysis project Ga0193743, IMG submission 143038) | Soil microbial communities from a riparian zone of the East river system, Colorado, United States - L2c2 | ecosystem: Environmental > Terrestrial > Soil > Riparian zone | place: USA: East River... | reverse complement strand
ACCGGCCTGCAAAGCAGGTGCGCGATCAACGCTGGTTGAACCAACATTCATTGAACAGGGGCCTGGCTCGTATACATGGTTCGGTGTGCAAAGTCCGCCAGTCCGGAATGCCTAAAGAACCACGGCAAGGTCCCGCCGTCTTAGGACGGGTTCACCAGCGCATCAGTGCACGGCCCCGCGGGTCGGTTTTCTTGTAAGTCTAAGTCTCCGTGCATCCTAGTCTCCTCCATCTGGGCTTCCTCACCATCCCCACCTTCGGTGCCCTGGCCGCCATCGGCCTGATGCTCGCGCTCGCCCTCAGCCTTCGCACCGCGGCGGTCGTCGGCCTCAATCCGGACCTCGTCTGGAACGCCGGACTCTTCGCCGTCATCGCGGCCTTCGTTCTTTCGCGCCTGCTCCTTGTGGCGACGAACTTTCACAGCTTTCTGACGTACCCGATTCTGGTGCTGATGGTCCCTTCGCTTACGCCTCTGGGACTTCTGCTGACCGCTGTAGCGACAGCGATTTACCTTCGCCTTCGCGCTCTGCCGCTGCTTCCGGTGCTCGACGCCTGGGCGCCCTGCGCCACGCTCGTCTGGGCCTTTCTCGCCCTCGGCCACTTCGCCGAAGGCAGCGACCCCGGGCTTCCCAGCAACCTGCCCTGGGCGGTGCCGATCCCGCCCGGAACTCTGCGGCTGCATCCGGTAGCCATCTACGCCGCTGTGATCGCCGCTCTCATCACGGCCGTGCTGCTGGATCGGCTCTCACACCGGCGCCACGCGGGAGATACGGCTGCGCTGGGGCTCGCTCTGAGCGGCCTGGCCCAGTTCCTCCTCAGCTTTCTGCGCGAGCCCGCGTTCTACGAAAACACCCTCGGGCGGGTGCTCGACCCCATCCAGTGGGTCGCGCTCGGTATGATCGTCCTTGCCGGACTCCTCTGGCAGCAGCCGCGAAGGTTGGTCGTCCATGCCGTCTAAAAACATGCTTCCCAAGGGCCAGCGCCGCCGCACGGTCAAGCCTGAATATCGAGCGACCCGCGGCGTCGAGCCTGCTGCTCCGCCCGTCATCCCGGTCCTCGAGATCGAAGACGACGCCGAGCAGAAGGGCCAGATCCGCGCCTTCACCGCCGCCCCCGAGGCCGCCGGTCTGCGGCTGGACCAGTACCTCGCCCAGGCGATCCCCGACATCAGCCGCGCCCGGGTCCAGCTCCTCATCGAGCACGGTCAGGTGCGAGTCAACGGCATCGCCGCGAAGGCGAAGCTCAAGCTGCAGGGCGGGGAACCGATTGAGATCGAAGGTGCTCCACACCCGCCGCCGCTCCATGCCTTCCCTGAGGACATCCCCCTCAACATCCTTTATGAAGACGATCACCTCGCCGTGATCGACAAGCCCGCAGGGATGATGGTCCATGCAGGTGCAGGTGCGACTGCGCCTGGCGAAGAGCAGGACGAACGCAGCCATGGAACCCTGGTCAACGCCCTTCTGCACCACTTCAACAAGCTCTCCCAGGTTGGCGGCGACCTCCGCCCCGGCATCGTGCATCGGCTCGATAAGCAGACCAGCGGCATCATTGTGGTCGCCAAGGACGACAGCACGCACCGCAAGCTGGGAGAGATGTTCGCCTCCCGCGAGCTGGAGAAGACCTACCTTGCCCTTGTGCATGGCAACATCGCGCGCGACAACATGACCGTCGATCTTCCCATCGGCCGCGATCTTGTCCGCCGCACACGCATGACCACGCGCCGCTCCGCCGACAGCGAAGGCGTTCGCCTCGCCGTCTCGCACGTCAGGGTGCTTGAGCGGATTCAGTCAGCTCGTTATGGCCGGTTCACCCTGGTTGAGGTGCGCATCGAGACCGGGCGAACGCACCAGATTCGTGTTCATCTGCAGGCGCTCGGCCACCCGGTTGTGGGGGATACGCTCTATGGAGCACCGCACAACATCGGCCAGTCTTCCGATCTTCTCTCGCTCGATCGCAACTTTCTGCACGCTGCCAGACTCATCTTTCAACACCCTAAGACTCGAAAGACGATGACGATGGAATCCCCTCTTCCTCCTGAGCTTGAGAGGCTGCTGGAGGCTCTGCGCGCCGATTAACGGCCAGCTTTGAGTAGAATGATCCAAGTGACCGTAAAGACACGAATGAAGCATACCCTCCGTCTCCTGACCATCCTTACCTTCTCAGGCCTGTTCGCCGCAGCATCTCTTGGCGCGCAGACACCCTCGCCTTCGACAGAGAACCTTCCCTCGGCTCCCAGTGCAACTCCTAAACAGGCCCCGCCGGTGGCCTCCCCTGCGCAGCAGCCACTCCCAGCGCAGCAGAAGCCTGCCGCGCAGCCAGCGACGACGCCGACTCAGCAGCCCACAGCCATTCCTCAGCAGCAATCCCCGGCTCCGCAGCAGCCTTCCGGCGACGAACCCATAACGACCATCAGGGTGCAGGTCAACGAGGTCAATCTGATCTTTACGGTGACCGACAAGAAGGGGCGCTTCATCACCGGACTGCGACGTGAGAACTTCGGTCTGCTCGACGACGGACGGCCTCCCGTGGCAGTTCTTCGCTTCAGCCAGCAGACGAACCTTCCTCTTCGTGTCGGCATCATGCTCGACACCTCGAGCTCGATCCGTCAGCGCTTCCAGTTCGAACAGGACTCCGCGATCGAGTTCCTTCTGCAGATCCTGCACCGCAATGACCGCGCCTTTGTTGAAGGGTTCGACATCGAGACGGACATGGCGCAGGGCTTCACCAACAATATCGACCTGCTCAACCAGGGCATTCGCAAGCTTCGGCCCGGCGGCGGCACGGCGCTGTACGACGCCCTGTACAAGACCTGCCGCGACCAGATGCTGACGCTCAAGGAAGAGGGCGCTGTGCGACGCGCTCTGATCGTCGTCTCCGACGGTGACGACAACTACAGCCGTGCCCAGCAGTCCGATGCCATCAAGATGTGCCAGCGCTCCGAGACGATCGTCTATACCATCAGCACCAATGTCAGCCCCAGCAAAGATAAGGGTGACGAGATTCTCCGTACGATCTCGGAGGCCACAGGCGGCATGGCCTTCTTCCCGGTGAAGATCGAAGATGTAGCCACCGGCTTCCGCAATATTCAGGAAGAGCTTCGCAGCCAGTACTCGCTGGTCTACCGTCCGGCGGACTTCAAACAGGATGGATCGTTCCGGACAATCTATCTTCAGGCGCTCGATCTGCGTTACAAGGTCCGGGCCAGCAAAGGCTACTTCGCTCCACGGCCCACTCCTTAGCTAGAGCTGGTCGCGATACTTTTCAATCGCGAGCAGGACGAGCTGCGAGCGGGTTCGCACGCCGGTCTTCGAGAAGAGCTGCTGCAGCGTCGCCTTGACCGCGCTTTCGGAGATGCCTAAATTTGCGGCGATCTCCTTGTTCGCGAGGCCCTGCAGCAGATACCGCATAGTTACTCGCTCGCGCTCGGTGAAGCGCGTCGATTCCTGCGGCTGCGCGGCAGCTACCACAGCCTGCAGGTACTGCTGATCGATCAGCACGCGCCCCTGGGCGACCTCGACGATTGCGCGTTGCAGGTCTTCCGGCGACTCCTGTTTGTGAAAGATTCCTGAGATGCCGGCCTTGATGAGAGCAAGCGCATCCTTGTCGGGAAGACCGGCGGTCACGATCAGGATCTTGCCGGTGAAGTTCATGGACCGCAGAGGGCCGAGCAGAGCAAGCGCATTCTCTTTGCCGAGGTCGTAGTCCAGCACGAGGACGTCTACGGGCGTCTTTTGCAGCTCTGCCAGCATCTGAGTGGAGTCGCCGCTATGGCCCGCGATGACGAACCGCTCGTCGGAGTCCAGCAGCCGCCGCAGGCCCTCGCGAAAGAGCATGTGGTCATCAAGCAGGTAGATCCGGATAACGCTCGCCGTTGTGGAGTTCATGCGTGTTCCTGTTCCTCTTCCGCTGTGTCGGCCAGTGCCAGCTGATCTTCATTATGCTCGGCGAGCAGGGTGATGACAAAGCAGCAACCGGTCTCGGTGGGCTCGAAGCGGAGCTCGCCACCGAAGCTTTCGATCAGGGCGCGCGAGACGTAGAGTCCAAGGCCGGAGCCATCGGACTCCGGACGAAACGGCTGGAAGAGCTGGTGGGCCGACTTCATGCCCGGTCCGGTGTCGCAGACTCGCAGAAGGACGCGTCCCTCATGCAGCGAGGTATCGATGATGAAGCGGGGATGAGGCTGGTCGGCGATGGCGCGCAGAGAGTTCTGCGAGAGATTGAGGAGGGTTTGGATCAATCCCTGCCGGTTTGCGCGGACGGCGGGCAGATCGTCGGGAACGTTCCACTCGAACTGGCCGTCGATGTCGATCCAGTCCTGCCCGACGATGACGCGCAGCTCCTCGGCCAGCTCCTGCAACAGTACGGTCGAGACCTTCATGCGGGCCTTCTTGCGCAAGTCGACCGAGGCCAGATCGCGCAGCCCGGCTGCGAGATTTTTGAGCGCCACGAAGTCTGGATCACCGGCGATGGCGCTGCTCCTCTCCATGTTCGAGGCGACGACGAAGATGGCGGAGCAGAGATTGCGGATCTCGTGGGAGACGGCGCTCGCGAGGATGCGGTCGTGGCTCACGATCTGCTCGAACTGCGCATGCTCGCGCTCGCGCACCTCATTGGACATATCCACGACGATTGCGGCCAGGTGACGAGCGTTACCTTCGCCGTAGATGGAGAACCACGTTGTGGTGGGGACCGAGGTTCCGTCGCCGCGGCGCGCCCAGGCGCTGGCCGATGTGCTGATATCGCCGATTCCCGAGGGAAGCTGCAGAGCGTCGTGGAACAGGCCGATGTAGCGGCGAATCTCCTGGCCCGGCAGAGGCCCTTCTGGTTGCAGCATGGTTTCGGCGGCTCGATTCGCGGCGAGGATGATGCCGTTGGAATCGACGGTAAGGATGGCGGCGGGGCTGCTCTCGGCAAGCAGCCTCAACTGCTCCTCCGCCTGCCGGCGCATGTGCTGCTCAAACCGCAGGCGGGAGTAGTGCTTCAACACCATGCGCCGCGAATCGGCAATCTGGTAGATCCACAGGCCGCAGCCTGAATAAGCAATGGTGGCCATGCAGAAGCGGAGCATATGCTCGAGCGGCGTCTCATCGAGGGTGAACAGCCCCCGGGTATAGGCGCAGAAGGCCGCAGCGCACACGATCTGCCATCGCGAAAGAGTCGTGGCGGCGAGCATGACGGGGAAGATGTAGAGGATACCGAGCGAGAAGTCGAGGTTGAAGTACCACTCCAGCAGAACAAGAATCGACACCAGTCCCGCTGCGATCAGAAGGATCTGGCCCCGGCCGCCCTCGGCGGCACGCATTCGAACAAAACGCCGGTAGAAAGTATTCACTCTCTCTATTAGACGCGGTCAGGCGAAAGGATGGGTGAGCGATGGCCAAAAGATAGGTTCTTCGCCATCTTGCGGCAGCTCCCAAAGAGCGGCTGGAAGATAGGAAGCACCATGCGTTCCATCACGGTCTAATCGGCGTATGGAGTATGCCGAATGATTGTTCGAGACCGATTGCCGCTGAAGCGAATTTGGCCACGTGCCTGGAAGCGACTTCTGATCCTGCTTGTCTTCGACTGCACGGTTGCCGTCGTCTATTCGGTACTGCATCACAAGTGGATCTCGCTGAACGGGCTTCCGGTCGCTCCGCTGGCCTCGGCACTTACGATCTTTCTCGCCTTTCGCACCAACGCTGCCTACGGGCGGTGGTGGGAGGCGCGTCAGCTATGGGGACAGCTGGTCAACACATCGCGCGCTCTTGCGGTGCAATTCCTGACCATGCTCGATGATGAGACCGAAGATCCGCATCGCGTTCCCTTGAGAAACACGCTGGTTCTGCACCACATCACCTTCACCCATGCTTTGAGGTGCCATCTGCGGAAGCAGACAGCGCTGCCCGAGGTGCGAACCCTGCTGGGAGAGCGCGCCGCCCGCGAGCTGAGCGTCTACAAGAATCTTCCCGCCGGACTTGTGCTGAGAATGGGCGATCTGCTTCGTCAGGCACGGAACGAAGGCATGCTCGACAGCTTCCGCTGGACGGCGATCAACGAAAATCTCACGGAGCTGACGAATATTCAGGGAGCCTGCGAGCGCATCAAGAACACGCCGCTGCCTCGCCAGTTCGATTACCTTCCCAGTCTTCTTGTGGATGCGTTCTGCTGGTTGCTGCCCTTGGCGATTGTGGCGGACCTCGAGCTGATGACGCCCATCGCGAGCGTGCTGATCAGTTTCACCTTCATTGCGGCGGATCTGATGAGCCGTGAGATCTCCAATCCATTCGATAACACCATCCATGACACTCCCATGACCGCGCTCTCGCGCACCATCGAGCTGAACCTGCGCGAGCAGATGGAGGTAACGGACCGGCGGAGAGGATGGAGCGGGAGTACACGGCATCGCAAGTCGCGCGCGGTCTCCGACGTAATGCCCGTGGACGGCTTCGTGTTTTAGGAAGAGACGTTCTGCCTCAGGAAAGGAACACCATGCTTCAGAAAGCAACCGAGATTGTATTCGCCACCGACTTCTCCGATTCGAGCCACGCCGTTATTCCGGTCGTGGCCCAGTGGGTGCACACGCTGGATGCAAAGCTGACCATTCTTCATGTCTACGATGCGAAGAAGACGATGTACCGCGAGGCGGAGGCGCTGCTGCGCTCATTCTTCGCGGAGGCGGACAACTATCGGCACTGCGATCGGGTCCTGATCAGCGGCGATCCCGGCGAAGGAATCGCCGCCTACTGCGAGCGTCGCCCGAATGTCCTGCTTATGCTTCCTCCCAGCGATCTCACCGGGCTTCCGCGTCCGTGGCACCGGTCCTTGCGCGCTCGACTCATCCAGAGGCTCTCGATCCCCATCTGGACGCTGGGCCGAATCAACGTCGGCGACACCGCGCCGTCCGCCGACCGCCACATCGGCGTCTGGATGGGCGATCCGGAAGAGGGCATCACGCACTTGCAACAGGCGGCGCAGCACGCTTCGGAGACCGGAAGCACGCTGCATCTGCTGCACGTCGTCGATGAGATCAACGAGGGCTCCCTGCTCAAGCCGCTCCTCTCGGGCGCTCCCATGGGCGAGGAGACGGCCGATGCCTGGCTGCAGGATATTGCCTGCATGCTCGATTCGGAGTGCAGGGTAGAGGTCCATGTTGCGCAGGGGAGGATGTCGCGCGAGCTTCCCCGGCTTCTCCGCCGCAGCGGGGCCGACATGCTGGTCCTCAGCCAGCAGAGCGCGGTGCATCACGGCTGGATCGGCCCGGAGATCAACCCGGTCTTCCGGCAGTGCGCCATCAGCCTCGTCTGCGTACCTTATGCCACGAAGCTCGAGGAGCTCCATCAGCAGGTGGCCGAGTCGGCGGCATAGAGTCTTGTCTCGGGCGCAGGAAGGTCCGGCACCCCTCGGACCTTCTTACGCCCGCCGGGATCTCCGCTCAGTTGTACTGTTCGACCCGCTGCAGCAGCGCCAGCTTCCGCGCCGGGTCCAGAAAGCTGGCCTCGACCGCGTTCGCTGCAAGCTCACGCATCTGCTCCATGGTGAAGCCGTATCTCTCCTGCGCAAGGACATACTCTCCCAGCAGGTCGCTTCCAAACATCGGTGGATCGTCGGAGTTCAGCGTAATCATCAGGCCCGACTCGAAGTAGTCCTTCACCGGATGCTGCTCGAACGCCTTGCAGCACCCTGTCCTGATGTTGCTGGTGATGTTGATCTCCAGCGGAATCTGCTTGCGGGCCAGTACCTCGATCAGCTCTGCATCATGTTGCGCGGCGAGCGCGTGTCCGATCCGTTCGGCACCGATGTTGATCGCCGACCATATGCTCTCTGGCCCGACAGACTCGCCGGCATGCGCGGTCAGCCGCAGACCCGCGGCACTTGCCTCCCGGTATAGATCGCGGAACTGATCGGCTGGTCCGCGTGCCTCATCGCCGCCGATGCCAATGCCTACGATGCTCGGATACTTCTCCCGAAGCTCTGCCGCCTTGCGGAAGACCCGCGCGCCTTCCTCCACGCCGAAGTGACGCACGGCATCGACGATCCACAGAACGGTGGTGCCGAAGTCTTTCTCGCCACGCTTACGCCCTCGCTCAATGGACTCGACGTATGGCTCTACCTCGGTCTTCTTCCAGTAGTAGATGATTCCGAAGGAGACGTAGACCTCCGCGTGGACGACGCCCTGGCCGGCGAGCTCGCGAATCATGTTGTACGTAATCAGCTCGTAGTCGTCAGGCGCTTTCAGTCTTTCGGTGACAGCCTTAAAGGCCATCAGGAACCCAAGAAAGTTTTCATAGCAATAGAGAGCCCGCGCGCCATCAAGGGTCAGAGGTTCCTCATCGTGGCGTCTGCTGAGCTCTACAAGAGTCTCCGGCTTGATTGTGCCTTCCAGATGCAGGTGCAGCTCCGCCTTCGGCAGGCCACGCAGCCACTTCACGATGTCGATCTCGGGGTTCTGTTTTGCGAGCCTCGGGGCCATCTCTCTATCTTAGGCTTCGGGAGAATAAAACTCACTTCGCTTGCGGCTGTAGAGGACATAGACGAAGAGTCCCACGACCAGCCATACGAAGAACCGAAGCCACGTTTTGACCGGCAGCCCAGCCATCAGCAGGATGCAGAAGGCAACGCTCAGAATCGGAATCACCGGACCAAAGGGGACCTTGAAGCCGCGATACCGCTCTGGCTGGCGCGCCCGCAGCACGAGCACTCCGATGGAGACCAGCACGAAGGCGAACAGGGTTCCGATGTTCGACATCTCCGCGAAGGTGCCGACGTCGAAGAGCCCGGCAGGAATGGCAACGAGAAAACCGGCTACCCAGGTCGCGAAGGCCGGAGTCCTGAAGCGCGGATGCACGTTGCTGAACGCCTTCGGCAGCAGGCCATCGCGGGACATCGCGAACCACACCCGCGCCTGTCCCAGTTGAAACACGAGGATGGAGGAGACCATGCCGACAAGAGCGCCCAGCAGCACCGCCAGCCTCACCCAGTGCAGACTGTGGCCGCCCGGCGTCAGCGAGACACGCTTCAGCGCATTCACTACGGGAGCCGCATCTCCTGCTACCGTCCGCCACGGCACCATACCGCAAAGCACGCTCGCGACGCCGATATAAAGGATCGAGCAGACGATCAGCGTAGCAAGAATGCCGATAGGAACGTCCTTCTGCGGGTTCCTGCACTCTTCGCTCGCCGTCGAGACGGAATCGAAGCCAATATAGGTGAAGAAGATGATGGAGCCGCCTGCGAGAATCCCGCTCCATCCGTTCGGTGAAAACGGAACATAGTTGTTGGGATGGATAAAGCTCAGCCCGAAGAAGACGAAGACCAGGATGGCCAGGATCTTCACCAGCACCATAATGTTGTTGGTCCGCGCCGATTCGCGAATCCCACGCACCAGAACGACCGTCAGCAACAGCACGATCAGGAAGGCAGGGATGTTGAATCCCATATGCCATCCCGGAGAGTAGATATCGTGTCCCTGCAGGTCCTGTAGGCCCAGCGGAAGATACGCTGGAGAGAGCCATTGTGGTGAGATATTCAGTCCCAGCCAGTCCAGCAGGTCGACGACGTGTGCGGCAAACCCGACGCTTACGCTCATGTTGCTGAAGGCGTACTCCAGAATCAGGTCCCAGCCAATGATCCACGCCACCAGCTCGCCCAGCGTCGCATAGGTGTACGTGTACGCCGATCCCGCAATCGGGATCATGCTCGCCAGCTCCGCATAACAGAGCCCTGTCAGCGCGCAGACGATCGCCACTAGCACAAGCGAGACCGCAATGGCCGGGCCAGCGCCGGGCCTTCCCGCAACAGCGCCGCTGGTGTGGTGCAGCAGGCCGAGGATGAGGTCGATCACCGGAGAGTCCGACAGCTTGACCTCAGTGGCCGGATTGCCGCCGATCGCCGTGCCGATCACAGTAAAGATGCCCGAGCCGATCACGGCGCCGATTCCAAGCGCAGTCAGGCTCACCGGGCCGAGAGACTTCTTCAGCGCGTGCTCCGGCCGCTCCGATTCAGAGATCAGCTTGTCGATCGACTTGGTTTTAAAGATTTGCCTGGCCAGCACCCTGCTCCTCAAACAGAATTGTCCGGCAGAGTCGTCCCGGACTCACCCGAGTAACACCTTACAACCTTTAACTCGTCGGGGAGGAGCTATCTTCCGGGCCGGGAGGCAGCAAATGCTGCTCCCTCGGCCCGGAAAGGCTCGTGAATCAGACTAGCGCTTCGATGCGCCGCGCGCGAGCTTGCGGACCTTTGCCTTGTTGGAGCCACGAGGAGTCGTGCGCTTTGCCTTCGGCGCAGCCTTCTTGCGCGCTGCCCGCTTGACCTTCTTGCGCTCTGTCTTGTCGGTAATGCTCTTGGTATTTGCCATTCGTCTCTTGCCAATCTCTCTTTTAAATTAGTTTCCGGGAAACTTAGAGGCGTTCCAGCTGGGCAAACTTCTCCACCAGCTTCTTCACGCCATGCTGTTGAAATTGTACTGTAATCTTGGCGTCATCCCCATCCCCTTCGCGACGAAACACCGTTCCTTCACCATATTTGGGGTGCCGCACCCGCGTGCCCTGCTTCAGGCCGGTCTTGCCCGCGGGCTCGGCGACCTCAGGCCGGGAGCGCCCTGCCGCCGCTCCCGGCCGCTGTCCCCGACCGGCAAAGAAGCTGGCAATGTTGTCCAGGGACCCTGATCCTCCAGCCGTGCCCCGGCCTGCCGTACGCTGTCGCCCCGCGCCGGAGGAGCCCGAGCGGCCACCGCTCTGGTCCTCGTCCTCGTAGCTCCAGTGGCGCTCCCCGGCCTCCTGCTCGCCGCGTCCGAAGCGGTTCGCCTTGGGATACGGTGTCGCATACAGCCCACTGTAGTCTCCGCTGAACTGCGGACGCGCTGGAGGACTCCCGAGATCCTCCACCAGACGCGACGGAACCTCCTCCAGGAACCGCGACGCCACACTCGCCTCCGGCATGTCGTTGCCATAGCGCCTGCGATGTCTCGCCCGCGTCATCACTAGGGTATCCATCGCGCGGGTCATGCCCACGTAGCAGAGCCGCCGCTCCTCCTCCAGGCCCGAAGGGTCCATCATGGTCCGGGCGCTCGGAAACAGGCCCTCTTCCATTCCCGCCAGGAACACCAGCGGAAACTCCAGTCCCTTGGCCGCGTGCAGCGTCATCAGAGTCACCTTCGCCTCGGCGGAGTACTGATCGGCATCGCTGGACAGCGCCGCGTGATCCAGAAACTCGTCCAGCGTCTCACCGCGCTCCTCCGCATCCTGGGCGGCGTTGGCGAGTTCCTTCAGGTTCTCGATTCGAGAGAAGCTCTCCGGCGTACCTTCATCTTCGAGCGCGCGAATATATCCGCTGCGATCGTTCAGAAACTTGATCAGCTCCGGCAGAGTAGCCCTTTCTCCAGGAGTGCGGAACGCCGGACGCTCGTTCCCCGACTTATCGATCAAAGTGTCATTTTGAGCGGAGCGAAGCGCAGTCGAAGGATCTGCAGCCTTCTTCCGCGAAGGTCGTTCTTCCTTCAGCACCACCGGGGCAAACGGATTGAAGCTCGTCGAATCGACCTCAGTCTGCTCCTCAACATCGTGCGAGTTCTCCGCCGCAATCGTGGAGATCTCTTCACTCGGCCCAAAGTCGAAGGCGAAGTTGAAGCTCGTATCGAACTCCTCGTTTTCCTCTGCGCCCGCTTCGGCAGGCTCTGCAACGTACTCTTCCTGCTCCCCGGCAAACTCGGAGACATCGAACGAAGCATCGTCCTCTCCTGCCTCCTCGCTCACATCCTCCGTAAGCTTCTCGGCGAATCCGGGCCCCAGCATCGCGCGCGCATCTTCAATCAGCCGGCGAAATCCCTCCAGAGCATTCAGCGTCCGCTGCGGCAACAGTCGGTCCTCCATCGCCCGTGCTATCGCATCCCATGTACTCATGCCCGCACTCAATGCCATGCGTTCCAGCGTCTCCATCGTCGTCTTGCCGATGCCGCGCACGGGCGTGTTCACCACGCGTTGCAGCGCAATCGAGTCGTGCGGATTCTGCACCAGCTTCAGATAGCTCAGCAGGTCCTTCACCTCAGCGCGATCGTAGAAGCTGAACCCGCCCACCATGTGGTACTGGATCTGATACCGCCGCAGCGCCTCTTCCACCAGTCGCGACTGCGAGTTAGTTCGATACAGCACCGCGCATCGTGGCTCGTCTTCCTGCTGTCCCGCCTCGCGCAGATAGCGTTGAATGCGGTCCGCGATAAACAGCGCCTCATTCTCGCCATCAGGAGCCTCATAGTACCCGATCAGCGATCCGCCCTCGCGCGAGGTCCACAGGTTCTTACCCTTGCGCTGCGTGTTCTGCGCTACCACTGCGCTGGCCCCTTCGAGAATCACCTGTGTCGAGCGGTAGTTCTGCTCCAGACGAATGGTCTTCGCTCCAGGAAAATCCTTTTCGAAGTCGAGAATGTTCTTGATGTCCGCACCGCGCCAGCTATAGATCGACTGATCCTCATCGCCGACGACGCAGATGTTGTTCTCATGCCCAGCCAGCAGCTTCATCAACTCGTACTGCGGGCGATTCGTATCCTGATACTCGTCGATCATCACGTAGCGATACCGCCGGTTGTACCGCTCGCGTACCTCTGAGGACGACTTCAGCAGACGCACCGTCTCCAGCAGAAGATCGTCGAAGTCCATCGCATTGGCCTTGGCCAGTTCCTTGCGGTAGATCTCGAAGATGTGCGCGATCTTCTCCTCCATGGGATTGGTCGAGGCTAGAAAGTACTCCTGCGGGTCGATCATGTGGTTCTTCGCCCAGCTGATCCTTCCCAGCGCCACGCGCGGCTTCAGGCTCTTATCGTCGATGCCCAGCCGCTTCAGCGCGGACTTCACTACGGCCTGCTGGTCCTGCTCATCGTAGATGGCAAAGTTCTTCGTTAACCCCACGCCGTTCACGCGCAACGCTTCTATGTCGCGTCGCAACACACGCACACAGAAGCTGTGGAAGGTAGCGAGCATTGGTTTGGCGAGCGAGGAGTGGCCAAGGATCTTCTCCACGCGTTCGGCCATCTCCTTCGCGGCCTTGTTGGTGAAGGTCACTGCAAGAATCGAGTCGGCGGACACACCACGCTCTTCGATCAGATAGGCGATGCGGTGCGTCACTACTCGCGTCTTTCCACTTCCCGCGCCCGCGAGCAACAACACTGGTCCATCCACCGAGAGAATCCCCTCTTGCTGCTGAGGATTCATATTTTTTAAAAGATGACTCAATCCGATACACGCTCCACATTCATTTTAACCTTCGCGACACGTTCATACCGCTCCTGAGGAATCCGTCACCGTTTCCATGCACTTCGTCACTTTGAAAAATCTAAAGGAACTTCTCCGAGTCAAATGCGTATCGACATACGAAGAGCTTTCTGAACCATGGCAGCAGGCTCCTCGTAACACAGAACAACCGGGAGCTAAAAATGAACTACCGTAAATTTGTTGCAGCTACTATCGTCGCCGCGTCTTCTCTGCTTGCTTCGCCTGCGGTCTACGCCGCAACCAGCGTGCATTCGCCTGTTCTGGCGATGTTCGGCAAGACGAAGACCATCAAACTCACCTTTCTCAATGACTCCGGCTCGCCCATGGAAGTAAAAGCTGGTGAAGAGATCATCAAGCTCGAAGCGGGCAAGCCAACAGTTGTCAATCTCACACCGGGAACCCGCGTCGTCTCCACGACAGCAACATCCCAGCGTGAGGCCGGCTCCCTCATCGCCGAGGTCACCAGCTCGCTCAACGGAGCGATCATCCACATCAAGTAATGCAACCACGGCATCAAGTAAACAACATCGGCCTTTGAGGCGGCGTCCGGGTCAGGGCATCGCCTCAAGGGCCGCAACTTTGTTACGGCCCGAAATTCATACTGCTGCCAACGCGGGTTGATATCCTTGAATTGTGATCCGCAACGCAGCCATCTTCTGCGCTTCCTCTGACGGCGCAAATCCTCTCTACCTCGACTCCGCCATTGCGCTCGGCCGCGCTCTTGCGGAACAGAACATCGGCGTCATCTACGGCGGAGCCAACGTCGGCCTTATGAAGGCGGTCGCCGAATCCTGCCTTGCCTGTCAGGGCCGAGTCGTCGGTGTCATTCCCGAGGTCCTTGTCGATCTCGAGATCGCGCATCGCGGTCTGACCGAGCTGCACATCACCACCAATATGCACACCCGCAAGGCCAAGATGGCCGAGCTCGCCGATGCCTTCCTCATCCTTCCCGGCGGCTTCGGCACGCTCGAAGAGATGTTCGAGGTCCTTACCTGGCAGTATCTGCGCCTGCACCAGAAGCCGACCGTGCTGATCAACATCAACGGCTTTTACGACAAGCTGCTCGATTTTCTCGATCACTGCGTCACCGAGGGAGTTCTCAAGCCTCGCGCCCGCGAACTGCTCCTCGTCGCGAACACCGTAGAAGATGCTCTAGTGCAGCTCTGCGCGTTCGCAGATTAGACGATCGTTCAGCTCTTCCTGCTGCACTCCTCGCATTGACACACCCGCCGCAAGTACTCCCACGAATAGATTCCGCTCTCGTGCCCATCCGTCCACTTGAACTTTACGGCGTACTTTCCCACTGGAGTAGCTTCCAGCGGTCGCACGGGAGCCTCGTACATCGGCAGCAGCGTCTGCGGCTTCGGCTTTGCCTCCCCTGGCTTGCGCCCGCTCTGCCCGCGTTCTTCATTGCACGTCGCGCAAGGGCAGGCATTTCGCAGCCATGCGAAGTTCCACGCGCTCCTGTGCCCATCCTTCCAGTCGATCTCGACGCCGGTTCCTTCCGTCTTATGGATCCGCACCTTGGCTGGCGTCGCCGCCTCAACCGGCAGACGATGCTCCATTGCAGACTCGCGCTCCGCCTGTTCCGCGCTTACAAATCGAATTCCTTCGTGACTCATACTTCAGCTTCCTTCTTCACCACGTCACGCGTGGCTCCCGCCCTTCCTCAATGCCATTCGCTTGAGCAGGCGGATATCTCCATTGTAGGGCTTATGCGAATCCGAACGGTTCAGAGCCGGATCTCGGGAGTAGCTCTGACCAACTCGCGCGTATAAGCCTCCCTGGGAGCCTCGCAGACCTGCTCGCAGCTTCCCAGCTCCACCAGCCGCCCGCGCTGCATCACCGCCACGCGATCGCAAAGGTATCGCACCAGAGGCATCGAGTGCGAGATGAACAGGTACGTCAGGCCATATCTCTGCTGCAGATCTCGCAACAGGTTCACCACCTGCGCGCCTACGCTTACGTCCAGCGCACTCACCGGCTCGTCCAGCACTACGAACTCCGGCCGCAGGGCGAGCGCGCGGGCAATGTTGATCCTCTGCCGCTGTCCTCCGCTGAACTCATGCGGATAGCGCTCCAGTGCACTGGCATCCAGCCCGACCTCTCGAAGCATCTTCTCCAGCTGGTTCCTGTCCCCGGATCCCCGCTCCTTATGAATCGCAAACGGCTCTGCCAGAATCTCCTTCACCTTCATCCGCGGATTCAGAGCGGCATAAGGATCCTGGAAGACCACCTGCATCCTGCGCCGAAGCATGCGCATCTCGCTCGCGGTCAGAAGGTTCTCCCCGTCGTATCTCACCTCGCCGGCCGTCGGTTCCACCAATCGCAGTAGAATCCGTGCCACGGTGCTCTTGCCCGAGCCCGACTCGCCCACCAGCCCCAGCGTCTCTCCTCGCCCGATCGTGAACGACACATCGTCCACCACGCGCGAGCCCGCGCCGTACTCTTTCACCAGTCCACGCGCTTCAATCAGTACATCCGCCACATCCACTCCTCAAATAGACAACTCATATCTCAATCCAGCTTCGGATGCAGTCGATGAAATCCCGTCGCTTCCTGATAAGCCCGCGCAAACGCCGCCAGCCGTGCGTCGCTGTACAACCCGCCCAGAAACGTCAGCGAGACCGGTGTTCCCGGTCCACCCACATTCTGCGGATGACCATCGTCCCTATGGTCGGGCAGCGGAGCATCCTCTCCTCTGGCTCCGTTCGGCACAATCACCGCTGGATGCCCGGTAAGGTTCGTGGCCGTCAACTGCGCACCGAACGAGGGCGTCACAACCACATCGACCTCGACAAAGATCTTCTCCATCGCCTCCATCGCCAGGGTCCGCGCTCTCTGTGCCTGGATATAGTCCACGGCAGAGTAGAACCGCGCTACGCGAAAGGTATTCGGCCACTCGTTCGGTCCCTGATCTGTCAGCAGTCCATCCCGTCCACTCAGAGTGAGCTCATCGAATGCCGCCGCTGCCTCCGCCTCAAGCACCGGTTGTATATCCCCGAAGTGATATCCCTTCGGGAGCTTCACCTCAACTAGCTTCGCACCCATCTTTTGCAGAGAGGGCAGAGCCGCCTGCGCGTACTTTGCGTCATAGGCCTGACGCGCATGATCTCTCGTCTGCTCCTCCGTAGCATTCTTCTGTATCTCCGGCGGATCGAACTCGCTCTTCAGATATCCCACCCGCAGCTTCTTCCAGTCGAACTCCGCGTCCCAATTGAAGGCTGCATTCTTTACACTGCGATCCTGTCTATCCGGCCCGTAGATCGCACTCATCACCAGAGCGCAGTCCTCCACGCTCCGGCAGATCGGCCCGATCTTATCCATCGTCCAGGTCAGCGCCATCGCTCCCGTGCGAGGAACAAACCCGAACGTCGGCCGCAACCCCGTTGCTCCACATCTCGTCGAAGGTGACGAGATCGACCCCAGCGTCTCCGTCCCAATTGCAAACCCCACACATCCCGAGCCGACTGCCGAGGCCGATCCAGCCGATGAACCGCTGGAAGGCTGCTTCGTATTCCACGGACTCCGCGTCATTCCCCCAAACCAGATTGGTCCCTGTGCGAGCGCCCCCATGCTCAGCTTCGCCACCAGCACCGCGCCTGTGGCATCCAGCCTCTGCACGACGGTGGCGTCATAATCGAACTGCTGCTGCTCAAATCCTCCCGCACCCCACGTCGTGCGATACCCCTTTACCGCCAGCAGGTCCTTCGCGCCCCACGGAATGCCATGCAGCGGTCCGCGATACCTCCCCGCCGCAATCTCCTTGTCTGCCTCAGCCGCGTGCCTCAGCGCGCGCTCCTCCGTCAGCGTGATTACGAAGTGCAGTTTTGGGTCGTATTTTCTCAACCGCGCCAGATACATCTTCGTCAGCTCCACCGAGCTGACCTTCTTCGTTTTCACCAGCTCTGCCAACTCGCGCACCGAAGCAAACGCCAGAGCGTTCTCGTTCCCAACCAGAGCCTTCACCTCCGGAGCCCTGCTCATCCGCATCGGTCTGCGTTCCGTCTCCAGCTTCATTCCCGCCGGGACAGGATCGAAGACAAACGCCGGAGCCACGCTGTTAGGAATCTTCATGCTCCGGATCACAAGCACCGACTCGCGCTGCTTCTTCAGGCCGTCCAACATCATTGCCTTCTGCTCGGCCGTCAGCTTCACCGCTGCAATCGCGGCCGCTGCGTCAATCATCTCCGGCGTGATCGCTACCAGGTGATCGTGGTCGATCCCCGCGCCTTCCACCCGGCTCTGGGGCGAAGAGGACGCCTGCGCGGCCATTCCCCAAAGCACACCCGGAAGCAGTGTCTGCCCCAGTCCCATCGCCGAGCACACGCCCAGAAACCTCCGCCGGTCCAACCCGCCCAATTGTTCGTTCATCCCGGCATTATTGCATCTTCACGGCCGCTGCTCCCCGGCTGGCTGCCCCTCGGGCGAAGTGATAAAGTTCTTGTCGTTCGGGATCCCCGCCCGGCTGCTTCACCGTAAAGTCAGGCTGCGACAGGATCGTCACTGAGGAAAGGAAGGCCGCATGCGAACCCGCAGAGCTCTTCTTCCGGCCCGGCTCCTTCTTCTGGCACTTCTTCTCCTCGCCGGCTCCGCCCTCGCCCAGAAGGTCACCACCGACTACGACCACGCAGCCACCTTCTCCCACTACCACACCTACGCCTGGACCGACGGCACTCCCGCGAGCGACCCGCTCACAGACCAGCGCATCCGCGACAGCGTCAACCGGCAGCTCGCCTCCAGGGGCTACCAGAAGGTCTCCGACCCTGGACAGGCCGACATCCTCGTCGCCTACGATGCCGCGGTCGGCCAACAAGCCGAGATCAACCCCGCAGGCATGGGCAGTTGGAGCTATGGCTGGGGCGCGGGAGACCGCATGTCCCCGACCACCGCCAACCACATTCCTGCCGGAACCCTCGACATCCGGATCGGTGATAACAAGACCCACAGGATCGTCTGGTGCGGAACCGCCTCCAGGGTGCTGAACAACACCTCATCCGAGAAGGTCGGCCTGCAGGTTCAAGGAGTCACGACCCGGATGTTCGTGAAGTACCCTCCGAAGAAGTAGCCATAAGTTCTTCAGCAGCGTCATCGTTCCGGTTGAGCGGCCTTATTTCCCCCAAATCCCCATCTTTACCCCACTTTCCCTGCAAATATTTGCCTGTTCCCACCCGTAAAAACCAATAATTTCATTGAAAATAAATGACTTATCTTTATCTCCATTTGGCAGTTCACCTGCGAATGGATAAGCAGTGCAGTTTCAGAGAATTACAAGTAATTACCTAGGAGCACCCATGATCCGTCGTCTTGCCGTAGTTCTTGCTCTTGGTTCTCTGGTTACGGGCTCCTCAACTTTATTGGCTGATTCCATGGGGTACGCTCACGCCGGCACGCTGGCTACGACGATGACCCTCACAGCCACTACGACTGGGGACCTCACCGGCTATTTCGCCTTCTCTAGCGCCGGCGGAACCGACTTCGTCCGTATCGCGGACCTGACCACCGGCTACACCAGTGGCTTCTTCTTCAATAACCACACCACCGCCACAGGCACGGCTCAGAACTTCGGGCATGTGAATGCAGGCGACATTCTCGCGATCGAGATCTCCAACTACGCCAGCCAGATCTACAGCACCGATCCCACCCGCAGCGCCGACGGAACCAATCACGGCTACATAGCCAATTACTCGGGCGGTCTGTTCCGGGGTGTCAACCTGCCTTCCGGAATCTCCATCGGTCTCGAAGATCTGCCCTACGTCGGCTCCGACATGGACTACAACGATCTCTATTTTGTCCTCACCAATGTCGATGCTTCTCCCGCCATCTCTGCGGCTCGGGTCGCTACCGCGCCGGAGCCTTCCAGCCTCATGCTCCTCGGAACCGGTATCCTCGGCGTAGCTGGGGCTCTCCGCCGCCGCATCCTCTCGCGCTAAGATCCTTTCCGCGCATAAAGAGGGAGCCGGGCCTTTCACAGGCTCGGCTCCCTCTTTTTTTGCATCCGCTAGTCCAGCGGGCTAATCCATCGGTTTAGATATCCAGGTTCTTCACGTCCAGGGCATTCTCCTCGATAAACTTCCTGCGGCTCTCGACGTCTTCGCCCATCAGTGTCGTAAAGATCTCCTCGCAGGCGGCAATGTCTTCGAGCTTTACCTGTAGCAGCGTTCTGCGCTCCGGGTCCATCGTCGTCTCCCACAGCTGCGGAGCCGTCATCTCGCCCAGACCCTTGTACCGCTGCACCTGGTACTCTTTGCGGCCCTGCTCGATCACGTACTCGAAGACCTCGCGTGCCGTCTTCTTCTCCACCGGGTCCTGCGAAGCCTTAGCTGGCCGTTTCCCCGGCTTGGTCTCGAGTGCCGTTCCCGGAGCAGCTGCAGTCTCCGCCACGCCTTCTTCGGATGCGACCTCCTCGGCCTCCTCGGCCTCTTCGGTCTTTGCGCCCTTCGCCGCATACTCGATCACGAACGGCCCGATAAGCTGCTCCTGGATCAGCGCATGCTTGGCCAGCATCTGCCGGCTCTCCGGAGCCGAGGCCAGCGTCCAGTCGATCGTCCGCACCGCGCCCTGGGCATCGGTAAAGTTCACCGAATAGGTGTTGTGCTCCTCATCCAGCTCCACGTTGCCCACGTGCTTGAACTGGTAGGCCTTCGCAACCGCCTCCAGCTTCTCCTTCATCGTTTTCAGCTTGTCGGGCGACTCGAAGTCTGCGCGCTTGGCCGGCTCCTTGCCCTCATGGGCAAACAGGTCGGCAAATGCCCGCGTAACCTCTTCGTTCCTCAGCCGCTTTTGCGCCTTGTCGAAGAACCCGAGATAGTCGTTCAACTGTCCCATGAACTTCGTCAACGCCGCTCCTTCGAGCTTCGCTCCACCCTCGCCGTAGCGAATCACCATGCCGTCCGAGGCGCGCTTCACCATCACGCTCACGTACTCGCGGTCGTCCTTGATGTACTGCTCGAACTTGCCCTTCTTGATGCGGTACAGCGGTGGCTGGGCAATGTATACGTGCCCGCGTTTGATCAGTTCCGTCATGTGCCGGAAGAAGAACGTCAGCAGCAGCGTGCGGATGTGCGATCCGTCGACGTCGGCATCGGTCATCAGAATCAGCTTGCCGTAGCGCAGCTTCGTCGCGTCGAAGTCATCCTTGCCGATGCCACAGCCCAGGGCTGTAATCATCGCGCGGATTTCCTCATGGCCCAGCATCTTGTCGTACCGGGCCTTCTCGACGTTGAGAATCTTACCCTTCAGCGGAAGAATCGCCTGGAACTTGCGGTCGCGTCCCTGCTTGGCGGTTCCGCCTGCGCTCTCTCCCTCGACGAGGTACAGCTCGCAGCGGTCCGGCTCGCGCTCCGAGCAGTCGGCCAGCTTACCCGGCAGACCGCCGCCGTCCAGCGCTCCCTTGCGGCGGGTAAGGTCACGCGCCTTGCGCGCTGCCTCACGCGCCCTGGCCGCATCGATCGCCTTGTTGATGATCTTCTTTGCGACCTGCGGGTTCTGCTCCAGGAAGGCCCCCAGCCGTTCGTTGATGAACGCCTGCACCGTGCCTGCGATATCAGAGTTCAGCTTGCCCTTCGTCTGCCCTTCGAACTGCGGCTGCGAAAGCTTCACGCTGATCACAGCGACCAGGCCTTCGCGAACGTCGTCGCCCGAAAGGTTCTCTTTCACATCCTTGAACAGGCCCATCTGCTGGCCTGACCAGTTGATCGTGCGAGTCAGCGCGGCGCGGAATCCCTGCAGGTGCGATCCGCCGTCGACGGTGTTGATGTTGTTGGCAAAGGTGAAGATCGTCTCCGAGTACGCGTCGTTGTACTGCAGCGCGATCTCCATGGCCACGTTGTCACGCTCGGCCTCCATGTAGATCGGCTTCTCGTGCAGTACCTGCTTGCCCTTGTTCAGGTGCTTGATGAACTCCGCAATGCCGCCGACGTACTTGAACTCCTGATGCTTGCTCTCGCCCGTCTTTGTGTCGGTCGTACGCTCGTCGGTAAGGTGAATCTCCAGGCCCTTGTTCAGGAAGGCCAGCTCGCGCAGCCTCTGAGCCAGCGTGTCGTAGTTATATTCGGTAACCGTGAAGATGCTCTTGTCCGGAAGGAAATGGACCTTCGTCCCTAGCTTCTTCGACGGACCCATCTGCCGCAGCTTACTGATCGGGTCACCCTTCGAGTAATCCTGCGTCCAGGCAAAACCGTCGCGCCACACCTCGACGTCAAACTCCTCGCTCAGCGCGTTCACGCAGCTCACACCCACGCCATGCAGACCACCCGAGACCTTGTAGTTCGAGGCGTCGAACTTGCCGCCCGCATGCAGCATCGTCAGTACCACCTGCACGCCCGGCATCGTCTTGCCGTTCACCGTCTTGTTGTCTACAGGAATGCCGCGGCCGTCGTCGACCACGGTGATGGAGTTGTCCACATGGATCGTCACATCGATCCGCGTCGCATGGCCCGCCAGGGCCTCGTCCACCGAGTTGTCCACTACCTCGTAGACCAGATGGTGCAACCCCTGCTCTCCGGTCGAGCCGATATACATCGCCGGCCGCTTGCGGACCGCCGCAAGGCCCTCGAGAACCGTAATGTTCTCGGCGGAGTAGCCTCCCCCTGCCTTCGGCGTCGTGCTGATTGTCGTCTTCTCGTCTTCCAAAAGTTCCGTTCCGGTGGGGACTGCCGTAGTTGCCATGTAGCTCCTGAAAAGTGCGGAAAATCCATCCGGGAACCAGCCGCTGCCGATCAGCGAAAGCCGCTTCAATCAAGCACTTCAGACAGGTTTCAACCGGGATTTTTATTAACTTAAGTATACCATGCTCAGGGGTGGGAAAAGACCCGAAACAGACAGGTATCCAGGCCGGTTCTCATCGTGGTAACTGACTGAAACAAATTTACTTATACCGGATACCCGTTCTTGCACATCCGGCCCTTCGGGGCCCCTCCGCCGTGTGGGAAAAGCCGCCTCAAATCCTGTCAAGCGCGAGCCTCTCTTAAATGCAACATAGCAAAGAACATTTGCATTGCCGATTCACCCCATCGAATCCGATATCCTGAATAGAGCGGATCTCTGCGAATCAGAATCCTCGTACAGGGTCCCGAAGTCGTATCTGCGAATCCTTCTACCCAAAGCCTGTCGCCCATACCAAGGTGTCATCCTGAGCGGAGCGTAGCGGAGTCGAAGGACCTGCGGTTTCGATGTCGATAAGTCGTTATTTTGCAATACATTACAAAGCAAGCATATTGAAATCAATAATTTGCATTCGAAGTCCAAAGCTAAGTCAAATGAATGGAAGACTTTGCACAAAAACCGTAGGGGGAGGGGTACCTAGGCGGACGGGTCGAAAACTCTCCTCGAAGCGGGAAATTTCCTGTATACTCGATAAGTTGTCGAAAAAGCAGCAACTCTAGGATCATCAATGCCAAAGTTGAAGACACACTCAGGCGCGGCCAAGCGCTTCAAGAAGACCGGCACGGGCAAGTTCAAGCGCGGCCAGTCCAAGATGCGCCACATCCTCACCTCGAAGGCCACCAAGACCAAGCGTAAGCTCGCCGGTATTGTTCTGGTCTCCGTGGCGGATACACCCAAAGTCGCACGCATGCTCCCCTACGCCTGATAAAGAAAGACGAAAGAACGTCTTTAGTTTTTGGGAAGTAGGAAGCACAGGTTTTCAGATCGAGCCGCTGAAAAGCAAAGGGTCAGTCAAAGCGTAAAGGCCCCTGGAGCGAGCAGAAGCGAACTCCACCGAGATCTGAAGTAGCAAAGCGAGTGAAGAGGCAAAACCTTACCTCCAGCCGCTAAACGAAGTACGCAAAAGGAGAATTACCATGCCCCGTGTAAAACGGAGTACAAAACGCAGCGACCGCCGCAAAAAGATCCTCAAGCGCGCCAGCGGTTACTTCCTCACCAAATCCAAGCTCTATCAGGCAGCCCAGGAAGCCGTCGAGCGCTCCCTGATGTTCGCCTACACCGGACGCAAGCAGAAGAAGCGCCAGTTCCGCTCCCTCTGGATCGTCCGTATCGGCGCCGCCGCCAAGCTGAACGGCATGAGCTACTCGACCTTCATCGACGGCCTCAAGAAGGCCGGCAACGGTCTCGATCGCAAGATCCTCGCCGACATCGCCGCCAACGACGCCGCTGGCTTCACCGCGCTCGCCGAGCAGGCCAAGTCCGCTCTCGCCGCAGCGAAGTCCGCCAAGGTTGCAGCCTAGTTCGAAGCGGTAACACGTTTCAAAAGAGGCACGGCATCACGCCGTGCCTCTTTTTGTCCACGGAATTTCATCAGCAAGCAAGTATCCTGTATCCATGCCGCCTGCCGAAGCACACGAAGCTCAAAAGCGCCTCCGCTACGACACCGGCAGCTCCTCCTCTTCTGCCCGGTTCGAGTCCTGGGGACGGTACCCGACCTACGCGGCCAATATCATTCCGCTGCACTGGCAGGGCGACTTTCCGGAGGTCGCGCAGAACCTTCACAACGGCATCCTTCCCGTCGGCCTAGGCCGCAGCTACGGCGATGTCTGCCTCCTCAAGGACGGCAACCTCCTCGCCACCCCAGCGATGAACCGCATCATCGCCTTCGACCGCGAGACCGGCCTGCTGACCGCCGAGGCGGGAATCTCGCTGGCGCAGATCCTCGACTTCGCCGTCCCGCGCGGCTTCTTCCTCCCCGTCACTCCGGGAACGAAATACGTCACCCTCGGCGGGGCCATCGCCAACGACATCCACGGCAAGAATCATCATGTCGCCGGGACCTTCGGCCGCCACGTCACCGAGTTTGAGCTGGTCCGCTCCGACGGCACCGTCTACTACTGCTCCCCCGCGAAGAACCCCGAGTTCTACGCGATGACCATCGGCGGCCTCGGCCTCACCGGCTTCATCCGCTGGGCGACGCTGCAGCTCAAGCCCATCGTCTCGCGCAAGATCGACTACGAGGGAATCCAGTTCCACGGTATCGATGAGTTCCTCGCGCTGACCGAAGCGAGCAAGGAGATCGAGTACACCGTAAGCTGGGTCGACTGCACCTCCACCGGCAAGAACTTCTGCCGCGGCGTCTTCATGCAGGGCGACCACTCGACCAAGCGGAGTGCGCTGAAGCCCTCACGCGAGCCGAAGCTGGTCTTTCCCTTCGACGCTCCCGGCTTCGCCCTGAACCATCTCAGCGTTGCGGCTTTCAACACGCTCTTCTTTCACAAGCAGATGGTCAAGCGTCAGGTCGCGCTCCAGGACTACGAGCCCTTCTTCTACCCGCTCGACAAGGTTCTGCACTGGAACCGCATGTACGGCAAGAGCGGCCTGCTCCAGTTCCAGTACGTGATTCCGTGGAACAACGCGCGCGAGGGCACGGTCGCGATCCTCAAGGAAGTCGCGAAGTCCGGGCTCGCCAGCTTCCTCGCCGTGCTCAAGGCCTTCGGCGACGTTCCTTCTCCCGGTGTAATGAGCTTCCCCAAGCCGGGAATCACGCTCGCGCTCGATTTCCCCATCAAGCCCGACAAGAGCTTCCCACTCTTCGAGCGCCTCGCCGATATGACCCTCGAGTTCGGCGGCCGTCTCTATCCTGCGAAAGACGCCGCCATGACCGCAGCACAGTTCCAGACCTTCTATCCCGAGTGGGAGCAGTTGGCCCGCTTCCGCGACCCCATGATCACGTCCAGCTTCTGGGAGCGCGTCACCGGAGATCAGCCCAGCCTATGAATCAGAACCAAGCAGAGAGCAACACCCCAGCACATCGCAGAATCCTCGTCCTCGGAGCTACCTCCGGAATCGCTGAGGCTACCTGCCGTATCTGGGCCTCGCAGGGCGCAAGCCTCTTCCTGGTCGCCCGCAACACCGAAAAGCTTACCGCCGTCGCTAACGACCTGCGCGCGCGGGGAGCCAGCTTCGTCGATACTGCGGTCGCCGACCTCGATGACACCGACCATCATCCCGCGCTGCTGGCGCACGCGATCAATTCGCTCGGCGGACTCGATGTCGCTTATCTCGCGCACGGCGTTCTCGGTGATCAGGCGCAGGCCGAACAGAACTTTAACACTGCCGCGCACATCCTGCATACCAACCTGATGGCGCCGGTCTCTCTGGTTATGTGGCTGGCGAACTTCTTCGTGCAGCGGCGTTCAGGCGTGATCGCCGTACTCTCGTCGGTTGCCGGCGATCGTGGACGCAAGTCGAACTATGTCTATGGCTCTTCGAAGGCAGGCCTCTCGACGTTTCTCGCCGGGCTGCGCAATCGTGTGGATCGCGAAGGCGTGACAATTCTTACCATCAAGCCCGGGCCCACAAAGACGGCTATGACTTCGGGGATGAAGGGCTCGGAGAAGTTCGCCGACGTCAACGCCGTAGCGAAGTCCATCGTCGCGGCCATCGACAAACGTGTGGACAATCTCTATGTCCCGTTCCAGTGGCAGCCGATCATGTTCGTCATTCGCCACATCCCCGAGCGGGTCTTTAAGAAACTGAATCTCTGACGGGAAATGTAGCTTAGATCTCCAGTGAGCGCAGATCGATGGTCTTTCCGATCTGCTGCTGCTGGGCCATCTGCTGCTGTCTTGTCGGAGCCGGTTGCTGCTCAGGCAGTTGCGTTGCCTTTTCGACCAGGATCGACCAGTCCTCCGGCACCGGAAGCTCGTGGTCGAGACCGGCTGTTGCCTCGCTTGGCGTCACCCGCACGGCGACGGTCAGCTCGCTGGCGGCGTGTCCGCGAAACATGCCGCGGGTCGGTGGGACATCTGCGTAGTCGCGGCCGATGGCGGTGCGGATGTGCCGTTCTCCAGCCATCAGCCAGTTTGTCGGGTCGAACCCGACCCATCCGAGCTGGGGTAGAAATGCCTCAACCCATGCATGCGTTGCCGAGTGCAGCGAGCGGTCGTGGTCCGTGGCGCCATGGTACAGGTAGCCGCTGACGTAGCGGCAGGGAATCCGCAGCTTCGAGCGGACGAGCGCGATCATGATGTGCGCGAAGTCCTGGCAGACGCCGGCCTTCGTTTCAAGAGCCAGGTCGATTGGTGAATCTACCTTGGTCGATTTGGGTTTGTAGTCGAAGTACTCGTAGATCTGCTGGTTCAACTGGTGCAGCACCATCAGAGGATCGTCGCGCCGCCGGATGTCCAGGTGCGCGGCGAGCTTCTCCAGGGCATCGGTCGGCTGAGCAAACTCGCTCGGCAGCAGCATCTCCCAGTAATCGCCCTGCTCTACCAGAGCATCCATATCGGCCCATGCGTCGGGTGCGAGGAAGGAAGGCGGGTAATTGGAGGGCTGTATCTCGACCAGCGATTCGGCGACGACTACAAGCTGCGGATGCATGCCGGGAATGTCGAAGTGGTGCACGTTGTTGGAGAGGTGATCGCGATAGCTGAAGACGCGACACCGTGGGCTGACCGAAAGATGGAAGGTAAGACAGCGCTGGTTCTGGTCGCTGCGCGGGTGCATCCGCGTCTCCATCATGCTCTCGCTCACCGGTTCGCTGTAGAGGAACTTCGTCAGGTGACGGATTGAGTAGTGCATCGCAGCGAACTCCTTTTAGCCTGCCAGGGCGATCTGGACCGAGTAGTCGACGTACAGCTCATAGATAGTGTTGTGGATCGTGCGACACTGCGCCTGAATGTTGCGCAGCGCGGCGACGACGTCCTGGCTCAGGATGTCGTCGATGCTGGTGAAGCTGAGCATAGCCTGCAGCCTTCCGCCCAGCCGGTGCAGCGGCTCGGCGCGCTGCTTGCCGCTCTCGCGCTGAATGGCTTCGAGAGCTCCCTGCATGCTATCGATCGCAAAGCGCAGCGAGTGAGGGAACTGGGCGTCGAGCAGAAGGAACTCAAGGATGCGGTCCGGGGTCAGGTCTGCGGTATAGACCTTGCAGTAGGCCTCAAACGCTGTCGCCGAGCGCAGCAGACCCATCCACTCCAGGTACTCGTTGCCCTCGGGGATGCGCTCCGGATGTACCCAGAGATCTTCGTGATAGGCCTCGAGCAGCATTGCCGTTGCGGCTGCGCGCTCGATGAATCGTCCCACCTGAATGAACTGCCAGCCTTCGCCATGACTCATCGTCGAATCGGTGATGCCCTGGAACTGATGGATGGAATCCGTCACCAGTTGTAGGAATTCAGTTGAGTCGGTGTCAGCGCTGGCTCCGGGTTTTGTGACGTGAAGATAGAGGGAGTTAAGCTGATGCCACTGCTCGGTCGAAATCTGCTCGCGCACATGCCGCGAGTTTTCGCGCGCGGCCATGATGCAGCTTACGATCGACGCCTTGAGGTTAGTGTCGTAGGCTAGGGTGCGCGTCAGAAGGTAAGGATCGCCGTTCCACTCGGCGTCGCGAGGATTGCCAAGAGCGTGCAGCACCCGCACCCAGCGATGCTCCGAACTGGTCGAGCTCTCGTCGAGCATCAAATTGAGGTTCACGTCCAGCAGGCGCGCTGTATGCTCGGCGCGCTCGAGGTAGCGGCTCATCCAGTACAGGCTATCGGCAACGCGGGACAGCATTGACATCTCCTCTCACTGGCTCAATACCCATGTATCTTTGCTCCCGCCTCCCTGTGAGGAGTTCACTACTAGCGAGCCACGCGTGAGCGCAACGCGTGTCAGGCCCCCGGGTACAACGGTGACGCGATCGCCGTAGAGGACGTAGGGACGCAGGTCGACGTGCCGCGGCTCGAACGCGTCTTCTACAAGACAGGGCGCGCGCGAAAAGGAGATGGTCGGCTGCGCGATGTAGTTTCTGGGATCGGCCTCGATGCGGCGGGCGAACTCCTGCCGCTGCTCGGCGGTGGATTGCGGGCCAATCAGCATGCCGTAGCCTCCGCTCTCGCCGACGGCCTTGACAACCAGTTTGTCGAGGTTGGCCAGGGTGTGCTGCCTGTCGTTGGGCCGTGTCATCAGGTAGGTCTCGACATTTCTCAGCACCGGGTCTTCGTTCAGGTAGTAGCGGATGATCTCGGGAACGTAGGCGTAGAGCGCCTTGTCGTCGGCGACGCCGGTACCGAAGGCGTTCGCTAGAGTCACATTGCCGGCGCGATAGGCGTTGAAGAGTCCGGCGACTCCGAGGATGGAGTCGGGACGGAAGGCCAGGGGGTCGATGAAATCGTCATCGACGCGACGATAGATCACATCCACCCGTCGCAGGCCGCTGGTGGTCCGCATGTAGACGACGTTGTCGTGGACGGCCAGATCGCGGCCCTCGACCAGCTCAATGCCCATCTGGCGCGCAAGGTAGGCATGCTCGAAGTAGGCTGAGTTGAAGACGCCGGGCGAGAGCAGGACGATGTTCGGCTCGGGGCGTCCTTCCGGGGCAAGTGAGCGAAGCGTGCCCAGCAGGAGCTGCGTGTACTGCTCGATGGGGCGCACGTTGTAGCTGCGGAAGAGCTGGGGGAAGATCCTCTTCATCACGCGGCGGTTGGTCAGCATGTAGCTGACCCCGGAGGGAACGCGCAGGTTGTCCTCGAGCACAACGAACTCGCCGTTTTCCAGACGGATCAGATCGGTTCCGCAGATGGCGATGTAGATGTTGCGCGGGACCTGCAGGCCAATCATCTGGCGGCGGTACTGCTTGCAGCTGAAGACGATCTCGCGGGGAACGATGCCGTCGCGCAGGATGTGGCCTTCGTTGTAAATGTCCTTCAGGAAAAGGTTCAGCGCGGTGATGCGCTGCATCAGGCCGTGCTCGATTTTGGCCCATTCTGCGGCGGTGATAATGCGGGGCAGAAGGTCGTAGGGAAAGATCTTCTCCGTGCCCTCCTGCCGGCCATAGACCGTGAAGGTGATGCCCTGGTTCAGGAAGCTGAGGTCGGCGGCCTGCTTGCGGCGCTCGAGCTCGTCGGCGGGCAGCGAGGAGAAGTGGTCCAGCAGGAGTTCGTAGTGCCGGTGGAGCTCACCTGGCGCCGAGAACATCTCGTCATAGGCATGGTCCAGCAGATAGTTTTTCATTGCCATCTGCGCGAACTGCATGGACTGGTTTTGGGGCATGGAGTTGTTTGAGTATAGCGGCAGCCTGCTCCGGGGCCAAACAGAAATCTACCTGCCGGAGGGTCGGGATTACCTCTCCAGTCGGTGGCCTTCCCTGCTGAAGTAGTTGAGTTGACGGCGGTAGCAGCGCTGGTGCTCGAGGTCGAAGGCGATGCAGGAGTCGAAGGGCTTGGAGTAGACATGCAAGCTGATGCAGCCTGTCGTTCCGGCGTTCTCGATCTGGTGGATGGTCTGGAGCTTATCGACGGTGACCATGCCGGTGCCTTCGGCGCAGCTTACGGTGCGGATCTTGTCGATCTGGATCTCGGTGGCTCCGCCGAGGCAGTCAATGTTGACGACGTTCTGGTTTTCGGGGGCGTTGCAGCGGGTGTGGTGGTACTCGTGGGTAAACACTTCGCCCTGAGAGACGGTCATCCACCCGAGCTGGCCGTTGTGGGTGTGGATGGCGGTCTTCTGGCCGGGCGACCAGCAGATGGTCATGACCTCGAAGAGCTCGTCGCGGTAGATGAGATTGCGGGTGTAGAAGCTGTCGCGCCACCAGACATAGTCGTGGAGCGCCTCGGGGCGGAGCGTGGTGGCGGCCATGTAGGCTGCGATCCGGTCTTTGGTGATGAGGTCCCGCTCGAGCTCGCGTAATCCGACGACGAAGTCGGCTACGCTGGTCCGGAGCGGGTGGGTACAGGCGGCAATCTCTGGGGTCGACATGGTTTGCGCTCCTTGGGGCGTTTCATCTTATTATCTCGCGGGTTCACCGGAATTCTGTTGCTTTTAACGCTGTGTTCGTCTCTCCAGCGGCTGTTCTGCCCTCCTTGTCCGCACTATGCGATAGACTAGAAGAACACGCGCATTTTCAGTCTTTTCATCCCTTGAGCGCGCACAAAAGACAGGACATCTACCGCAGTGAGCCAGCAGCCGATCCGTAACATCGCCATCATCGCCCACGTCGACCACGGCAAGACCACGCTTGTGGACGCCATGCTCCGCCAGTCGGGCACGTTCCGTGCCAACGAGGCCGTGACCGACCGCGTCATGGACTCGAATGACCTTGAAAAGGAACGCGGCATCACGATCCTGGCCAAGAACACCGCGATCCACTACCTGGACTCGAAGATCAACATCGTCGACACGCCGGGCCACGCCGACTTCGGCGGCGAGGTGGAGCGCGCGCTGAAGATGGTGGACGGCGTGGTGCTGCTGGTCGACGCCTCCGAAGGCCCGCTGCCGCAGACGCGCTATGTGCTGTCGAAGGCGCTCGAGGCCAAGCTGACTCCGATCCTTGTGATCAACAAGATCGACCGTCCCGATGCTCGTCCGCAGGAGGTGGTCAACGAGGTCTATGACCTGTTCATCGACCTCGACGCCGATGAGAGCGTGCTGGAGTTCCCGATTATCTACACCAACGGCAAGGCCGGAACCGCGACGATGGACCTGGCGACTCCGGGGACCGACCTGAAGCCTCTCTTCGAGCTGATCGTGAACACGATTCCGGCGGCGAAGGGCGACCCCGAGAGCTCGTTGCAAATTCTGGTGACGAACCTCGACTACTCGGATTACCTCGGCCGCCTGGCCATCGCGCGTGTCTTCAACGGCACGCTGAAGACCGGGCAGGAGGTCGCAGTCTCGAAGACTGACGGCTCGCTGCAGAACGTCAAGATCACGAAGCTGTTCAGCTTCGATGGCCTGAAGCGCACGGACATCACCGAGACCCAGATCGGCGACATCGTTGCCATCGCAGGCGTTGCGGGCATCACCATTGGCGAGTCGATCACGAACATCGAGAACCCGGCTCCGTTGCCGCTCATCAAGATCGACGAGCCGACGATTGCGATCCAGTTTTCGGTCAACAACTCTCCGTTCGCGGGACGCGAAGGCCAGTACGTCACCAGCCGCAACTTGAAGGAGCGGCTGGAGAAGGAGCTGCTGACCAACGTCTCGATCCGTGTGGAAGACACCGGATCGCCTGAGACCTTCAAGGTGCTGGGCCGTGGCGAGCTGCAGCTCTCGGTGCTGATCGAGATGATGCGGCGCGAGGGCTTCGAGCTGATGGTCTCGCGTCCTGAGATCGTGACGCGCAGGATCGACGACAAGCTGATGGAACCGAACGAGCACCTGACGGTCGACATTCCGGAGAGCTTTGTGGGAACCGTGATCGAGCGTCTTGGACCGCGCAAGGGCGAGATGACCAAGATGACCAATCACGGCTCGGGCCGCGTGCGGATGGAGTTCATGATTCCTTCGCGCGGGTTGATCGGACTGCGCTCGGAGATGCTGACTGAGACCCGCGGAACGATCATCATGAACTCGATCGCCGATGGGTACGTTCCTTATCAGGGCGAGATTCCGCAGCGTCCTTCGGGCGCGTTGGTCTCGGACCGCAATGGCACGACGACCACCTATGCGCTGAATGGCCTGCAGGATCGTGGCGTCCTGTTTGTCGGCGACGGCACGGAGGTCTACGAAGGCATGGTCGTCGGCGAGCACTCGCGCGATAACGATCTGGACGTGAACGCGGTCCGCGAGAAGAAGCTGACGAACATGCGCGCGTCGGGCTCGGACGATGCTTTGCGGCTGGTTCCTTACAGGCAGCAGACGCTGGAGCAGGCGATCGAGTTTATCGCGGACGATGAGCTGGTCGAGGTGACTCCGAAGTCGCTGCGGCTGCGCAAGAAGGTATTGCAAGCCAACCGGCGGCCCCGAAAGGGGCCGGTGGAGTAGGCACCCCTCCCCCGGAATTAGGTCAAAGTCTTGATTCCATTTGGCTTAGCCTTGTACCTAGAGTGCAAGTTCTTCCATCTAAATGGGTTAGATGTAAGGTATAGAAAATGAAAGAGATATCCCGGCCTCAGGGCTGGGATATCTCTTTTTGATCTCTACTTCCAGTTTAGCGATTCGAGGGGAGTAAATCGGCAGTTATTTGCGAGCTTATTTCGGTCGTAAGTTGTTTTGTTTGTTTCTATTCCGTGGCTTGACGCTTATGGAGGGGCTTGACAGGGCTTTTGGGCATTCGGTTTGAGCTTCGTGCGAACGTCGCCACTCATGCCGCGATGAAGCTGCGTCATGAATGGGCACACGGCGGATTACGGGGCTGGACAGGATTACAGTCTGGAGCAAACCGCAGGTCCTTCGACTGCGCCTCTCGCGATGAAACTGCGAGAAGCTCCGCTCAGGATGACACATCTTCATAAAATCAAGCGCTTAAAATCCAGCCTATATGTCGATATTGCCTAGATGCGGAGGAAGAGCTTTTTGCGGTGCATTCCGTAGAGCAGGAACCAGTAGAGGAGCAGGGTGACGCCTCCGAGGAGGAGTGGTTCGATGCCCGCGCCGAGGTGTGTGCGAAGCCCATCGGCGAGGTTGGCGAAGAGGTGGGAGGCTTCGAAGTGCTCTCCGAGATTGGCGATGAGGTAGGCGGCGATGGAGTTCATGCCGATGACGATGAGTGGGAAGGCGAGGGTGCGGTGGCCTCGCTTTTCGACCAGCCAGAGGAAGGCGGCCAGGAGGTAGAAGCAGAGGCCGCCGCTGAAGAGGGTCCAGGCGGGGGTCCAGATGCGCTTGACGATGGGGTTGATGCCGAGGAGGTGAAGGGCGACTCCTGCGGCTACGAGCGCGGTGGCGGCGAGAAGGAGACGGCGGAAGGGAAGGCTGGGTGCGGCGGTGAGGAGCCATCGACCGGCGATGAGGCCGAGGATCATGGTTCCGAGGGTGGGGATGAAGCTGAGGGTGAGGTATCCGCCACCGTTGTAGACGAAGGGAGAGGTGCGCGGAAAGAGGTTGAGGAACCAGAGGTCGAAGGCCTGGCCGAGGTTGGCGTTCTTGTTCCAGTGGGCGGCGAATCCGTGGAGGAGATGGATGTGCCAGCTGGGTGGGATGCCGATGGCGGCGTAGTCGAAGCTGGCGGGAGGAAGGGGATAGAGCGCCCATGCGAGCCAGTAGCCGAAGAGAAGGACGGCGAGCGCGGTCCATTGCCAGCGCGGCCGGGCGAAGGCGAGAAGGAAGGCGAAGGTGTAGCCGAGGCCGATCTGGGTGAGGGTGTCTTCCAGGGTGACGTAGATGGGTGGCCGGTGGATGCAGCGGAGCAGGATTCCGAGGGCGACGAGGATGAAGCTGCGCTGGAGGGTGTGGGCGAGGCTGCGGGAGAAGGCTTCACCCTTACGCTGACGGCTGCGGAGGGAGTAGGGAAGGGCGACTCCGACGAGGAAGGTGAAGGAGGGCTGGATGAGGTCGTGGAGGCTGAACCAGGTCCATTCGACGTGGGTCTGGTTGAAGGCGAGGATGCGCCAGAAGGTGCTGCCGGGCCATGCGCGGGAGACATGGGAGAGGTGAAGGACCTCGGCCATCATGAGGAACATGACGAGGCCGCGGTAGGCATCGACGGCCATGTTGCGCTGGGGTCTGGTGACGAGAGTGGAGGTGGAGGATTCGATGGGGCACCCTGAGATTTATGAGGGAAAGGCTATCAGGTGTGACCTACTCGATGGTGCACTCGCGCGCGAATGCACCCACCTCACGATGAGTCATGCATAGGGTTGGACCCGTTCAGGGTGTGTGGTGGCGGAGGATCTCCAGGACTTCTTCCGTCGCTTCCAAGGGGAGTTCCGGCGTGGTGATGACGGCACCTGCAGCTAACAGAGCGCGAACTACTCCGGGGTAGTCGCCTTTGTCGCGATGCCAGCTGTTCATGGAGCCATGCAGAGCCCAGGCGAGAGGGCTGCCGCCGTGTTCTGTTTCGAGGATGTCGAGGGGAGCGTTGTGGTTCAGCAGGGCCTGGACCATGGCGAGATTCCCGTGCCAGGAGGCGTAGTGCAGAGCGGTCTGGTTGTTGTCGAGAGTGGCGTTCGAGGGCCAGCCGTGCTCGAGCAGGAGTTCGATGGCACGGGTGTTGTTGCGAAATGCCGGCCCGATGATCCGCCGTGCCGCATTTGAGCTAAGGCGGGTCAGGGTGGAAGGGTGTTGTTGCAGGATCTGCCGCAGGAGAGGTTCGTCTCCAAGCTCGGCTGCCTGAGTGAGGCGAAGCCAGGGTGCGCTGCGCTGCATGAGGAGATCGAAGACAGCCGTGTGGCCGAACTGATGTGCGATCATATGCGGCGATTTGGTGAAGCCGAAGCCGTAGATATAGATACTGCCGCCGGATTTTGGATCGTGTTTGGGGAAGTAGCGGTCGCTGACGGTGGTACGAACCGTCTCCGGATCGTTGTTGAGAATGCGCTCCACGAGAGCGAGGTCGCCGATGGCTGAGGCCATGAGGATATCGGCCTGTGCGCCGCGCGAGAGCAGGAAGCGGGCGACATCGTGACGATAGGGCTCTCGCCATTCCATGTATTGCCGGGAGCAGGCCATATATTGAGCGGCGGTCGATTCATGGTCGATATCGCGGGCATCGATCCCGGCTCCATGATCGAGCAAGAGGGCGGCAATTTCGACAGAAGCCGCGAAGTGGAGCGGGAGTTGACCATCGCCGCCTCGTGCATGGACGAGCTGCGGGTCGAGAGTTAAGAGCTCGCGAACGCGGTCGATCATGCCGAGTCGGGCAGCAGCATGGATATTGACGGTGGCACCGTGAGAGATGAGATATTCCGCGAGGCCGGGGCCTGCGGAATCGAGGACTCCGAAACTGCCTGCCCACCAGCTCGTACGCTCGTTGATGTTTGCACCGACGTCGAGAAGGGCGTCGATCATCTCACGGTTTCCTTTTTGAACGGCCGCGATGATGGCGGGGGAGTCGAAGCCATAGTTCGGCAGCGGCTCGTTGATGCTCGATTTCAGGGATGGGTGACGAACCAGGACATCACGAACGAGCGAAGCGTTGTCGGCTTTGATGGCTGCTGTGAGTGCTTCGACGGGGTCTTCGGAGGCGACTTCGATGTGGAGTTTAAGTGCAGGCCAGGTATCGAAACCGTATTCGCGGGCGATGACGTGGAGGGCATCCGCGAGTTTTGGCGTAGGCGAGGTTACACCGACGGCTGCAAAACGAGCTGTGGCGGAGGGGTCTGAAGCAAGGCTCTCCCGTAGAAGGGTATGGGCCTGATTCTTCAGATGTTCGAGGTTGGGGCGCGCGGGAAGTTCGCGTGAGGACATAACTCACTCCTTCTTTAGAGCCCGCGATCCGCTTCGCCGGGCGAGAAGAGAGTGGGTTGTGATGAAACAGATCAGCAAAGGTGGGATGATCCCTTTCCGCGGACGGGGTGCACCCTTGGTGTGCGATTTTGAGATTAGCACCGTGAGTTATTCGGCGTCCAGAGATGGGAGTGCAGGTTGCCGGCTACTCTCTGAGCGATATTTGGATGATTGCAGGTGGTGCTATAAGAGTGACGATGCGGGAGGGTGTGGCTCGATGATGGATGTCCGATGGAGTCGGGTATTGGCGGCGGGAGTGATGGGGCTTGCGTTGCAGGGGCAGGTCTGTCTGGCGCAGGCTGGAGACGCGAAGGCTGCGTGGATGCTGGGGCCGTTTGAGCGGCTTGTGGATGCTCCTGTGATCAGCCCGTTGAAGGAGTCGACGTTTACCGATCCGGTCTCGGGGAAGGTGGTGCACTGGGAGGCTCTGCATACGTTCAACCCGGCGGCGATTGTGAAGGATGGCAAGGTCTATGTGCTGTACCGGGCCGAGGACGATTCGGGGGCGATGATGATCGGCGGGCATACTTCGCGGATCGGGCTGGCGGAGAGTGAGGATGGGATTCACTTCACGCGTCTGCCGGAGCCGGTGCTGTATCCGGCCCGGGATAACCAGCAAGAGAACGAGGTTCCTGGAGGTGTGGAGGACCCGAGGATTGTGGAGAGCGAGGACGGCACTTATGTGCTGACTTACACGCAGTGGGCTCGGGAGAGGAATACATATACGGTTGGGGTGGCGACGTCGCGGGATCTGCGGGTGTGGGCGAAGCATGGTCCGGCGTTCGGAACGACCGGGAAGTATGCGGAGTTGAAGTACAAGTCGGCGGGGATTCTTACGCGGAGGGTTGGGGATCGGCTGATTGCGGCGAAGGTGCAGGGGAAGTACTGGATGTACTGGGGCGAGGTGGAGCTGCGGCTGGCGACGTCGACGGATCTGATTCACTGGTCTCCGGTGGAGGATGCGAAAGGACAGCCGGTGGTTCTGCTGCGCGCGAGGCCGGGGCTGTTCGACAGCGCGTTTCCGGAGAGCGGGCCTCCGCCGCTTCTGACGCGGGACGGGATTGTGGTGACGTATAACGCGAAGAATGCGGAGACGGGCGGCGATCCGAAGCTGGCGCCGGAGACGTACTCGGTGGGAGAGGCGCTGTTTTCGGCGAGCGACCCGAAGCGGCTGCTGGTGAGGACGAAGGAACCGGTGTTCAAGCCGGAGCAGCCGTATGAACGGTCGGGTCAGTACAAAGCGGGGACTACGTTTGCCGAAGGACTGGTGCTGTTCAAGGGACGGTTTTATTTGTACTACGGGTGTGCGGATTCGCGTGTTGCGGTGGCGACGGCTCCGGTGAGGTGATGCTCGGAAGGACGGTTGGGAGTGTCTTGCTGGATGTTTATTTCACAGGTAAATTATTAGGCCTATTGAAATAGGCGGATTTGCGAGTCCGCTTTTCGCACTCGGATGAGGAGTTTCCATGAGGATGAGGCGGTCGGTTTCAGCGGGCCTGGCGGTGGCT
>Ga0193743_1000341_pt1 | contig 36825 bp, 86 predicted proteins | sample L2c2metaG_FD_143038 | JGI IMG/M metagenome (GOLD analysis project Ga0193743, IMG submission 143038) | Soil microbial communities from a riparian zone of the East river system, Colorado, United States - L2c2 | ecosystem: Environmental > Terrestrial > Soil > Riparian zone | place: USA: East River... | reverse complement strand
AGGACGTCGCGCCGCCGGAACGGTCACGCCGAGGGCGGCCGCGACGTCCTTCCACGTCCGCCCGGCGTCGCGCATGTGCAGCGCGGTCTTCGCCTGGTCCTCACTCATCACGCTTCGCCTCCCAGTCCTCGTCAGCGGCCGGGGTATAGACCACCGGCCAGTGGTCGACGTGCTCGTCCGTCTCGACGCCGCAGGGCCCGTACGAGTCGACGACGAGCCACCTCTCCGGGCGGTCTCCCTGGTCCAGCCGCACGGCGTGCGCGAACCCCTCCGGCGCCCGCCGCACGGTTCCGACCGCGTCCTCGGTCACGGGAACGTCCTCCACTCTCCGACGTATACGTCTCTCTCGACGACCTCGTTCACCGACGCGAACGACCTCGTCATGTACTCCGCCGACGCGAGGTCCGCCAGCTCGACGCACTCGCCGTCCTGAAACTTCACGCCGTACTCGGTCTTGATAGACCGGACCAGCCCCGCGACCTCGACCATCGCGTGCTCGACCCACCGGTCCGGGTCGACCGCGCGCCCGCACGTGCACCACTCAGCGGCGGGTTCGCCGCCGGGCAGGGAATTCAGCGGGTTCCGGAGGTCGAGCCGGTGCGCGCTCGCGACTTCGACCATCCGGTCCACCAGGTCCTCGGTCACTTGTCCGCCTCCTCGATCCGGAGCCGGACCTCGCCGAGCAGCACGTACAGCACCGCGCGGGAGAGCCGGTCGCCCGGCAGTCCGTCCCACGCCGGGCGCGACGTGCTGAGGACCCACTGCTGCTGTCCCGACGCGTCGACGTAGAGGAGCCCGCTCGCCCCCTGGGGGAGCGTGAACGTGGTCTCTTCCTCGGTCATGACGTCCTCTCGAGTTGTAGGCCGCCGCGCGGGGACTTCCCTACCCCGCAACCCCTTGCGCGTCGTCAAACCCGCGCGGCGACCGGTACCTGGGACGCGCCGCCCGGTCATCCCCCGTAGCCGGAGCGACGATCGGTGCTGGACAACCGGCCCCGGGTTTTTCCCGGGAGGGCCGGGCGACGCGTTCGAGACCTATATTACCCAACCCAGACGTTTAAGTACACTAGTACCCGAGCTCGAGTAGCGCCTCGCGCAGAACGTCGAGCGGGTAGATCCCGACGGCGCCCCACTTCTTGTCCGGACGCGAGTGCTTGTCGATCCCGCGCTCGCGCATCAGCTGCGACGTCGCCTTGCCGAGCGCGCGGCAGGACGCGTCGTCAGCGGGCAGGTTGTTGTTGATCAAGAACGCCCGCGCCGTCCACTCGTCCGTGGTGTCCTGCAGGTCGTCTACCTGCGCCCGCAGGACGCTGAGCTCGCCGTTGTGCCGCAGCAGCTCGTCGGCGTGCTTGAGCAGCTCGTCGTTCTGCCGCTTCACCTCGGTCTCGACGCGGCCGATCTGAAGCAGCGTCTGGATCTGGGCGAGCACCCACTGAGGCTGGCCGCTGAGCTCGTTCTCGGCTACCTCGGCCTGGCGCGTCCGCGCGGCGAAGTACGCCTGGGCCTGCGCGACCTGGGGCTTGTTCTCGTCGCCGTTCATCGCGACGAGGTACGCGGCCTCGCGGTCGAGCTCATAGTCCTCCGCAGGGCGCCCACCGAGGTTGTTGGCAGGGCTGCCATAAACCTGCCTGAAGTCAGCTGCTGCGCCACTCGCTACGGCGGATCTCATCGCCTTCTCGATCGGCAGACGAAACCGTCGCCAATCGGCGCTGTAGCCCATCAAGATCATGAGGTCGCGGGCTGACCAGTACTCGGATCCGTCCACCCGAGCGCGCTTGGCTGCTTCGAAGTTTTCCGGACCGGACCCTTGAGCGGCTGTAGGGTCGGATACGATGATAGACATCGACGGCTCCTTAGAGATAGGCGTTGGTCACGGTCCCGGGATCTCACTAATCCGCGGGACCTCTTAACGTCGCTATCCTATCTCCGAACTACTCCGCTTCGGTCCACCGCGCGCCGCACTCGCGACACCCCCGCAGCCACACCGGCGGGACGACGCGCGACTCGCCGAGCAGGTTGTCGATGCACATATCGGTGATCGTCGCGGCCGCCGCGTGGATCCGGACGCGCGCGATCACGTACCGGCACCCCGACGGCGTCATCGGCCCGATCGGAGCAGCCGAGGGCGGTCCCGGCACGACCTCGTAGCCTCCGACGTCCGTCGCGATGACCAGGTCGATCCGGGACACCGCGACGTGGGCCGGCGGCATCGCCAGGCTATACGCGGTCCCGTCCTCGACCAGCCACAGCGCCATCGCGGGCGGCGTCGCCGCGCGGAGGTACGGCGCGGTCACCGTCCTCTCCGGCCGCCACTCCGCGTCGTGCAGGTCGACGTAGCCGCACGTCGGGCACGACTCGATCGCCTCGAACGTCACTCGCCCCTCCTCTCGTCCAGTACGACCCAGACCAGCCCGCTCCACGCGGCCAGCCACAGCGCCAGCTGCCACCACCAGTTCGAGTACGTCACGCCGTCCGCGCCGAGCGTCCGGCCGCACTCGACCAACGTCGCTCCCGCCAGGCACGCGACGAACCCGCGCCTCCATACCGGCCTCGCGCTCACTCTTCCCACTCCACCCGGTACGTCGCGACGTCTTCCGGCTCCGGATCGAGGTTCCAGCCGAGCTTCTCCAGGTCCTCGTCCGTCGGGAAGTGGTCCAGGTACGCGGTCTTCCCGTCGACGGTCAGCGTCCACCACGTCCACGTCTCGCTCACGTCCACTCCCCGATCTCGTGCATCGCCGTGCTCAGCGCGCCCACCAGGTCCCCGACGACGTACGCGAGTCGCTCCTCGCGCTCGTCGCAGTCGTCGCCCAGGTTCACCTCGGCCTCGACGTTGCGCCGGTAGATCGCGGCCGCCGCGTGCGTCGCCTCGTGCGCCACGACGTCCGTCTGGCACCTCCCGCTGACGAGCCGCATGACGCCGGAGAAGCTCCTCGAGCCGCGCGGCAGCGCGTCCCCGTCCTCGCCGTACTCGTACCTCTCCGGCGCCGGGTGGAAGCAGCCGAGCGCGCCGTCGAAGCTCACCCCGCCGCTGTACCTGGTCGCCGCCCTGCGCATCTCGTCGACACCCGGGTAGACCAGCAGCCAGAACCACGCCCGCGTCCCGCCGTAGATCTCGTGCGAGAACCTCTGCCCGACCGAGATCCGGCGGGCGGTCATCCCTGAGGCCGCTGACGCAGCTCGTCAGCGCCGTAGAGCCGGTAGAGGTGCAGCACCAGGTCGCCGTCCGCCAGCAGGATCGTTCGCACGTAGGCGGCGTTGATCGGCAGCGGCTGACCGGTCACGAACAGCCGGAACGTCCAGTCCTCGCGGGGATGTTCGTCGTCGACCTCGATCCAGACGCAGACGTCGTCGTGCTGGAGTTCGGCGTGCAGGATTCGCCCGCCGCGCGGCACCGCGTGGGTGACGGCGCTCGCCGTCGATCGGATCTGGTACTTCCAGACTACTCGGCTCACTGACGTCCTCCGCTGAACGTTGGGCCGCCGCGTCCGGGCGGGCAGGCGGCGTCTACGCGGGGAGAAAGGTACGAACACCCGCTCCTCCGCCTTGGATCCTCTCCTGGCCGGACACCGTGAAGAAACCGGGCGAGAGGTGACTTTAACGCGCCCGAACGCGGCGCGCCGATCCTATCCTCCCGGGGTCCATTTGGCGCGGACGTGCGCGACTCCCGCCCGCCATGCGCCGTCTCGCACTACGTACTTGCCCGACGTGAACTCCCCGCACGAACACGCCGTCTTCCACGTCACGCGCGCGTCGCCCACGTACGGGAGGCCCGCCGCGACCAGCGTGTGTGCGCCGCTCTGGGGGGCGTAGCCGCGCTCGAACGTCTTCCGCGCGACGACGAACCACTCCCGCCACATCGACCGGACGACGTAGTGCCCGACCGCGATCAGCGTCCCGTCCAGGCTGAACGCCTCGATCCCGGCCCAGTTCTCCAGCTCGACGAAGTTGTCGCCCTGCCACTGCAGCGCCTCGACGACCCCGTTCGGGCCGACGTACCGCCGCGCGAAGCTCAGTTCGATCACGTCCCGTCCTCTCCCGGCGGCCCGATCCCGCCCTGCGTCTCGACGTGCATGATCCCGCGCAGCTCGACAGGCGGCGCCGCGAACACGAAGATGAACACCAGCACGGCCGCGAAGAAGTACAGCCATCCTCGGACCGGCCTAGCCCCACGCCATCCCGCGCGCAGGACGTTCCATACCGCTCTCACGCGTCCGTCACGTCCCCGCGCCGCATGGCCTCGAGACCGGCCTGGACGTCCGGGTTCAGCAGCGTCAGCGCGTCGTGCAGGCGCCTGCCGACCTCGGCGCGCGCGTCCGTAGCGATCTCGGTCAGCAGCCGGTCGAACGCGCGAACGGGTACACGGTGCCCGACGGCGAGGTGCTCGACCAGGTGCAGCACCGCGTCGTGCTTGGTCGGCAGCGCGCGGTAGGTGACCCCGCCCTCCAGGCGGCACTCCAGGCACTCGATCCCGTCGCGCGTCGAGAGCAGGAAGACGTCGGAGTCCGACGCGAACCGGCAGTAGCTCACGGCTCCAGCCCCAGGTCCGAGAGCGTCGCGCCGTGGTTCAGCGCGGCGACTACGTAGCGCGCGGCGCTCTCGGGGTCAGCGATCCCGAGGGCGCGCAGCACCTCGGCGGCCACCTGCTCGTCGTGCTCGTCGTCGGTCTCGGTCACGTGCGCCGCCGAGGAATCGAACCTCGAACCCGCTGATTAAGAGTCAGCTGCTCTGCCTGGTTGAGCTAGCGGCGCTAGGAGGGACTAGCTGGCGTACATCTGCGCGAAGTAGCGGTCGGCGACGATGTAGACCGCCTCGGGCGTGCCCATCACCCGGATCGACGTCGCGGACGTCGACGGCAGGTCCGCGACGTCGACGTCGACGACGAACGCGGAGCCCTCCAGGCCTTCCAGCAGGTCGCCCCGCGCGAACAGGCTGCCCTTGACGTCGGCGACGTCGAGCGTGATCGAGTCGGTGTAGTTCATGGCGCTAACGTATCAACAACGGCTAACGAAGTACACTAGTAACTCGCGCGGACGGCGAACTGCCATCCGATTCCTGACACCAGCGGGTACTCGCTCTCGACGAGCGACTCCACCTCTACCGCCGTCCACTTCCAGCCCGCCGCGTCGAGCAGCGCCGTCGTCGCGGCCTCGGACGACCGCCAGAGGTGTACGTCGTGCTCCCACGCGCCCCGGCCGTAGCGGATCGACCTGAAGTCCTCGTCCGTCAGCTCGCCCGCCGCGACCAGCGCCTCGGCCCGGTCGCGGTCGGGACCGACCACGACCATCTCGCCGTCCGGGGCGAGGACCGTCCGCCAGAGCTCGAGCGTAGGTACCACGACGTCGAAGTCCAGGTGCTCGAGCACGTGCCCGGCGTAGATCCGGTCGACCGGCTCGACGACGAAGTCCATCGGCTTCGTCACGTCGTGAACGACGTCCGGCCGCACCTGGTCGTTGCTGTCGATGTCGAGGTTGGTCCAGCCCTCCGCGTAGTGGTTTCCGCAGCCCAGGTTGAGTCTCAACGGGCTCCCTCCGCTAGAAATGGACATCCCCGCTAGCGTATCGACGCTAGCGGGGACGTATACGGGAAGCGCGGTCTACTCGTCGGGCGTGACCTCTTCCGGCTCGCCGAACGCGATCTCGACGGCGGTCACGTCGCCCGCGACGACGTCGACGGCTACGGAGCCCATGAACTCCTCGCCCGACGTCTCGGTGTCCGTGACCGAGAGGACCGACGTCCCCAGCGGGCCGTTCGCCGCGACCGACCCGGTGCCGTCGCCGTTGTCGGTCAGCGCGAGGATCGCCGCGTCGTCGACCGCGAACACCGGGGTGCCGGTGAACGTCGCGGGGTTGCCCATCTCGTCGGTAGCGGTGATGGAGAACGAGACCTTCTGGTCCGCCTTGAGGGAGAAGCTCATTGCTGTTCCTGCCTTCGGGGTAGCGGGTGCGGGTGACGGGTGGCCGCGATCGGCGGCCGTAGCGCGGGAGACGGGTCCGACGTGCCAGCGAACGACCGGGCGCCGGAGTCCGCGTACGCGCGCCTCGATGACGAGCGTGACGTCGCCTAGATCGACTCGGATGGTCGACCTCCTAGGTAGGGGAGACGCGTTCAGCGTCGCACCCGAAGTCCTTACCCCGCAAGGGCTACCGGTCTCCGGAGACGTGGCAGACGACCGGCCACTCAGGCAGAACGTGCTCGTTCGAGAGCACGTCTCCCGGAACGAGCATCTCGTCCACGCTCTCCGACCACACGAGGGTGTACCACCAGTCCCGGTGAGCCTTGACGACCAGCGCGCCCGGCGCCGTCCGCACCGTCCCGACGTCGTCGTATTCGGCGCTCACAGCCCGCGCACGTCCGCGACACGCCGGAACACGCCGATCCGGCCGTCCGACTCGCGGCGCGCGACCAGCGGCGAGTTGACCGAGTTGCTCGCGACCTCGTCGGCGCAGCGACTCGCGGCGGCGAGGACGTCGTCCTCGTCGATGACGAGGGCGTCGTTCGCGAAGCACGGCGTGTGCCCGGGCCTGACCAGTGTCGTCCAGCCGACCTGGACGTCCGAGCGGATATAGCGCACGCGCTTCTTCCCGCCGATCAGGGACCTGACCTCGAGCGACGAGACGTGCGGCAAGATCTCGCGCGCCAGCCCAACGGCCTCGTGATCCGGTGCCTCGAACTCGCGGCTGACCAGCCTCTCGGTGTCGTGCCCCCACGGCTTGGCTCCGGCCCGGTCCTCGAACGTCTTCCAGCTGATGCTCACTAGCGGTTCCCTTCTCGTCGAGACGCGCGGCAGCCTCGCCAGCGCGCGTAGTTTGCTGTACTCGGCCGGAGACTCCAGCGCGTCGTAGTGCTCGGGAGGCAGCGTCACGCCTGCTCCCGGATCTTCTTGAGCTCGGTCCGGAACGCGAGCTCCTCGGCGGCGTCCTTCCTCGCGCGCCGGACCTGTCTGCGCTCGGCGCGGAGGCAGCTGCGGCGGTGCGCGCGTCTCTTCCGCCGCCGGTTCCACTCGAAGAAGGGCGTGTAGCACGTCAGCGCGTACGCGGTCAGTCCGACCGTCAGCGCGGCGACCAGGCCGCCTACCAAGATCCATCCGCTCAGGCCCACGTAGAGTCACCTCCGTGAAGATTCTCTCCCTCAAGTGCAAGACGTTCGCATACGCGTGCACCGAGCCTCTGGTGGCCGACGCGGCTACCGAACCTGGGCAAGCCAGGTTCGGCAGCTGCCTCGTCCTCCTGGTCACGGTGGAACCCGGCGACGCTCCGTCCAAGCTCCGCCGGGCGGCCGACGCGGTCCTCCGGATCTCGGCGGCCACCGGCGTGACGCAGGTCGTCGTGAACGGGTTCGCGCACCTGTCGTCGAGGCTCGCCGCGCCGGACGACGCCGCGTGCCGCGTCGCCGCCCTGGCCACCGAGCTCCAGGAGCGGGAGCTCGCGGTCCACGTCACCCCGTTCGGCTGGCACAAGACGCTCGAGTTCGACGTCGCCGCCGACGCGCATAGCCACCGGTTCGTCCACGTCTAGATCCGGTCCGCGTCCTTCGCGGAGTCGAGCAGGACTCCGTCCGACACGATCATCGTCCCGAACGTAAAGCCCCGCGTAACCAGCGACCGGGCGGCCTCCTCGCGGTAGCCCTCGGTCCTCACCAGGTGCCCGATCAGCCCCTCGGCGTCGGCGAATACCGGCGTAACGGGAGATCCCTCGGAGACGGTCTCCCACAGCTGCCAGCCCTCGCCCTCGGGCGGCTCCGGACCCTCCCAGGCCATGTACGCCGCGCGCTCTTCCGGGGTCCCGACCGTTCCCTCCCCGCCGCACGTCCGGCAGCTCCGCTCGATGCCGAGCGTCTTGAGCCGGAAGTCGATCAGCAGGAAGCTGTTGATCCCGTCGTGGTAGAGGTTGCTATCGAGCGCGCGAGCTCCCGGCCGGTTTGCGGCGTTGACCTCCTCCGCCGTGCGCGGGACGGACCTCCACTCCCACCTGCGCGGGTTGTCCTCGGTGGGCTCGCGCGCCGCCAGCTCGCGCAGCCGCCCCTTCTCGACCAGCATGTCGGTCTCGGCCTGGGTGATCTTGTCGCACCACTCGGCGGCGCGGTCCTCGACGCTCGGGCCGAGCGCGTAGAACGTCCGCGCGACCTCGTTCGCCTCGGGCGTGTAGCCGGTCGAGTGACTCCCGTCGTAGTCGCAGTCGGGGCAGTCCGGCAGGCGCACGTCGTCGGGCATGTGGTAGCCGCCCCAGACCTGGTTCAGCGGCCACTCGAAGTCCAGCGGCACGCGGCGCACTTCACGGCTCATGAGCGTGTCTCCTTCTCAGCGTCGGTTGCGGATCTTTCTTACCTCGTCGGCGAGGTTCTCGGTAAAGATCGCGAGTCCGGTCTCGAGACCCGTCGTCCACGGCTGTCTCGACAGGTGCTCGACGGTCTTCTCGCCCGCGCTCTCGATCGCGGTGGCGAGCAGCTCGACGTCGTCGTCAGTCATAACGTCAGTGAACCGAGCTGCGTGGTGCCCGTGTACTTCAGTGGGGTCAGCGAGCAGAGGTAGTCCTCGATCATCTCGCCCACCCGCTCGGGCCAAGGCAGTCGGTCGCTATCGGCGCGATGTACCTCGATCACGTCGCCCTCGACGGTGGACTTGAAGACGCGGACCACCTTGTCGGGAGATACGATCACGGTGAAGATCGCGGTGACGTTGTCGGTCATCCGGCACCGTCGAGATAGCGGTTCAGGTCGATAGCGGTGGCCTCCAGGTCGGTGAGCGGCTTCCCCTTCGCGGCGCGCCGCTCCGCCCGCGCGTACCACCGGTCCGTGACCAGCTGTCCCCAGACGTCGCGCCACCGCTCGGCGATTCCGTCGACGTGCGGGCAGCTGCGGCCGTAGAACGCGCGGCAGAACAGGAACTTGAGGGCGTAGTTCATCGACTCCGGACTCGCGAAGACCGCGCGGGCGGTCTGCCACTTGGTCAGCTCGTCGTTCACTCCGGGTTCTCCACTCCGAAGGGCCCGATGACCACGACCCCGCTGCGCCTGCCGAGCGTCACGTTCTTGACGGCCGACATGTCCGGGAAGACGGCCACCTGGGGCGGCTCGACGTACGGCTCGACCTCGTCCCACTGGGGCTCTCCCCGAAACGGCGCGTCGACGTCGACCGGGAACCACGCCTGCCCGAAGTTCGACGCGTAGACGCGCCCCTCGTCGAGCGCGTAGGAGTAGTCGGTCAGCAGGCCGCTGTCCCACGGCCAGGGCCAGCCCTCGCGAGGACGCGTAGCGTCGTCGCGCGTAGTGAAGAACGCCTCGACGGCGGCCCGGAAGTCGCTCTCGGTAGTCGCCGTCAGGACCGGGTCGTCGATCCCGCGGGGGTTGCCGTCCCAGGCGACGCTACCGAGCCACTCGGCGCTCTCGCCGCGTCCGACGTAGAAGTCCGCTCTCGTTCCCACGTTCTCACCTCTCTCGACTGAACAGGGGATAGTACTTCTGCCACTTCTCGTCGTTCAAAAACAGCGTCGGTACCTCACCGCGCCTGAGCTGGTGCCACCACAGCAAGATCCGACCGGTCCGGCCGTTGCCGTCGACGAACGGGTGGATCGTCTCGAACCGGACGTGCGCGTCGATCGGGTCCATGTCCTCGAACTCGGCGACGAACGCCTCCATGAGCCCCGGAACGGCGTATGCCGGCGGCGGAACGTGGTTTCCGACGTAGACCTGCACCCGCCGGTAGGCGCCCCGCTCGTGCACGTCCAGGTCGGTCTGGTGCGACGTCAAGAGGTGCTGGAGCTGCCTGATGTGGGCCTCGACGACGCCCTCGAAGGCGGTCGCGACGAACCAGTCCCAGGCGTATGCGGCGTCCGCGTCCGCCGCCGCGTCGTCGATCCCCTCGATGAGGTTCGACTCGCGCAGGTGCCTCTTCACAGGACCTCCACCCCGACTACCTGGCCGGACGGGCTGTAGTCCACGCTGACGCCCGGCGCGACTTCGACGGTCCGGTCGATGCTCGTTGCGGGCTTCAGCAGGACGTACATCTGTCCGGCCGAGTTGACGTCGACCCGCTTGCTTCCGAAGGTCACCGTGAACCGGTCACCCGCACTGACGGTTACCTCGGTCACTCCGGCTCCAGGCTCTCTAAGGTGCTCGCCGACTCCTCGAGCGAGTCGGCGACGCCGCGCAGGAAGTCGGCGAGCACGTACGTCCAGTCGTCGTGCGTCGCGCTGAACGTCCCGACCTGTACCTCAGGACGGCCGCCCACGCGGATGCAGACGGGGACGTTCTCGAGCGCTACGGGCATGAGACGTATCTTATCGTTAGACGCCATCTTTGTACACCTATTTTCATTTCCCAAAAATTGAAAACGACCTCGGGCCGGTCATCCGACCTCGTAGTTCATACAGGTGCAGTTCCGCAGGTAGCAGTAGCCCCGTCCGTTCATGTGCGACTTGTACCCGTGTCCGCACGTGCACTCGACGTTCGGGTTCCACGCCGGAGGTTCCTCGGCGGTTAGCTGGACGCCGCGGGCCATCGCGTACATCGGCTGGCCCGCCGCGAGCGAGACTACCGACTCCCAGGGCGCTCCGCCGTAGCTCCCCGCCTTCTCGCCCGTGACGTACCACCTGCGCCCGCTCCGGATCACCGCGTAGCGGTACCTGCGCCGGTCCGCGCCGAAGTACTTCGAGAACGTGACGACCGTGCCGTCCGGAGGCTCCGGGATCGCGTCGAGCCTCTCGAGCTCGCGCTGCAGGTCCTTGATCTGCCTCTTGATCTGGTTCTTGCGGGGGTCGGTCGTCACTGCTTCTTGTTCTTCTCGTCCAGGCCGCGCTTGATCGCGTCGCCGACGTCGCGCGCGTCGGTCGCGCCCGAGGCGTAGGAGATCGACGACGCGGTCGCGACGGCGTACGAGTCCATGACCGCGCCCTTGGTCATCGAGACCGACTGGCCCCGCGCGAAGCCCATGCCCGCGCTCGTTGCCCACGCGTCCATGTCCGCGCCGAGGAAGACGCACGCCCACTTGCCGGACGCCTCGCGCTCGGTGATCATCTGCCTGACGCGCTCGGCGGTGATCTCGCGCGACGAGTTCTCCTCGCCGTCGGTGTTGACGACCAGCAGGACCTTGTCGTCCTCGCCGAGCGTCCGCACGCGCTCCTCGAACTCGAGGATCGTTTTGCCGATCGCGTCGCGCAGCGCGGTGGTGCCGCGCACCCGGTAGTTGTCGTGCGACATCGCCGGGACGTCGGCGAGCGCCGCCGCCGCGCAGAGCGCCACGTACTCGTGGTCGAACAGCGCCAGCGTCACGCTGAACGTCGAGTCCGACGCGCCGCGCAGGCCGTCGACGTAGCCGTTGATGCCGCCGATCACGTCGTTCTCGGACCCGCTCATCGATCCGGACCGGTCGACGACCAGCAGGACGTGGGTGGTACCGGTCTGCTTCTTGCTCTTCTTCGCCATGTCAGTGTCTCCTGTGTACGTAGAGGCGTCCGCACTCTAAGCAGTGCGGCACGCCGTGGACCGCGTTGACCTTCCCCGACCTCGCGTACGAGACCGCGCCGTGCTTCGCCACCTCCGGGTCCCCGCGCAGCTCGAACCACGCCGAGCCGCAGGGGCACTCGACGTAGTCCTTCTCCTCCTTCGCGCGGCGACGCGCGTCCAGGTCGGCGACGTCACTCATCGAACGGGACCAGCTCGACGTCGGCGACGAAGTTGAGCGTGACCTCCGCCTGGCCGGGCGGGTAGTCGATAGTGCGCTTCGCATCGAAGTCGAGCAGGTGCGTGACCTCGATTCCGTCCAGCCACGCGCGCGCCGGGCGCTTGACCCGGCCGTACAGCGCGGTGTGGTCGTACTCGATCCGGACCCGGTTCACAGCTCCACCTCCGCCAGCTCGTCGCGGACGCTCTCCAGCAGCGTGCCGAGCCAGTTCAGGCCGGGCTCGTTGAGGTGCCGGGCGCAGTGGCAGTCGCCCCAGAACTGGTCGTGCCACGTGTTCCCTTCCACCAGCCGCTCGCCGACCGACTTCGCCAGGATTGTCCGGGCCCGCTCCTCCACCGTGAATTTCGAGACCAGCAGCCCGCGCATGATCCCGATCTTGACGTCCTCCCAGTCCGCGCGCAGCGCGACCTGCTGCCCGAGGCGCTTCGCGTCGCGGGGGTTCGACGCCGTCAGGATCTGCTGGCGGTGGTACGGGTCGAGCGTCTTCGCCGCCTGGAAGGCGTGCTCGACGCTCCGGTAGAGGAGGCCCTCGTAGTAGCAGCGATACGCGGAGAAGTTCGACAGCGCGTACCAGTTCCCCCGGAAGTCGTCGATCATCGCTTCGCTCCCCACGGCAGGGCCAGACCGTCGTTCTCCCGGCGCGGAACCAGGTGCACGTGCAGGTGGAACACCGACTGGGTAGCGTCGGCTCCCGAGCTCGTGATCAGGTTGAAGCTGAAGTTCTTACCCGCGTCTCCGGCGAGCTGCGCGGCGCGCGCGAACGTCATGCCGGTCACGAGCGGATCCTCCTGCGCGTCCCGGACGTGCAGGCGCGGCACGACCAGCGCGTGCCCCTCCGTCACCGGGCCCAGCGGCAGGAACGCCATCGCGTCGGACCATACGCACAGCACCTTCGCGGACTTGCGTCCCGCGACGATCTCGCAGAACGCGCAGCCGGTCAGATCCGTCATCTCATACCTCTCTACTTGAACATCCCGACGATCGCGAACAGCTCGAACATCACGACGGCGACCAGCCCGGCCGCCGCCGCCTGTCGGAGCGCGAACCTGGCTAGCTCCTGCACGCGATCCCCGCGTTGGCCCACATGACGCTCTCGCGGGCGCGTTCGACGGCGAGCTGCTTCTCCGGACCTTCCGGAACGTACTTGTCGATCGCCTCGAGCCAGACCCGGAGGAACGACCGGACGTTCTCGTACTTGTCGATCTGCTCGGGCTTCGGCGGGTGATACCTGCCGATGTTCTCGATCTCGTCCTTACCTAGCGTCACTACGCCACCTCCATAGCCTCGCGGGCCTCGATCCGCTTGTGCTTCTTCACACACGTGCACCACGCCCGCACGTACAAGTTCTTCTCGAAACTCTCCGACGACTTCGGCGCATACTGGAACTCCGCGTCGCACGTCGGGCACGTTAGGAACGTCGTCAGCCGCTGGGTGTTCTCGTACAGCGGCGCGATCGGAGGCAGCACCTGCTCCCGCTGGTCCAGGTAGTCGAAGACGAGCACGGTAGCGCACGCCGCGAGGACCGCCGCGAGCACGGTCGCGATGAGGATCTCCACGCTACGCCTTCCAGTACCGGACGGGGATCCCCGCCGCTTCGGCCAGTGCGGCGCAGCGGGTCGCGCCGCTGCTCTTGTTCTTGATGAACGCCAGGCACAGCGCGGCGCCGTGACTGACCATGAGCTCGTTGCGGTACACGCCGGCGGCGGGACAGTAGTCCACGTCGACGTCGAGCCGCCGCCGAGGACCGTGGCTGCACCTCTCGAGACACGCCGCCGTCCAGATCGCGCGGTACGTCTGGACGTGCATGCCCTGCCGCACCGCCTCGATCGCGGCCGTCAGGTCCGCGCCGAACGCGCCGCCCTGGACGACGACCGGACCTCCCAGCGGGTCGAACGTGTCCCACCCGACGTCGGACGACGCGGCGAGCAGCGCGTTCTTGATCGCCGTGGCGTCGTCCCACTTCCGGGACCCGGTCACGAGGATGCGGGCGCTCACTTCTCCTCCTTCTTCCAGCGTCGCAGGTTGTAGACGTTGACGCCCGCGTAGGCGACCGCCGACACGATGAACCCGTACTGCCTAGTGGCGATCGCGAACGCGATCCACAGCGCCTGCGCGCCGATCCCGACCACCCAACCGACGGTCTTCTTCCTCCCGACCAGGTACAGGCCGGTGATCCCCACCGCCGTCAGCGTCCACGACCACCACTCCACTACGGAAACTCCCGCATGATCTGCTCGAACCACGCCGTGATCCGGTCGAGCCGCTTCTCGTCGCACGCCGGACACCAGTACGGACCCCACAGCGTTCCCGCGGGCGCGCCGCACTCGTCGCACGCGCGCCCGGACGGCACCCGGCAGACGTGTCCCGCCTCGCCGTGGCAGTTAGGGTGCGACACGGATCTCGACCTCCTTCCACTCCGAGATCGTGCGGTGCAGCAGCGCGACCTCCCAGCCGACCCGCTCCCAGTACCGGGCGGCCGCGAGCGCGACCTCCTGCGTCGAGATCGGACCGCTCGTCGCGACCTCTCCCTCGGGAGACCTCCGCTTGACCGCGTACTCGTGGATGTGCACTACCGGTATCCCCTCTCGGGGACCGGGTCGCCGCGCTTCGCCGCGCAGCTCTCGCACTCGGGCGTCGCGTCGAAGCGCCTGACGTCGCCTCCCGGGAACCACGTGTGCCGCCAGTACCGCGCGCCCTTGGGGATCGCGCCGTCGCACGTCCCGCACGTCCGCTGGCGGCGCGCGGTGTACGCGGTGTGCGCGCTGTACCTGTCCGTCACGCGTGTCTCCTAGTTGATGAACAGGGTGGAGTGTTCGCCGCCGATGACGAGCTCGTAGCACTGCAGCTCGGCCTTGATCTCGTCGAGTCTGTCGTCGAACGCGGAGATCTCGTCCCACTCGGCGGCGGTCGTGTTGTCGTCGGCCTTCTCGAACTTCTCGGGGACGTCGTAGTCCCACTCCCCGGCCAGCTCGAGAGCCATCGCGTGCTTCGCCCGGTACACCGACGGGGCGAACTGGTGCCCGACGATCACGGGCGCCTGGTCCGCGTCCTCCTCGGTCTCGCCCCCGTCCACCGAGACGCTCGCGCCGAAGCTGTCGATAGCGAAGATCCAAAGCCTCACGGTGATGTTCTCCTAGAACGTAGAAGTGACTAGGCTGTAGACGAGAAATCCAAGCACCGCTGTGAGTACGGTGGTGATCCAGACGCAGAACACGACGTCGCCCGGGTCGATCTTGTCGCGGCGCGGGTCGGTATACCAGACCGCGACGCGGCCGGGCGTCTCCAAGAGCCACATGATCCCGAGCGCGAGCTGCTCCATCATACCCGCAATTGTATCAACTTAGCTAGAGTTTTGTATCTGCTTGCTCGCGTTTTCGAGCTCCCGCTCCAGGTCTCCCGCGAAGTCCGCGACCACCTCGACCGTCCGGTCCGCCCAGCTGAGCCGCACGCGCGCCGACTCGAGACCCGGCAGCCGCGACAGCAGCCACTGCAGCCGCGACCCGAACGCGAGGATCTGCGCCTGGGTGGCGTGGTCCGGGACGCTGACCTTCGCGGACTGGCGGGTCACCTCGCGTCCTGCTCGCGCCGCCGCTGGAGCTTGGTAGTCAGCTCGTCGAGCTTCTGCTGCGTCGCCTCGACGGTCGCCAGGTCGTGCGCCGACGGCTCGTCACCCTCGCGGGCGAGGAGCCGCTTCAGCAGCGTCAGGCTGACCGTGGTCGCGTCCAGCTCCGACTGCATCGACGCGGTCATCGCGCTGTTGACCAGGCCGTGGATGACCGACAGCTGGGAGTGCGTCTCGGCCGTCGCCTCGGCGGTCAGCTGGTTGTGCATCGCCAGTAGGCGCGCGGCGTCCTCGGTGTTCTGCGCGACGCGCGCGACGTGGCGCTCGGCGGTCTCGGCCTGCCGGTCTTGGCGCACCCACTCCTCGCGCCGGTCCGCCAGCCGGAACTTGTTACTCATCACCGCTAGGACGACGGGCGAGAGCACGCCCACCACGATGAAGCCGATCAGGATCACCAGGTCGCTCACGACCTCACCTCTTCTTGCGCTTCTGGTTGCCGTAGTCCTTGGTCGACCGCGAGCTCGGCAGCTTCGGGCCGAACAGCGTCGCGCGGTCCGGGAACTTGGCGCGGCCGGTCTTGGAGTTGTTGCCGCCGCGCGACATCCACGCGGGTACCCACTTCTTCGGCGGCTTGCTCGGGTTGGTCACTCGTCCTCCGTATTGAACGCCAGCTCGAGCAGCACGTCCTCCCGCTTGACGCCGTGCTGTCCGAGCAGGTCGAAGATCATATCGTCGAGCGTGTCTTGGGGATGGTCGCGGTGCGTCTGCGTCGTGCCGTAGCCCCCGCAGTCGATCACCAGTCCGTGTTCCCACGGCGAGATCACGAGCTGGATGGTCGGCTTGACGTCGCCCTGCGGGTTCAGCCTCGAGACGCGGCGGAGCAGTCCTCGGACCCCCGCCGCCTGGTCAGGTACGTACTCGATCATGGCCCCTCTTTCGCTAGTTCGACCGCCCGCCGCCACGCGGCGAGCCACTCCTCCGCGCGCGCCTCGCCGGTCTCCGTCTCGGCGGCGCGCGCCTGCGCCTGCTTGCCCACGCGCTCGCGCAGGTCCGCGTCCGCGATGAAGTCGCGGAGCAGCCGGGTCCAGTCCCGCGGCTTCCTCGCGATCACCCGCTTCGCTCCCTCGCGGCCGAACACGCGCGTCGCGTACGCCACGTACTCCGGCGAGTCCGAGCAGACGAACGGGATCCCGAGCGCGGAGTACTCGGTCGGCTTGAGGGCGCTCTTGGCGTCGTTGAACTTTGAACTTTGTAGCGGGGCGATGCCGATCAGCTGCCGCGTCCGCGCGAGGTCACGCAGCTGCGCGAGGTAGCCTTCGACGCCGGTGACCCACTCGAGCTGGGTGACGCGCGTCCAGGGCCGCAGCTGTAGCAGGTGCCGGATGTAGTCGGCGCCGACGCGCTCGGACTGGTGGGTGCCCCGCGTCTGCCCGCTGATGACGACCTCGACGGCGGTCCCCGCGAGCGCGGCGGCGACGCCTCCGTCCGTCCGCTCCAGGTCTCCGACGTGCGTCGTCACGTTCCCGGTCCAGAGGAGCGAGAGCGGCCCGCTCGCGGGTTTCTCGGCAGGCACGAACTCGGCGGCGGCCACGCCGTTCCGGATCACGACCGCCTCGCCGCTCGGCGGCCGATACCTCTCCGCGATCGCGGGCGTCGACGCGGTCAGCACGTGCGCGTGCTCCAGCGTCTCGCGGACGTAGCGGACGTGGTGCGAGAGCCCCGTCTCCTCGGACGGCACGTCGTGTCCGACGGTCCCCGGGTAGACGAGCGACCGCCTGTCGACGCTCTCTAGGTCGTCGTCGAGCTCCACGACCACCGCCTTGCCGAGGTCCTCGCGGCAGAACCGCGCCAGCTCCGGGCACATCGGCTGGACGGGACGCTGGAAGACTACGACGTCGGCGGCCTCGAGCGCCGGGCCCGGCGTGTCCGCGCTGAACGTCGCCGAGACCGGTCGGTCCTCGCTATACGCGGGGTCAACGACGTAGTCCGTGATCCAAAAGTGGACGTCCATGTCCCGGTTCAGCTCGACCGAGACTCCGTCGCCGCTCGCCACCCGCGCGGGCTCGGCGCACCGGTAGAACATGCAGCCGCCCTGGTCGGCGGTGTAGATCAAGACGTTCACGCGCGCAGCTGCCTCTTCCACTCTCGGGACAGGTCGTGATACCGCTCGGTCAACGTAGCGTCCTCGCGAGACCGGGAGGGGTACTCCAGCATGCCCATGGCGTGCATCCGGTCCTCGATGATCCCGACGCACCGCTCGTAGTGATGTCCCAGCGCCTGCGCGTCCGGCGACCGGAGCGCGTTGCTCACGTCGAGCGCGTCGACGTCGACGCGGTCCCTCCACCCCGGAGAGACCGCGTCGAGAAACGTCAGGCCCGCGCGAACGCGGTCCTCGTTAGAGCCGCTCACCCGCGATCTTCTCCGCCACGAGGCGCACCCGCAGCGCGGAGTTGGCCGCCATGAACAGGTCGTCAGCGATCCTGACGTTGATCCCGAGTTCCTTCCGCGCGACGTTGAACGCGCTCGCCTCGACGCCGTCCTTACGAACGAGGTCCGTCGCGATGCTGAACGGGTCCTTCTCCGCGTCGCTGAAGACGGGAACCCACCCCGCGTCCAGCGCGATCTTCCCGGCGACGCACGCCTTCGTGCCGCACGACCACTCGTCCGACCGGCAGAAGTAGTGGCCCTGGTACCACTCCCGCTCCTGGTAGGGCTTGGCGTCCTCCGCCTCCACCCACTCGACGACCTTCCGGAGCAGCGGCACGTTCGCGGTGCTCGGCGGGACGTGGTCGATCCACGGCCGTCCGTCCTCGCTCACAGCTTCTCTCCTGAAATCTTCTCCGCGATGTTGCGAACGGTTCCCGCCGTGTTCGTCGCGGCGAACAGGGCGTTGGCGTAGGGAAAGGTGATCCCAAGCTCCACGCACGCGACCTCGAACGCCGTAGACAGCTCGCCGTCCTTCTCGACGATGTCGGTCGAGTACGCGCCGTCGAAGACCGGGTCCCATCCCGCGTCGAGCGCGATCTTGCCTGCCACGCAGGCCTTTGTGCCGCAGGACCAGCCCATCTTGCTGGTGAAGTAGTGACCCTGGTACCACTCGCGGTCGACGTAGGGCTTCTCGCTCTCTCCTTCTACCCACTCCACGACCTTGCGGAGAAGCGGAACGTTCGCGTCGGGAAGCGCCAAGACCTCGATCTCGTTCACAGCTTCTCTCCTGCTCTCTCGGCGATCAGCTCGGCGACCAGCTGTACCGTCTCGGCGGTGTTGGTCGCCTTGAACAGCGTTTCGGCCTCGCCGAACGTCAGGCCCAGCGCCTCCGACGTCTTCTCAGCGTGGTTGTTGCCCGGGTCGTTGCCCAGCAGGTCGACGGAGACGTAGCCCGCGACGCAGCACACCGTGCCGCAGCCCGTCTCCGGCCGGGTCTCGTACCACGTCGTCTGGTCCCACTTGCGGTTCGGGTCGAGGATCGAGAGCGCGGACTGCTCGGCGACCCACTCGGTCGCCTTGCGAAGCAGCGGGACGTTCGGAACCGGGTCGACGACGCCCCAATAGCCGTTGTAGCAGGCGGAGTTGAGCCCGGCGATCTCCCGACTCAGGTAGGTCTTCTTGTCCACGTCAGCTCCCCTTCTTGGCGGCGCCGAGCGCCGCGCAGAGTTCCGCGAACGCCTTCTTTGTCGCGGCCGAGGTCGGATAGTCGCCCGAGTAGCGCCGGTCCCTGTCGCCCAGCTCGACCGTGACGCGGGTGCCGTGGTGCGACACCGCCGTCACCAGCCGCAGGTCGACCAGCGAGGTATCGCCGAGCCGGAACCACCTCGGCCCGTCTACTACCGGCTCGGGGTCGCGCTCGCTGAGCGCTCCCACGAACTCCTTCATGACGTCCACGAACAGCTCACTTCTCATCGGTGTTCGTACCTTCCTTCTCGTCGACGTAGTAGCTCGAGAGGGCCTCGAACTCCTCGCAGGTGTAGCGCGCGCCGCTCGGCAGCGTGATCATCTGAAACGGCAGCGTCTGCCCGGCCAGCAGCCGGAACAGGTCTTCGTCGGCTCCGCTCCAGTCGGGGCCGCCGACGATGTTCAGCGATCCCCGCCGAACGACCACGAACGAGACGCGGCGTCCGGCTACGTAGCCCAGCAGGAAGATCACGACGGCGATGGCCGTCAGGGTGACGAGCAGCTCGATCATGCTGACTTCCTTCGGAGTACTTCGCGCCCGACTATGCCGGCCCGAACGTTCGGCGGCAGGTGCCCTACGTGCCAGTAGTCGCCGCAGGGATACGCGTTGATCTTCTCGCGGGGATTGCGCTTGCGCGAGTTGCGCGCCTCGCGCCTGGTTCGGTACATGTTCTTCCCGCACGCCGGACACTGCCCGACGACGTGGCCGGTCTGCCGGTTCATCGAGCGGCCCGCCTCCCTCGTGGTCGGGTACAAATAGTAACGCAAGATCCTAAAAAACGTACACGCTCTAGCTGCTCCCCTTCATGCCCTCGGCGACGATCGCGGCCATCATGTTGCCCAGCATCGCGAGAGCCTGCGCCTCGGTGAAGCCCTGCTGCTTGAGTGCGGCGAACATCTGCCACATTACCTGCGCGGCCGCGCGGATGTCGGCGGGAGGCTCCGTCTGGCCGATCTTCTCGTTCACGCGTCTCTCCGCTCCGCGACCAGCAGGCCGTCGTCTTCCCGGTAGACCAGGTACTCGCCGGGTCGGCCCGGCGGGCCGGGCCACGTGCCCAGCTCCCGGTTCACGTCGCACTCGAAGAGGAAGGGCCGACAGGCCAGGGGATGCTTCATCGTGAAGTCCCGGTCGGTGAACACCGCGACGTGCTTGCCGTCCGGGGTGTCGAGCTCGACCAGGTACGCGACGAAGATCGCGACGATCTCCGCCGCCATCCGGCCCGCCTCTTCGACCCCGCTATACGTCTCGATCAGCTGCTTGACCTCGACCTCGACGGCCTGCAGCCGCTCGGTCACGTAGCGACCTCGAGCCGCTCGATCTCGGCGGTAGCGGGCGCGGGGTCCAGCGCGATCATGAGCACGCCCGGGCCGCGCGTGACGCGCGTGACCTCGAGGTCGCCCATGACCATCAGGCGGAGCCCGCCGTCGCGCAGCGTGTGCGCGCTGATGAGCGCGGACAGCGCGACCGGCTTGAGCTGTTCCATCTCTCGTCTCCTCGTCTCTCGGCGCCGCGCCCGGTCAGGGCGGAGGCGGTATCTCGTTCAGCTCGATGACGAGCGGCTGGTCGTCCGGGAACTCGAACGCCGTGACGTACGCGTCGACGATCTTGTCGCCGTACGCCGGGTCGTCGATGTCCTCGTCCGTCTCCAGCTGCCACGCCGTGATCAGCACTCGGTCGCTCTCGGGCGCGTCGGTGTAGATGCGCGCGTCGACCGTCTTCATCTCGCGTTCTCCTCTGCGTAGAGCCTCTCGTAGCGGCGAATCTGGACCCAGGTGATCTCGACGTAGAGGACGAGCATCAGCAGGTTGACCACCCAGCCGATCCCTCCCTCCTCCGCCGTGAGGAACCGGTACGACCACCACAGCGTGAAGGCCAGGTCGATGCAGATCCACCACTTGATGTCGGTCAGCTGCTGCTTGCGGGTCGTAGGCCGCGCGGCGTTGAGGGCCGCCTTAAGACGCTTCATCGCTCTCGCCTTCCGGGCACTCGAACTCGGTGTACGTCATGCGGCCCGCCGCGCTGTCGTAGCCGGTCTTGTAGCACGCGTCGACCTCCAGGTCCGAAAACACGCCGCGCTCGAGTACCCACGTCAGCGCGAACGTGATCCCGACCAGTCCGACGGGCAGCCACACCAGCTGAATGGGCCTGGCCGTTCCGTTCAGTACCCAGACGACGCTACCGATCGCGGCGGCTATCGATGCGATGCCGAGCGCGCCGACGCCCACGTACGTGAGTACGCTCCAGAACACTCGCTTGCTCCTCTAGTCCAGGGTGACGCGAGTTATAGTATCAATTATCGGTAGGATATGTAACCTCTTCGCCGAGGAGCTCGAGCATGTCGTCTACGAGGTCGTCCGCTCGCGCCCACTGCAGGGCGTTCGGCGTGCAGTCGCTGTCGAGCAGCTCCTTGAGCCGGTAGGCGAGCGCCACGAGCTCCTCGGCGGAGGTCATCTTCGCGTCCTTCTCTGCTGTCGTTCGAGTTCCACCCGCCGCTTGATCTCGGCGACGCGGTAGTTGGGGTCGGTCTCGGGCGTCAAGCGGTGCCTAGCCACGCGGGTGACGTTACTTCCTGTTCGGGATCTTGCGGAACGGAGACGGGCGAATCCGGCGAACGGGCCTGCCGTTGCTGGACGGGACGGGACGCAGCTGTCCGACCTGGGTGTCGCGCAGCGCGTCGGCGGGCGGGTGGATGGCGTAGCTTCCCTCGGGGTTGCGGGTGGTCAGGCTCAGCACGGTCGGCGCGACGTCGCGCCGGGTGTAGCCGAACAGCTCGTCGAGCGCCGCGTCGACCAGCCCCCACGCCTCCGCCTCGCGGTCGGGACCGTCGATCCCGGCGGCGAACGCGGCCATGACCAGCGCGTAGACCTCGCCGGTCCTGGCGCGGTCCGCCTCGGGGATGATCCCGGCGACGACCGTCGCCATGTCGGCCTCCGACAGCAGGTCGGTACCGAACGACCCGAGCAGGCGCAGCGCCTTACGCGCCTTCTCCGTCCTCACTCTCGACCCTCCCCGCCTCGTAGTGGACCAGCTCTCCGTTGACCGAGATCCGAACGGCCCTTCCGGCCTTGGTGACGCGCAGCTCTACCTTGTGACCCGCCAGGGTGGAGACGACCAGCACGTGGTCGTTGCTGTTCCTCCCGGACGAGACGGTCTTCGCCCGTTCCAACTCGATCGGCCCCCACAGGAAGCCCTTCGGCGTGAACCGATCTACGTTCAGCTGGTCCATAACGTCCCTTTCTCGAGCTAACCGAGCGCCGCTGATGCGGCACCTAATGCCAGTACAACGGTGACCAGGCCCGAGAGAAACGCTCCCGTTACGCCCCTGTGGTAGGAGTCGCGCCTGCGGTGCCGCCCCGTGACGGCCCGATGCACGCTAGACCCCGCTCCGGCAGTACCCGACGGCCTGGCGCCACCGGGTCTCGTCGACGTCGGTCGCCTGCGCCTTGACCTCGCGGACGAACCGGTCGAACTCGGCGACGTACGCCTCTTCGTCGACCACCCAGTTCCCCGCGTCGTGCGGCTGACGAGCGAGGACCACGTTTCCGTTCTGGTCCATGAGGACGCAGTTGGGCTCCGGCTCGCCGTCGACGATCCGCGCCGACAGGACGCGCAGCGCGTCGTGCAGCGCGTGGGTGAGCTCCTCGATCGTCCCCTGGTGTTGGGTGTCCAGCATCTGGCGGATGACGTCGATGTACCGGTGGAGCGGCACGTTCATGTAGCTGTCGCCGCCGGTGTGGACCTTGACCCGCGCGTCGAGACCGCGCTTGTGCGCGCGGCGGAGCAGCGCGACGGCCGCGGGCACGACGTCCAGGTCGACGGTCTCCAGGAGATACGGCAGCGAGCGGGCCAGCAGCGGCCGCGCGTCGTCGGTCGTCTCGTCGTTGACCCAGATCCCGAGTTCGATCAGGAGCGGGTGGACGCACTTGGGATGATCGGTCCACGACTCGCCGTCGTAGATGAAGCTCGCGACCTGCAGCAGGCAGCCGCCGTTTTCCGGCGAGTCGCCCTCGCCCGCGATCAGGTTGGGCAAGATGTCGGGGATTGCCACGGTTGTTCTCCTCGTCTTGTTGGCGCCGTAAACGTACCTTATGTACCCGTAGTTTGTACACGCCTCCGGGCGATGTGTCGCAGCCAAGAAACCAGCACGGCGGTCGTCTGGACGAGCTCGCCCTCGAGCCGCTCGACGTCCTCCTCGGCGAGCGCCTCGTACAGCTCCTCGATGGCGATGTGGGACCACGTCAGCGTCCCGTCGTCCGCCGCCCGCTGGGTAGCCAGGCGCGCGACGTCGGCGGCCTGACGCGCGCCCTCGGACGTCCCGTCGGGGTGGTTCTGCTCGCCCCACATGTCGACCTGCCGGTCTACCTCCGCGAGGACCTTCTCGATTACGGGGTCGTTCACTCGCTCTCCTCCCAGCCGAGGTCCCGCGCTACGGCTACCCGCGCGGGGTTCATCTCGATCCCCATCGCGCGCTCCAGGCGGTACAGCCTGCGGTTGTACTCGCCGGTCACGCGGAGGTTCGCGCCCCCGCCGTCGACCAGTCCAGCGACGTGCCGCCAGTCGACAAACAGCTCGCGGACCTCCCGGCGCGCGGCCGCGTCGGCGGCGCGGCGCGCCACCTCGACGTCGTGCTGGGCCTGGAGGTCGCGCTCCATCACGGCCTCGAGCGGGGACAGACTGCAGTCGGGTACCTCGTTCACGTATCTCCTCTCCTAGTGGGGCTGCTCGGTCGAGAAGTTCGACGTCCTCGGCGCCAGGTAGAGCGACTTCGCGAGCTTGCCGTCGCGCTCGTAGTTCCACGCCTTGAGGACCAGGCGAAGCACGTGGCGCTGCTCGACGTGGGTCTTGCTGCGCCGGATCTGGCGCAGCCGCGAGTCCAGCGCCAGGACCGGGCTACCGGGCGGCAGGTCGACGCGGGCCGCGAGGCGCTCGAAGAAGTCCTCGCCCGCGTCGACGTCGATCCGGGTGAAGAGCAGGTACGCGGTCCCGCCTACCGACGGCGGCAGGTCCGACCGGCGCGAGAACGTCTGGCCGAACCGCGCGGCGTCGCGGACGTCGGGGTTCTTCTCGATGAACTCGACGAGCTCGCCCGCGCTCACGTACGGATAGCGCGACTCGCTGAACAGCCGGCCCTCCAGGTAGAGCATGGACAGCCGGGCGGTCGACGCGAGCGCGGCGGTCTGCGTCTCGCCGCGCAGGGTCAGCGCGTCGGCGTGCGAGCGCTTGATCCCGGTGTCCATCGCGATCTGCGCCTCGTCGTCGATCCCGCGGACGACCAGCATCTGAACGGGAACGCCGCTCTTGACGATCGCGGCCAGGCGGTGCTGGCCGTCGAGCAGAACGTTCGTTCTGGAGATCTTCAGCGCGTCGCCCGTCAGCAGCCAGCGGCCCTCGCGCATGTCGCGCGCGAACCTCTCGACCACGGTGGGCTTGAGCGGGCGGTTGTGTGAGTTGAGCTCGAGCAGCTCGGTCGCCGCGTCGGGATCGACGGTAACGACCTCGGTAGTGATGCCCGTCGGGTTCTCCTTCTTCGCCACTTTCGGTGCCTTTCTAGTTGCTGTTGCCGTAGCCACGGAGTGATTCCTCTCTATGAGTTCTTCTCGGTCTCCACCCAGATCCGGTGGTTCGTCTCGTTCTCGACGGCGAGCGCCCGGTTGGCCGCGCGCTCCCGCTCGCGGAGCTTCTTCTTCGCCTTGAGCAGCTCCGCGCGCGAGCGCGGGATCGACTCGTTGTAGATCGTTGCGATCACGAACGTGCCCAAGACGAAGGCCACGATCGGAATCGCGAGGAACCCTCTGTCGGCCTCCGCGACCGTTACGGCGATGGCGCCGGTCGCCGCCAGGCACAGCAGCTCGAACGCGCACGTCACGCCGAGCCAGATCCGGTAGCCGCGCACGAGTCGCGCGGCGTCGGCGGTCCGCTCGCGCTGGTCCTCGACCGCGTCGAGCGCCTCGTCGTACATCACGTGGCCTCTCCCTTCACGACGTCGGCTACGTAGGCGCGGAACGCCGAGCCGTACGGCAGATCGTCGTCGACGTGCGGCCGCCTGCGGAGCACGTTGGTGGTCACCTTCGTGATCGGGTTGAACCCCTGGTGATCGACGGTCGCCCAGGTGGCCGCCGTCCCGTTGCGCTGCCATCCCGGCAGTGCGTCGAAGTCGACGCCGTAGTCGAGAAGCAGCGCGCGCTTGAACCGCATGTCCTGCTTGGCCAGCGTCCGCGACGCCGCGCTCGCCGAGACCCCGGCGTTACGCTGGAGCCAGTACGTGTACCCGTTCAGGCAGCACCTGGTGGCGTCGGCCGCGCGCCACGAGAAGTAGTCGACGACCTCGTCGTCGGTCGCGCCGATCCACACGCGGGCGTCGAACGTCGCGTCGCCCCGCGCCATCGTGGCGCGCGCGGCCAGCGTCGAGACGATCTTCTCGACGCGCCGGTCGAAGTCGGAGTAGCCGCGCGGGAGCAGCACCGACAGCTCGTCGGACTCGGTATAGACGAGCGGCGCCCGCGTCTCGCGCAGCAGGTCGACCGCGACGTACAGCATGCGGCGGTGGAACTCGGCGTCGAACGGGCGCTCGAGCTTGTTGGCGAGCGCGTACTTCGTGAACCCCCGCCCGTCGAGACGCACGACGGTCCAGACGTTGTCGGGGATCCGCAGCGCGGAGAAGTACTCGCCGCGCCGCATCCGCGCGTAGAACTCCTCGCTCACCGCGCGTCCTTCTCGTACGCCGCCACCAGCACGCGCTCGGCGATGCGGAGGTTCTGCCGCGCGGTATGGACCTCGCGAACCATGTCCTCGAGGCGCTCGTCGTAGAGCGCTACGCCCGCCGCGCCGAGCCCAGCGGCGATCGACAAGATGATCGACGTCGCGACCGCACCCGCGAGAACGTCCCCCGTCAAGAGCGCGAACGATCCGACGATCCCGACGACGCCTCCGACACACACCAGACACAGCGCGACGACCGCTGCCTTGAGCCAATGGAGCTTCTTCTCGGACAGGTCGACCTCGAGCCGCGCGTTCTCGACCTTCTCGGTCGCGGTGACTACGGTCTCGCTCGGGAACAGGTTCACTTCTTCTCCTCCTTCGCCTCGGCGTCGTACGCGTCGGTGAGCTCGCGCTCGGCCACGCGCACCAGCTTCTGCTTCGCGTTGACCTGGGCTAGCGCGTCGTCCAGGTTTTCCGCCGTCGCGACGAACGCGAGGACGCTGAGTATCGCTCCGATGACGAGCGCGACGAACACCGCTCCGGTGAGTCGGCCTCCGTCAACGATGAACACGAACGACACAGGGATCGTCGCGAACGCGAACGCCGCGACCAGAACGGCGGCCGTCACCGCGCCCTTGATCAGCGCGAGCTGTCGCTTCGCGAGGTCGACGTCCGCCCGCGCGTCGTCGAGCGCGTCGGTCTTGATCTGGATGATCGGGGTCACTCCGTACCTCTCTCGGGGGGTTGGGTCCAGAACGGCTCGGGGATCAGCTCCGGCTCGGGAGGCGGAGGCGGGGGCGGCTCGGGAGGCGGAGGCTTAGTCGTGAAGCGCGTCTCCTTGACGTCTTGTATGACGACGTCGTGTCCCGTCGCGCGGTGGTGCGCGCGCGCGACGATGTAGAGCTTCCGCCTGACGTCGGGTGCCCAGTCGCAGCTCGGTTCGTGACAGATCACGTTGAGGAACTTGGTCACCCGACCCCAGTCGGCTGCGCCCGGCGTGTCCTTCCACGACTTGCCGGGGCGGAGGTTGTCAGCGCTTCGAGGCACGCAGCCCCCTCTGTACACGCGTGATCCGGTCACTGAACCACTTGTCGTGGTACGCGTAGATCAGCCACTCGTTGGCCGCGTCCTCGTCGGGGTGGGGCGGGAGCGGCGACCTATCGATCAGCCAAAGCAGCCGCTCCTCGTAGCCGCGCGCCGCGTCGAGCGCGTCGTCCTTCGTGTACCTGCCGAGGCGCAGGTCGACCAGCTCCGTGCGGAGCGGCTCCGGGATCGGCAGCGTGATCCTCCCCGTCTCGAGCAGCTCCACGCCCTGCGCGCCCAGCCGCACCATGTGATAGGCGAACTTGGTGTCGAACCCGTACTTCTCGACCAGCTCGGGGCGGTTGGTGTGCTTCTTGGACTTCTCACCCGTCAGCTGCATCATCTGGCTGCGCATGTACCCGGCGAACGCGACGCCCGCGCGGCGCGAGACGATCGTCTCGGTCATCGTCCGGAGGTCGCGACCCGCCTGGGTAACGGACATCACCTGGTCGTCCGGCACGAACAGCGGCAGCAGGATCGTGGGGTTGCCCTTGAGCGCGAGGCTCATCCACTTCCGCGCCGAGTAGATGCACAGGTCCAGGTCGCCGGGACCCGACCGGACGCCCTCGGGCTGCGTGCGGTGGACGTACTGCTCGAAGTTCCGGAGTCCGATGACGTGGGACTCCGGCTCGAGGCAGATGCCCATCTCGTCGCGGTCGTCCTGGTCGGGGATCCCGGTGCCGTAGACGCCGGACCCGACCTGGACGCGCAGGATCGTCCCGTCGCGCGCGATCTCCTCAGCTGTCGGGGTCATACGTCTCCTTCATCAGGGCGGCGATCTCGTCGATCGCTACCGGGTACAGGTCCCACGCGTCGACTCCGACGTGGATCTCGCGGATCCCCGTACGCCGTACGTTGAGGTGGGTGTGGCCGTGCAGCAGCCACTGCGGCAGGCCGTCGTCCTGGGGCTCCGGCCGCGGGCGCCACATGTTGTAGCGCGGCCGGTAGGTGTGGTCGACCAGGAACGGGAAGTGCGACGTCATGACGCGCTGTCCGGCGATCTTCAGCCTGCCGATCGACGCCACCGAGTCGAACGCGCCGACGAACCGGCGCTGGTTGACCTGGCTCTTCTCGTGCATCGGGTGGCCGGAGTCGTGGTTGCCGAAGACGATGTGCTTGCTCAGGCCGTTCAGCCGCGTGGCGATGAGCTCGAGCGCATCTCGCTCCTTGCCCGCGTTCGAGTCGCCGAGGAAGACCACCTTGTCGCGCTTGGTGACGCGCTTGTTGAAGCGCTCGATCAGGATCTCGTTGTGCTCCTCGACGGACTCGAACAGCTTGAGCGACCCGTCCGGCAGGCGGTACCCGCGGTGCTGCGTCGCGACCAGCGGGTGAAACCAGTGCCAGTCCGATGTCACGAAGATGGTGGTCACGGTGCGGCGCTCCTCTTCGTCAGCTCGTCGATCGTCCCGGGCCGCAGGGCCTCGACCGCGTCCTCCAGGCCGAGCGCCCCGATCAGGTCCAGGACGTCGGCGGGATCGGCGCGGTCGGCGAACAGCAGGGCGGTGCCGAGCGCGCGACGCTCCGCCGTCGCGACCTGTTGCTTAGCGCGGGCGGTAGCTGCTTCCGGGACGTACAGACTCTCGAGGCTCACGAGACGTAACGATATCATTTACAAGCGATCTTGTACACAAGGACGGAGGCGGGAAAGATCACTCTCTCCCGCCTCCCGTACCCCGCTACCCGGCGTCGACGGTCTCCCACGGGTACGACACGGAGCGTCCCCGCTCGATGAGCGGGATCAGCCGAAACGCGGCGTCGGTCAGCCCGCCGAACGTGTGCCGGTTGCCGCCACCCGAGGGCGCAGCGCCGACGCGGTAGCCGCCGAAGTTCCACATGTAGAGCGGGACGTCGTTGGGCACGAGGTCGTCGATCTTGGTCTCCGGCATGCCCCGGTGCTCCGCGTAGTGCGAGGTCCAGTTAGAGGGCAGCCACCCCGCCCGGGTCTGCTCGTCGGTGACGATCACGACCCGGCTGTGGCGACCCCGCACGAAGTTCTGCTTGACCGCCGTCGGGATGTCGGTCCCGCTGTGGCGACCAAACTTCTTGACGACCTTGAGTACCGACTGGCCCTTCGAGAACCCGACGGGCCCGTTGTACCAGCCGAACTCGACCAGGTCCGCAGACTCGGCGCGGAGCGCGAGCGCCGCCGCGAAGATCGCCGCGCCGTCCGCCCACGTCATGTCGGAGTACTTGCTGAACCGCGACTGCCACATCGACGGCGAGCGGTCGCACAGCACGAGCGTGGTCCCGTCCAGCGCGGGCACGTTCGCCAGCGAGTGGTTGAGGGCCTGCTCGAGCGGCCACGACCAGCGCAGCGAGGGCGCCGCGTTGTACGCCGTCAGGAAGCGGAAGGGGAACATCCGCGACCTGCGGACCTCCTCCGGGTCGGCCAGCCGCGTAGTGATCCGCGCGGCCGTCTGGTCGGAGACCCCGGCCTGGTCGAAGTTGCGCAGGTTGCGGACCAGCGCCATCAGCCCCATGTTCGGGATGATCGACTCCCACATCTTCGCGGTCAGCGGGCCCTGCACCCAGCCCGCCATCGCCTCCCAGGTCATCCCGGCGTCGCGGAAGATCCCGACCGCCGCGCCCGACTCGGCCAGCTCGCGCCGCTGCGCGACCGGGCGGTTCAGCGTCCGACGGCGGTACGCGATCTGCGGCAGCGACGTCGGGACCTCCGGGTCGGAGGTGTGGCGCCGGTCGAGCGCGTACTTGAACAGCGCGCTCTGCTCGGGGGTTCCCGGGCGCGGCTTGGTCAGGTCGATCACGTCGGCGAACCGGAACGCGTCGCCCGCGCTGTCGTACTTGCCCAGCGAGAACTCCGAGTACAGGCGCCGCGCGGCGCGCGCTATCCCGCGCTTGACGGGCTTCGGGATGGGGCGGCCGTACGTCGCGATCCAGTACGCGAGCGCCTCGGCGGGCTCGTCCGCGCGCTGCAGGACCGAGTCGACCAGGTCCGCGCACGAGATCTTCATCCGACCCGGCGAGTCGTCGCCGTCCAGGTTCCGCTCGACGCGGGCGCGGACGGCCTCGAGCGCGCCGACCACGGACGCCGAGCGCATGTTGCCCTCCGAGCGCAGCCACGCCAACATCCCGGCGAGCCAGACGAAGTCGGTGACCGCGCGGTCGCGGATCAGCGCCTTGAAGCGCGCGTCTCGGGTGACCACACTCTCGTGATAGCTGGTGTCCTCGCCGACCATGTTGGAGACCGCGAGCAGGAACAGCTCGCTGCGCGCGTCGCGGAGGTAGCCCTGCGCGCCGAGCGCGGTCCGAACGCCGGGGGCCTCGGTAGACGTCACGGGGCTGAACACCTGCGGGCGAACGGTCGGCTTGTTGAACTTGCTCATCTCTACCCTCTCTGGGACCGGAGGGGAGGAGCCACGGGAGAGGCGACGCCCGAGAACACAGCGACGACGGCGTCACTTTTTTGCGAAGAAGTAGCCGTCGTCTTCACACCGGGCGTCGCTTTCGCGACGTAGACCCTCCCCGAGAACAAATAGCGTCCGGCGTGATTTCACTAATTGAAGTAGCCGGTCGCGTACACACCGGGGAGGTGTGTCGAGCAGGAGATCGAGTCTCCACGAAGCTGACGATCGAGAACACGGCGGCTCAGGTACCTGCCCGAAGGCATCACCGCTCTGCCGCTGAGCTACCTCGCGCCCTAGGGCGAGAGAGCGGGACTCGAACCCGCGACACATGATTCCATTGAAGTAACCCGGACCTACACACCGATCGTCCGCCACGAAGAGACTCGTCTTCGAAGCGGTGCGCGACCGAGAACACGGCGGCTGGGGGAACGTAGGTGCTCTACCGATTGAGCTACACCACAGGAATCGTGGGACGGGACTCGAACCCGTATCTCCCGCTTAAGAGGCGAAGTAACCCCGACCTGCACACCGGTCACGCACACGCTGTCGAGTTATCTGCGGATCCGGTGCCTATATGATGCACCGCGTCCGTATTGCTTCTACGACTAACCTATCCGCTCAACGCGGGTTTGTACACCGAGTTTCAGGACTACCTCTCGCCGCGTCGGCGCATCCACAGCGGGCGCTCGTCCGGGTCGGGCTCGACGTACTCCGCCACCGTGTACCAGATCTGCCGGACCATGTACGACGCCAGCGCGAACCAGATTCCGACCACGAGGATGAACAGCAGCGCCTGGTCGAGCAGGACCATGACGAATAGGACACCGAACGCCACGAGTGACGTCTCCATCAGCGACATTCGCTGTCGACGGAGGCGCCGCGCCGTCGCGCGCAGCTCGTCGTCGTCGCTCACGGCTACCTCCCGGACTTCTTGGGGTTGGCGATCGGCTTGTTCGGCAGACGGCTCTTGCTCGGCGAGCCGAGCCCGGGCAGGGAGACCCCGCCCGTCTTGCTCGAGTTCGTCGCGCCCCAGCCCGACGACTTCGGGGGCCTGCTCGCGTTCTTGTTCGTGTTGGCCATCTCTAGTCTCCTCCGGTTAATTGGCGCTGGCCCCGGAATACCCTTCCGGGGCCAGCTACACGTTTTCAAAGACGTGGTTCTCCACTTGCGCACCCTGACAACGTTTAAGAGACCGTGATGAACAGTAAGCAACCGTAGCGTCATGCCCCTTGACTACTGGGCCGTGAATGGAGGCCCAGGCGAGGATCGAACTCGCGTCTCTATCGGTTAATAGGGTCGGTCTCGGTCGATTCGGGGATGTGGAGTGCTTCGTTGAACTACTGGGGCAAGAACGACGAACGGTGATCTCGGTCGGACCCGGCCGCCTCTTCCGATTGGGCTACCGGGGCGTGAATGGAGCCCCGGGTAGGTCTCGAACCTACACTGAAACCCGGTCCTAAGTGCCTGTCGAACGGTGAACGGTGAACGGTGTGCCCATTCCCGGCTATACCGGGAAGCCTAGTTTACGCGAACAGGTAGCCGAAGACCCGGTCGCCGATCCCCGTGGTGGGGCTCACGTCCAGGGTGTTGGCCTGCTCGCGCGCCATCTTGGTCGCGACGTAGAGCCTGTTGATCCGCTCGACCAGCTCCTTGCGCCGGTCGGCGGAGAGCGCGCCGGACAGGTGGGTCTCGGTCCACTTGCCGACCGGAACGTCCTCGGTGTAGACCTCGACCTGCTCCTTGTGGTGCTGGGTCGCGGCCGCGATCACGTGGTTCCGGCGGACCTTCCGGTTGCGGTTCTTGACCACCGGCTTGGCGGTGTAGCTACCCGCCTCCTCGGACCGGTGCCACTCGCGGCCCGGGTCCAGCGTCGGGATTCCCGCGACGAACGTCCGCATGTTGAGCACCTGCTGCTCGAGCCAGAGCAGGTAGGAGACCGGAGCCGCCTTGACCAGGACGGTTCCGTCCACGACCAGGTCGGCACGCGCCTGCGAGTTGGCGTCGTCGGTGGTGTAGACCACGTCGAACAGCTCGCTCAGGATCCGCGCCTGCTCGGTGAGAACGCGGTCGGCGTCGAGCTCGACGAGCTTCTCTTCGTCCGGCTGGATGTCCTGGTCCTGGTCGTCGAGCGGCTCGTAGATCCGGCGGAGTCCCTTGTACGGCTCCGGCTTGAGCGCGAGGTGGTAGAGCTTGCTGAGGTCCTCGTTCACCTTCGACTTGACGTCGCGGGTGACGGGGAGCAGCATGTGCAGCTTCGACACGGTGATTGACCCTCCATGAACGGTAAACGGGGTTGAGACTAACGTACACAACTCAGCTGAGTTTGTACACTAGGCGTTCAGCGCGGCGGTGACCAGCGCCAGCGCGGCGCTCGACGTGCCCCCGACGTGCCAGTCGCGGATGTCCTCGACGGGCGTGCCCTCTTCGGGACCGAGGTAGTTCACGCCGTCCTTGTAGTTGTAGATCGTCGCGACGGTCCCGTTCTCGAACTTGACGACCCACTCGGCGTCGGACTTGTGGACGTCGCTGTTGTGCGGCTGGCCAAAGACCTCGACCAGGTCGACGTACGCGACGGCGACGTAGCCCACGAGGCCGGTCCCGTCGATGTCGAAGATGCTACCTGTCTCGAACTTCACTCGTCCCACCTGCCCTCGTTGAGTACGGCGACCGGGTCGTCCCAGAACAGCTCGCGGGGCTCGCCCGAGTAGGTCTTGTAGAAAACGGTACCTGCGGCCTCGTTCTTGTGCACGTACGCTATCCGCTGCCAGCCTCCGACGGTGAAGATCATCCACCCCACCTCGATGTCGGACGCGGGGAGCGTCACCGCTTGAGCTCGGCCGAGTGGTCGACCATGCGCGTGCGGTCGTTCACCGACTCGAGCAGGTAGAGGTTGTGGTCGGACGCGTCGGCGCGCTCGAGCCACTCACGCAGCGTCTTGTTCGCCTCCTCGTCCGTCGACAGGAACCCCGCCCAGTCGGCCACCTGGACGTTCTCCATGGGGAAGACTACGAACACCCGGATCATGACTACCCTTCTTCTCTGGTGCCGGAAAACATTCCAGACACCGTTCATTTTTCACCGCGTGCTGTCTGAACGCGCGGTCGGTACCGCACTTTGGCACCGTCTTCGTGACCACTACGCGGCGGGCGTTGAACAGCACGCCGCCGTAGATTCCCCAGACGTTTCGCTGCCCGCACACGCTGCGCAGGCACTCAAACCGGAAGGGGCACTCGCTCATGCAGATCGTTCGCGCGAACTTGCGTCGACGCGTTCGCGCTCCGGCCTCTTCTTCATCGACCTCCGAGTCCCATAGGCGCGCCGGATACGCCCGGCAGGGCGCCCGCTCTTGCCAGCTGTCGTACACGATGTGACCTTCTCTCGCTCCACATAACCAGGAGAGACGCGGCCACGACCGTCAGTCCGATCCCCGCCATTCCGCCCACGCACCACCACGCGAATCCGTATCGCTCCGAGTAGACCGCTGCGCCGGACATCACGGCGAGCGTCAGAACAATGCCGAGGAGGAGCGGGTTGACGGAGTAGCGAGGTGCGATCCAGTGGGCGGCGAGAACGAGCACGACGGTCGTTCTCGAAGGCCTGTAGTGACGTCCAGACATAGTGTCTCGGCTTCCCTCCCGGTTCCCGATGGCTGTACCCTAAACCCTTTGGCGCGAAATACGTAGGTAATCGCCCAGATCGGTGACAAATACGTCAGAACGCGGGATCGGCCGCGTCGATGTTCCTCTTTCCCTTGCGGAGAAACGTCACCCTCTCCGGCGCGAACGCCCGGGTGAGGCGCGGGCCGCGCGGTCCCTTCTGCTCGATGACCTCGACGTACGTCCGGCCCTGCGCGTCGGTGTTGTGTGACTGAAAGACATACGTCGAGCGGTTGCGCGTCTTGGTGCGCTTGCCCGGCGCGGGTTTCACGCTCACCGCGTCGCCGTGTTCGATGCCGTTCCAGACCAGCTCGCGCACGTGCGACGGGAAGACGGGGTACACCGGGCCGGTCAGCTTCTTGATGCTCCCGACCCGCTTCTCGCTCGGCATAGGTACCTTCTCTCGATCCGGGCTGTGGAGTTAAGGGAAGAGCGGGCCAGTGGGCGCCGTATAAGCTTGGAGTGAAGAATGACTGGTCCCGCTCTTCCGGTCTACGCCGCCGCGAGGAGCCCCCACGCGTCGGTCTTCATCTTGTCGAGCCGTCCGAGCGCGATCCGGTTCGCCTTGGCGAGCGCGGTCTCCTCGGCGCTGAGCTCCTTGCCCCGGACCGGCATGTCGTGGTCGAGATACTCGACGAATGCGTTGTAAACACCCCACCCAGTGTCGCGAACGTTCGCGAGGTTGGGCACGTTCTTCCAGAGGTCGACGATCTCGTCGAGCCGATCGGTCCAGTTGCCCGCCTTGCGCTCGGACGCGTCCTGGGCCAGCGGCCACGTCAGCTTCACGACCTGGGTCAGCTGGTCGATTCCCGCGGGCTTGGCGAGCAACTTCTCCGCCTCTTCCTGGAAGGCTCCAAAATACCTAAACGACATCTTGAGAGCGGCGCGCGCCTCTTCGATGCGGAGCTTCGCCGACTTGGTGTGGCGGATCTTGACCACGTTCTTCGCGTACCTGAAGGTGGCGGTCGTCTCGTTGGTGCAGCCCAGCCGGATCGGAGCGAACAGCGCGGTGAGCGAGTTCGATCGGTCATAGCTGTTGAGCACGGTCAAGTAGAGGTCCACCGGGTCGACGCCGCCGACGAGGATCGACTCGCCGAGCTTGGTCGCGGCGTAGACGCGCGAGCCGAACGGGTCGCCGTACGCGCCGAGCGCGGCGAGCTGCGCGTCGGAGTCGTCGAGGATCGCCTGCGCGACCGACAGCGCCTCGGGCACCTGAATCGGGACGTACGACTTCTTCACCGCCCCGTAAATCTCGCGCCTGCCGTCCGGGAAGACCCCGACGACGGTCCGCATCGCCTTCGACTTGGCGCCCGTCGAGTCGTGCATCGAGTCCATCTCGATGGTGAAGTCGAGTCCGGTCTCGCGGAGCGCGTCCTCGACCTTCATGTCCGGCGTCTCGAGGTAGACCCCGCCGGTCTGCTTCGCGAGTCCGACGAACGCCGGGACCCGCCCCATCCGGTCGACCTGAAACGGCGCGACCTCGGTAAGTGTCATCTCGCGTCCTCTCGTCTCTGTCTCTGTGTTGCGGTGACGAGACTAACGTATCACATGACGCGAGGGTTGTACACAATTAAGCTTGCCAAACGTCACGCGAGCCCCAAGACTCGTCGCCCCGTCGCTGAGACGCGACGTACATCGCTGTGCCTCGTCTACACGGTGTGCATCGACACCGGTCTTTACCAGAGTATCTGCTGTGTGTCCCATGCGGAGGTGGAACGTACGTCGATTGCTGGTTTGTTTTGGTAACATGACACAAATGACACAGTGACTGACACTTAGCAAGCTCGGCTTCGCGTCGTACAGTCGACCACGACCAGACGGCATGACTGACCTTGAGACTGGGGTCAATGTGGTCCAGTTCTAGATCGTCAGTACTTCCACAGTGCGCGCATGGTCGGGTGGAAAACCACTCTTGACGACGTCTGGCTAGATACGCTCGTTGATAAGCCCGCTGCTTTTCAGGATCTGAATAAACCAACTGCTCGGCACTCCTTGGTTGCGGAGGGGTGACTCGAACACCCGACCTGTGGATTATGAGCCCACCGCGCTACCGACTGCGCCACTCCGCGTTGGCGGGGCCTGGCTCTTTCCCGCGCCTACCAGGCCCTGCTCCCCTACCGTATCACGCCCACATCACCGAGCGGCGCTTCTTCTCCTTGAGCGGCAACTTGTGCTCCTGGTCCATCCGCATGACGAACTCGCGGTCACCGAGCAGGTCCGGCGCGCCGTTCATCGATCCGGGTCGTCCCTCCAGGCTGCGCCGCACCCACGTGCCGAGCCACCTGCCCGCGTCGACGGGCACGCCCTTGCCGTGCGTCACCTTCATCGTCGCGACGCCCTTCGTCGGCTCGAGGTGCCACGTGTCCGGCCAGCCTTGGATCCGAGCGGCCTCGCGGTGCGTGAGCGTCCGGTCCTCCGTCGGGTGGATGACCAGGTCGAGGATAGCCCCCGTCGCCGTCAGCGCCGGCCTGTCGTAGCGCCACCTGACCGGCTGCCGAAACCCCAGGTCGTAGTCCTTCTCCTTGATCTTGTCCTCGCGGTAGCGCCATGACTCGGGGATGCGGCCGTGTTCGGCGACGTAGCGACGCAGCGGGTGCGTCCCGCCCTCGCCCTGCCGCCACTCGACCGAGTGGACCAGCTCCAGCGTCCGGCGGATCCCCGGCGTGTCCAGCGTCTTGTGGCCGTCGACGATCCCGCGCGGGTCGCGCCTGCGGCTGGACCACCACGAGTCGTCGCGCTTGTACGGCTGCGCGGTGAACGTGTTCGCGAGTCCCTCCAGGTCGCCGATCGACTCGAACAGCGTCGGAACGCAGTCCGGCACGGGAGGATCGATCCCGAAGGGGACGCGCGATGCCACGAAGAAGTACCGCTTGCGCAGCGCCGCGCCTCCGACCGTGGCGTTGTTGTGCAGCACGTGATGGAGGTTGTACTGCGTTCCCGCCTCCGCCTCCAGCTTGGCGCGGACGTCGCGCAGGAAGTCGCGACCCTGCGTGAAGATCTGCTGGACGCACTCGAACGCGACGACCGGCGGGGCCACCCGTCCGGCGTACGCGATGAACTTCCAGATGTGGTCGTTGGCCTTGGACTGCGCGCCCCGGAACTTGCCGGTC
>Ga0193743_1000340_pt1 | contig 36840 bp, 37 predicted proteins | sample L2c2metaG_FD_143038 | JGI IMG/M metagenome (GOLD analysis project Ga0193743, IMG submission 143038) | Soil microbial communities from a riparian zone of the East river system, Colorado, United States - L2c2 | ecosystem: Environmental > Terrestrial > Soil > Riparian zone | place: USA: East River... | reverse complement strand
GACGGCGGCGGCGCGGGAGCGGCGGGAGTCGGCGGATGCGGCGGCCGCCAAGGAGTTGGCGTGGAAGCTCCAGTACGCCGCCGAGTGGGTGAACTACATTGGCATGGACTGGGCGGTCGGCGTCTTCCGGTCGCCGAGCGGAACCGAAACGGTGATCACGTCCAACGACGGCGCAAGCTTTATCCCGGCCGGTGTTTACGTTCCGCGCTCGGTGCGAGTCCCGGCCTCAGATCCATTGGTGGACGACCACTTTCGCCAACTGTGGTTCGGATGGCACGATCCGGCCCGGGTGCTTGTCGAATATGCACGTATCCGCTCCGAGACCGGCTGGCGGCTGGTCGCCGCGGCGACCACCGGCGCGGTAACCGCGCTGCGCGACGTGGGCGTGGAGCATCCGCCGTCATGCTCCCGCGATGTCAACCCGCTTCTTCGGCCGGGGGAGCGGCCCGTCGCTCCGCCGACCCTGGATGGACTGCACGAGCACCGGCTGAGCCTGTTGTGGCCTGACATGTATCCCCGGCTGCTGCGCGTGATGGAAGCCCATCCGGTGTATCAAGACCGCATTGTCAACGCGGTCAGTGCCCTCATGCTCAATGCTGCGACTACTCAGGCGGTGGCCGTGGAGGGTGGGATTCCAGATGCGTTCCGGCGAATCTGGTCGACGCGCGGTTCACCTCTTGAGCCGAGTGCACAGGAGTGGGCGGCATACGACGCGCAGGCCCCGAACTTCAACATGTTCGTGGCGATGGCGCGTCCCGGTTTCATGAGCGGCGGCACAGACCCCAGCGAGACGATCGATGACCTCCGCAACTACCGGGCGCACTGGCTGGTTGCGCGAACAGCCGAGGTCATCGGCGGCTGGTCGACGCGACCGCTTCCGTTGCCCGACATGGTGTACGCCGCCATCGCAGTTGAAACAGGGCGCATCCGAGAACTGATCGAAGACGCCGGTCTTGAGTGTGGAAGACGATCTGGACCAAGAGCGGCCATGAGTAGTTCATACATCTGGGACCTTCGACAGCAGAGTGCGCGTCACCAATATGCGTTTGCGCGGTACATGCTGATCAAGCCAATCCTCATGAAGGCACGCACCGGAATGCTGAATCCTAATTGGCGTCAAGGCCTCTCGACAGCCATGATCGGTGGCGGGTCGGAGACGAGTCTTGAAGACAGCAATCAGCTTGCTGTACATGACTTTTCGACGATGGACATTCAACCGTGGGAACCCCATACCGGTTCGGGTTGGCGGATGGCGCTGGATTCTTGGCACGCAGCCCTATTGGAGGTGAACGACTCCCGCGATCGGACGGAGCTGGCGATGGTCGGGGTCGACGCTGATACACCTGAAATAGCGTTGAGGTTCTCCGAGGCGATCGCCCGCAATCCCGTGCTCACGGATTTCGCTGAGCGGGCAGCTGAGGGCCGTCGCCGGTGGCGTGACTCTGAATGCGCCTGGTACTACGCCGGTTTGGCTGCCGGGGGGCTAGAGGTCGATTGGCGTGGTTGGTACCGCAGCCGAATAGCGGCCTGGACGAACGGATTGTCGAGTCTTGAAGGCCCTTCGGCTATCGAAGAACTGACTGCACTACTGCACGGCGACAAGGACCACATGCAATCACTACCCGCCTACTGGGCATAGCTGATACGCGGCCATGACCTCGCTCGCAAACACGCCGGGACTGAAGGCGTCCCGGCGCGTTGTCGTCTCGGCGATTAGCCGCGTTCGGTGACGGTAATGCGCGGGTGGTGCGCTTCCAAGTGTTCGGTGAGTGGCAGTTCGCAGTCGTCGCGACGCACCGCTACCCACGCGCCTGATCAGCAGATGGTGTCGGTAGCTACTGAGACAATTGGCCGCGATGTGCACACCCCGACCGTATCGACAGGGAGCGAAATGCGGCTGAACCTACGTACGCCCGATTCTTCCGGTCGTTGAACTACTACTACATCCGCGCTTCTTCGGAGAACTACGAACCCGACCCCTGGGACAGCACCCCGACGGGAGCCGACTACCCCTTTGTGCGGCTCCGGCTGCGGCCTGACATCACCACCGTTGTCGGCGGCAACGAATCCGGCAAGAGCCAGATGCTACGTGCTATCTCCGCAGCACTGACCGGTGAAGGGTTCGACCGCAGCGACTTCTGTCGGTACTCCACATTCTTCGGCGTCGACAAGGCCCTGCTGCTTCCCGAGTTTGGCGCCGAATATACAGACATCACATCAAGTGATCTCGCAGCCATCGAGCAAATGACCGGGCTCGACAACCGCGCCTCGCACCAAGCAGCGATTCGGGTTCGTGGAGCTGCCGTCATCTAGACAAGCGTTCTCTGGCCGCGGTGAGACCCGTGCCGTATCGGCCGTTAGTTCCGCAAAGCCGACGTCGCATGTCCGAACAGGAGCTAGGGTGCACGGCCTGCAGCGTCTTCATTTCGGCGAGGTGCGATATTCCCACGACGGACAGTCAGCGCCTGACCGCCGACTGGTTTGACAACGATACTTATACGGGCTGTCTGGCTATGAGTTTCGTCCTGCCCGATGACGTACCCGTCCAGGGGGTGTTTCCGATCCGCATTGTCGAGGAGTTCTTCGGCAACCGCGGCACGGGAGCACCGGCGCTCGACGACAGCTGGATGGTGTGCCCCTACATCCTAAAGACGAAATGGGTGCACCGACCCTGGCCGATTCACCCTGTGCTAGAGGATTATTCATTAGCCGGAGATGTACTGGATCGGGTAACTGTTGGCGAGGCCGGCGGTGAGGGTGCCGTCCCGCCAGGAGCGACCTTTGGTCACCGACGATCAGTGGTCGTCATTGTGCTTCCGGTGAAGGCCCGGGAGACGGCACTGTCTCCGCATGAGGGCGCGGTTGGCGCTTTGACCCTTGTGCAATGGGTTCTTGCTGACTGGCTACGGGCTGCGCGGATGAGCACCGGGGCCCCGATTAACGAGCTCACCTACGGCCGGTTGCCGCTCGCAATTCCGGTCAGGTACGCAATCGTCGTGGACGATGCGAAGCTCAGTTGGACTGACGAACGGTTCGACGTGGTCGATGACGAAGTGATGAACCGCGCGCTCCCTCAACCAATCCTGTCGGGCCCGAACGCCAACCGCATCGGCGAAGCGTTTGGGCAGATCACCTGGGGCAGACCCGGCGCTGTGCAGCTCGACCATATCAAGCGAGGCGATTCGGCTGCGTTCCACGGCGATGACATTGGCGCGCTATTGGCGTACGCCACGGCGTGCGAGCTCGCGATCGTCAACGTAACCCTTGTGCTCGCGTGGGAAGACGGCATGCAACCAGAGGATGCCGCCCGCAAGTTCCGGGACATGAGTGCTACCAAGCTGTTGACGTCGCTGTGCCATCCGCTCGGCGGCAAGTGGTCCGTGGACGATCCGGGCTTCGCCCAGGATTGGCGCGTCCACGTCTCGGAGGTCCGAAACAAGATCATGCACACCGGATTCCGGCCGACCTATGATGAGGTGGCGTATGCCCATCAAGCGCTCGAGGCCCTCATGACCACTATCCCCGCGCGACTGATCGGGAAGTGGAAGCGGTTTCCGAAGACATTGTCTATATTGGTGAGTCGGCAATCAATCGACCTGTACGCGTCGAAAAAAGCACTTCCCAAGATTATCGATGATCTTGAAAATCGCAGCCACGCAAGTGAAGTCGAGTTCGCCGCATGGCGGAAAGCCTACTATTCGGTCGCTGTTGGCGGCGATAACACAGCGACACCCGCACAACGTCCGAAGATCAGTTACATTCGCAACCTTCTACGCTTCTGGTCTCGGTAGATTTACACGCCCAACCTTCAGCTAGTCACGCGTGAAATTAAAAGCGATCGTGTGCGGCCGCCCGGCCCGGCGGACTTCAAAAAGGCAGTCCGCGCGTTCAATGCTCCGGACAGCAGTCCTGACAATCGTTGAGGTCAGCTGATAGTTAGGCGTGGTCTCGGCCCGGAGCAAGGTCGGACCGACCTGTTCGCGATTCGATTGCGGCATGAGGCCGGTTGTTGCCCAGCTAAGGCCGTGCGAGAAGCCGGAGCAGACCCGCCACGCGAGCAGCATTGACGCTCCTTCACCCGGTAGGTCGTCAACCGTCCTCAGGACGGAGGTGTAGTCCTGAAACTTGCACTTCCCGCGGGGCGAGCCGGCATCGGTAACCATCTGTTTGATACCGGGCTCATGATCAAAAGCATCGCGAAATTCTTCGGGCAGCATGCCGATGGTGGCTCGCGTGGAGGTTGGGCTGGTCGTTCGCCTGCACTACCCATCACCGGCTTCTCGCAGACCGATGCCCGTCGTACCAGGAACGGCAGAGGCGCCTGCAGTTCTACTCCCACATTCCGATGCCAACCCAATGCAGATGCGGCTACCCCCTGCATCGTGCCGATACGCCAAGACTTGGAGCCGGACACCCAATCATCGATGCCCAACTCCGGGTCGACGCGATCATTGGTGGTGAATGCCCAAGCACTGGGGTTCTGGCGAAGCACGCGGGATCGTGCCGCGAAGCGTTGGAGTCGGTTGACAGTCGGTCCGCAGCCTCACCAATCGCACCTTGAATTACGCAGCGGCGCATGGCCTTGCGTATGTCGCGACGGCCGGCGTTCACTGCGCATTTCCCGGCGTCGAGGCAGCGCCCAAGCCGTTCCGAGCACGTAGCCCGCTCAACGTCGATCCCCCCACGGGTAATCGAAACCGCAGTGGGCGTGACCATCGCTGTCGACATTCTGAGCGCGAACACTCTAAGCGAGGCGGCAGACCGGTCCCGGTGTTTGATCGAGGGACAGAACGCAGATACTGGTCCGGCCGAACTGCGGTCCTGCACGCAAGACGAACGGCTGGCAGCCGCAGTCGTCATCAAGGCGAGCAGCCGACGCCTCGGACCCGAACTTCAACTCCGCTACCGATCGTCAACCAGCAGCCCCCAACCCCCCGACCGCGAACCCGAGCAAGTAGCCCACATCGCCGCGGCACTACCGCACAAGATGTGGCGGACGTGGTCGCGAATCTTGTTGCCGAGTCTGCCCGTGACTGACGCCAGGAGGGCCGAACTAACCATCGCCACGCTGATCGTCGGCAGCACGGTCCGGCCCGTCGACGCCGCGAAGATGGTGGGTGAGGTCGCTACCGCCAACGCATTGAACCAGCGTCTCAGCGGTCTATGCGCGTCGCCGCACTGGCACTCGATCAGCGCCGCGCTGATTCGGTTGAGTGCCTATCGGGCCGACTGCGGCTCGCCCATCGACTACACGCGACGACGCTGCCTGGACTATACAGCGCTGCTCCAACGCGACGACTGGGTAAAGTTTCGCGAAGAAGTCGACGACGACGATCAAAGCGACGACGGTCATTGCAGCACGCCGCTTTCTAGTAGGGCGACTCTCCGGTTCGACACCGCTCCTAGGCAAGGCGGATATGAAGCGTGCTGGGCGGATGTACCGCGCCATTCCCAAGTCGGGACTGGAGGTCTCTGCCGTCCTCGATGTGGAACTACATGACCGAGCGCAGCAGTATTGCACCACTTGTAGAACGCCTGGGTGAACCCAAGTACCCGGCAGGTCACCCCCAGCACCCGACGGTGTTCTGGCCAATCCGACGAATCGGACAGCTCAGGGGCTTTTCGTGGAAACCACGAACTGCGGTCGCTATATTTCGGGCAATTCACGCTGACGTCTGGCGCCGTCGATCGTCAAACTGATAACCATGGCTTCGGTTGCCCCGCTGCGTTCGCGGGCAGATCCTCGGCTCGAGGACCGCTTCGAGGCTACTACCGGCGAGGTGGTGTTCACCGGCGTTCGGGCAGTGTGCGGCGTACCGCTCGACATGCGGCGTATCGACGAGCGACACGGGCCGTGAATTGGCGGAATTAAGGGAGCAGTTCGACGCCACGAACCGCTTCGTGGCGCGCGCGAAATGATTAGGTAGGCCAGGCATGCAGAAATCTGCTCATGACACCCTCGATGAACGGTCGTTTCGTGACGTCATGGGCCGATACGCCACCGGAGTGGTCCTGTTGACGGCGCAGAGCGCTGACGGCCCAACCGGAATCGCCGCCAATTCCTTTGCCTCCCTGTCCCTTCACCCGCCATTGATTACGTTCGGAGCTGCCCGAACGAGCACTACGTGGCCCGCGCTGAGCTCCGCGAGGTCCTTCGTCGCAAGCATTCTTGGAGCCGGCCACGACGATCTGTCCCGCGTCTTCGCCACCCGGGGAATCGACCGGTTCGGCGGACACGTCTGGTTACCGAGCCCGCGTGGCCATCCACGTGTGCCAGACGCGTTGGGCTGGATCGAATGCGAGATCGAATCGATTCACGACGGCGGCGATCACGAACTGGTGGTGGCGCGGGCGCGGTGGTGGGCGGCCAATGACGGCGAGCCGCTCATCTTCCACCGCGGGCTCCTCGGGAGTCTGCTCAAGGATCGCCGGCAATGAACATCGTCCGCCAGGAAATTGCGAGCAACGATTGGAAGTCGTCGATAACAGCGCTCGACACCGAAGGTCGGCGCATCGGTACCAACCTCACCGACCACGAAGTACGGGTACGCCTGGCGTGTGAAGAACTGGTCATGATCACCTATCGCTGGGCCGACGAAGGCCGGCGCGCAGACGTGGCCGACCTATTCGTCGACGACGGCTCGATCGAGTTGGGCGGTCATCTGATGCAAGGCCGCGACACGATCCGCACTGCATTGCGTGCGCGTGATGAAGGCGTTCATCGACGTACCCACCATGTCGTCACGAACTTCGAGTTTCGACTCGCCTCCCCCGACCGAGCCGTCACCCGTGTTGCGCTCCTCGTGTACGCGCTGTCTGGGGCCGACGAGCATGAGTTGGCTCCCCGGTGCGTCGCGGTATCTGAGGATCACCTGGTTCTCGGCGAGGACGGGGGATGGCGTTTTGCCAAACGGGTTACGACACTTCTTGCCGGGGAGGCCTGATCATGCGGTTGTATGTGACTAGCCACGGCATTGCACGCCAACGGGGTGACGAGCTCGACATCCTGGATGTGCCGTGCACCGACATTGGCGACCTTCTGGAGTACGGGCTAGATTCCGCCGCAGCATCCTCGGTCCGCGAGACTGTGCCCCTCAGCGGTGCTCAGTTGCTCGCCCCGATCCAGAGGCCGCACCGGATGTTCCTGACCGGGATCAACTATCTCAGTCATGCCGCTGAGATCGGAGGATCGGCTCCCGAGCGGCCGCCGGTGTTGCCCATCGCCGACCACAGCAGCATCGCCGCGCCGCACGCCGACATCGTATTACCGGCTGAGGCCCCCGCGCACGTCGACTACGAGGGCGAACTCGCTGTCGTCATCGGCCGCGCTGGGCGGGACATCCCCGCCGGCCGGGGCTGGCAGCATGTAGGCGGCTACGCAGTCGTCAACGATGTATCCGCGCGCGACATCCAGATGTCGGCGATCAAAGACGGCAAGGTGACCGATCCCGATACCGTCGCCCGCTCCAAGACCTTCCCGACCTTCAAACCAATAGGTCCGTGCGTCACCACCCCAGAAGAGCTCGGCAACATCAGCGTACTGGCGCTTCAGACGAGAGTGAACGGCACGGTGCGCCAACGCGCGACGCTAGGCGACATGATCTTCGATGTCGCCGCAATCATTGAAACCATCTCCCAGACCGTGGAACTGACGGTGGGGGACTTGATCTTTACCGGAACTCCTGGTGGCGTGGGCTTCATCGAGGGCCGCTACCTGCAGCAGGGGGACGTGATCGAAGTATCCATCGACGGGATCGGCTTGATCCGCAATGCCGTGGTTGCAAACTGATGAATCACGCAGTGCGCGGCGTGATTTGACGAAAGAAGGGTGAGCCTGTCGAGTTGGTGGACGTCGTCGTCCCGGAACCCGGAACCCGGAACCGGCGCGGTCGACCGTGACGACACCGACAACGCGAGACTGGACTGGGCCCGCGAGTTCGGTGCCATTCACATGGTCAGCGTCCGCGAATTCGACGTCGTCAAAACCATCTAGGACCTCACCGACGGCAATTGAGAACCTGCTGCGCAGCCGGAATGGCTGAGGGCTGACGGCGAGCAAGTCGGTTCTCGCCTCTTGCGACTGAGGCCGTCGCGAACGTTTTCCAAATGTTGTCACCCACCGCGCCGCACCGGGAGCTGATCCTCGGCCGAGCTGAGGCCTGACTCCGGTTGTAGCCCCAGAGTCGGTCCGGACCTCCAAGCGCGGCAACTACATTCGGGACGTCGACCCGCGTACGCTGCGGCCTAGGAGCGGATAAGCTCCCAAGTGAAACGACGGCTTCGGCGATGGCGGTGCTCTCGCGAGGCTTGGTCAATGAGACGAGAACGCGGTCGCATTCCCCGGTGTGGGCGCCAGCCAGGCGTGGACTGTCAAACCGTCACCTCGTCCCCGCATGCTCTCGTTTTCGAAGTTCCTTCGAAAACACTATGCGCCGTGAAGGCGGCCCGGCGCGCTAGCCAGGCACGCCTGGTTAACTGCGCTGATAGGTCTCTTATCCGTCATTGGCTACGAAGGCACGAGGATCCCAGTCGGGCTCGAAGCTGCGCAGGCGCTCCGTCGGCAGGCCCTCCGGGCGGGCTAGCATCCAGTCCGCCGCTTCCCCGAGCGTCGGCTTCCACAAACGATCGTCGGCGATGGTCAGCTCGACAATTCGGCGAAACGAGTCCTTCCGCTGTGGTGTGTCGAGCGGGGTCGTCACATGACAAACCGGAGATCTGCAGTTACCGGAATCGGCGATGTCGTCCAACGTCAGCAGGAATCCTTCGACGAAGGCTGCCGCATCGTCAGCCGTCTGTACTCCCGCGTGACGGAATTGCGCAAAAGTCGGGTCATAGTAGGTGAGGTCCGTGTTGGCCATTTCGCTCGGTATGACCGCGAGGCCGTCACGCATGCCAGCCGAGCCGCCGACGGGCGAAACGTATACATATCCCAAGGTCTTGGCGAAGGCCTCCGTGGCCGCCATGCTGATACCCCCCGAGGGCCGAAATCCGATGGGGCGCACTGCGATCCCCTTGTAGAGATCATCCGCCTTCTTGAGCGTTTGCTATTGCTGCTCGTCGTCGAGCATAAACCAGGTCTCATGACGGTAGCCGTGGCAACCGATTTCAAGTCCTGCCTGTGCGAGCGCCCGCCAGCGTCAGGATAGTGCTCGATGTTCCACGCCTCGAGGAAGAACGTCGCCTTGAGACCGAACTCCTTCATCGTTTCGAGCAGGAAAGGCAGTGTCTCAAAGATGCTTTCGTGAAACCCGAATGGTCGGTCCTGAGGCCAGCGCAGATATTCCAAGGACGCCGCTTCGCCCATACTGTCGAACGAGAAGGCGACAGCACCCTGTTTGCCGTTGGATCCCCACACAGACACTGCTTTCCCCTTCCTTTAACATCTCAACGACCTGGGCAGTTGGTTTGGGGAGCTGGCGACGTCGCTGGCCAGGGTATAGAAGGCCGGTATCCCAGCGCCGCCGGCACGTAGGCGCTCTGCGAGCGTGCCCCTCCGATGACTCTGTGCCGTTGCATGGCCATCAGGCGACGTCGCGCACCAGAAGTAGGCGCGCCGTGTCTACCGCGTCGCTCGACACCTGAAATCCCTCGACGGTCAGCTGCTCCAGCAGACCGTCGAGGATGTGCTCGGCGGAGCCCGGCATGGTCAACGGCAGCAGTGCCACGCCGTCGGCGATGCCCAGGGCGCGAATGTCGGCGAGCAACCCAGCCAATCCGCGTGGTGTCCCGACGTAGCGCAGTGACGAAGGCTGCTGAAGTTGCCCGTCCGGCCGGGCGAGTGCGCGCAGAGCGCAGCGGGCGTCCGGGTCGACGAGCACCTCGACGTCAATGATGATCGCCGGTGCGGGCGCATTCTGCCCCGCCGCGTCCGCGCGGATCGCATCCGCCCGGCTGCCCGCGTCGCGCAGATCCGAGGCCGCAACTCGCACGACAGGTGCGTTCGAGGTGGCACTGAGCGAACCCAGTTCGATCCACTCCTCATGGGTACCTGGGGTCAGGACGGAGGGACGATAGCCCGTCGCATTTAGTTGCAGACCGACACGAAACGGCTGCTCTTCAGCTAGCTTTGGCTCCGACATGGAAACCTCCTCGAAGTGACCGTTGGCACCTTGCTGGGCCAGACGTTAGGCAAGTCACACGTTGGGCGGCTATCCACTATCCGTTGGCCGCACGAGTAGATTGCCTGCAATCGGGGTTCGTCGATAGCCCCTGCATTACTGTCGCGTTGCCCAAAGTTCGCACCAGCTGGGCAAACGCGGCTTAAGCTCGAAAGAACTGCCGGGAATCGCGCCGTTGCAGGCGTGCCGAAGGGAGGCAGTGCAGTTGCACCGACCGCCGATCGCCCCACAGCCGCTGCGCCGCTTCGGGGTGCTGCAGACCGGCGACGTGGACGAGGCGCATCGGGAGCTCGAGAATCAGCTGTCCGCACACCGCATGCAGGTCATGGGGCGGCGCGAGCGCCCGGCGAGCGTCAATCGTGTTGCGGTCGGCGCCACGTCCCTGCTTTATGTGGACTATGGTGCACCGGTTCGGGTGAGGGCCGACCCACTCGATGACCACGTGGTGATCATGATGCCCGTCGCGCATGGATTTCGCCTTGACGTCGGTGATCAAGTCATTGCGGCCGCGCCAGGCCGCGCCGTGGTTGTCCCGTGCCGGGCCGCGACCCGCTTCATCGGAGAGCCCGAGATCAACACTCTGGTGATCAAGGTCGGCATCGACGAGATCGCGCGTCACTTGCACCAACTCGCGCCCGCCACCGCGAATCACATTCCAGTCTTCGAGGCGGGCAAGCAGATCAATCCCGCCCTGCTCGCCGGTGCTGTGCATGGGCTGCACTCGCTGTATGACCTCGGCTACGACGACCCACCCCCGTTGGTACAGCGCGAATTGCTCAACCAGCTGGTCAACGCCCTGCTGTTCGGATGCCGACACAGCGCGCTGGACAAGCTGATGTCGCCCCCGTCGGAGGCCTCGAGGGAACGCATACTGCGTGCGGTGGAGCTCATCGAGGAGGCGCCTGCGGCGGACCTGACCCTCGCCGATGTCACTGCAGCAGTAGGCGTTGGGGCTCGCGCACTTCAGGAGGGCTTTCGTCGGCACCTCGGCATCTCGCCGGGAGACTACATACGCCGTTCGCGACTTCAGCGGGTCCGAGCAGTTTTGCTGGCCGCCGACCCCGAGGGTGACACCACCGTCACCGACGTCGCCATGGATCATGGCTTCACTCATCTCGGACGTTTCGCCACGCAGTACCGGGAGGCATTCGGCGAGACGCCGTCGACGACCCTCAAGGCCGCGCCGGACAATGCGCTTCGCGGATAGTGGATAGCCGCCCACTGACTGCCTCCTCAGGATGGCCTGCAGACAAGTGTTGCCGGTCAGCTGAGAGGTCCGAATGCCAGAACCACATGTGGTGGCGTATTCCCGCAACGGGTTCGTAGGCCCGTTCGCGTTCACGGCAAAACCGGACTACATCGTCGACTACAAGCGGGTGGCGGGCAGTTATGCTCCGCGCCGGTTCGATCCGGCGACGATTTCGGCGCAGGCGTTCGCCGACCCGCGGATGCTGCCGGTGCCGATCCTTCGCGACTGTGGCGATGACGCGTTGAGTGTGGAGTTGAGCATCCGCACCGCGGCGATGCCGTTCGGGGTGCGAAATGTGTTCGCCGACGAGGTGCACGTGGTAACCGGCGGCGCGGCCAGCCTGGAGACGGAGTTCGGGGTGTTATCGCTGGTCAAAGATGACATTGTGCTGATCCCGCGGGCGATCAGTTACCGCATCGTCGACGTGCGCGGCACGCTGACCGAGTGGATCGCGGTTTCTCGACCGCCGTTGTCGATGGCGATGGCGCCTGGCTTCGGCCCGCTGCGCCGCATGGACAGTCCCTCCCCGTACGCCGACCCGATATCACGTCAGTCGGGTGAATACGAGTTGGTGATCCGGCACGGCGACCAGCTCACGTCGGTGTTTTACGAATTCGACCCGGTGCCGGGGACAACCGCCGACGGGCCCAGCCCGGTGTGCAAGTTCAACCTCGATGATCTGTGCTCGATCGATCTGTCCGGAGAGGGGCTGCTGCTGCCGCCCAAGATCATCGCCGACGAGACCGACGCCAACCTGTTCTATGACCTCAGCGCCCGCAAGGGGGACCGGCCCTCGATCCACTACAACGCCGACTTCGATGAACTCGGCTTCTTCTTGGGCGGGTCCGGCGCGTGGGGAGACGTCAGCGTGCCCGGCGCTTTGACTCACATACCCAAGGGCTTCCCGCATCAGGGCCCCATCGAGGACGTGCCCGAGGGCTACAAAGCGGTGCTGCTGGAGACCCGGCAGCGCATGACGCCCACCGCGGCGGGCCTGGAGATCAGCCGCTTGATGGAAACCAACCAATTCGGCGTGCACCCCAGCGCAGCCGCCCAGGAGGTGTGAGAAGACGATGACACGCACCATGCGCGCAATCGTGATATCCGCCGCCGGCGGCCCCGAAGGGTTGCGCGTCCAGGATGTCGAAACACCCGAGCTGCAACAGGATTCATTACTCGTCGACGTCCGCGCCGCCGGTGTCAACTTCCTCGACCTCCTGCAGTGCAGTGGTGCCTATCCGGTCACATTCCCCTTCATCCCGGGTACCGAGGGTGTCGGCATCGTCCGGGCGACCGGTTCGCGCGTCACCGAGTTCGCGGTCGGCGACCGCGTCGCCTGGGCGATGGTGGGCCGCAGCTATGCGGAGTTGGTCGTAGTTCCCGTGGCCGGGGCGGTATCGGTACCCGACGGCTTGACTGACGAGCAGGCGTTGGCGCTGGCGCAAGGTCTGACGGCTCACTACCTGGCGACCTCTGCGTATCCCGCGGCGGACGGAGACACCGTGCTCGTGCATGCGGCGGCAGGAGGTGTCGGATTCCTGCTGACCCAAATCCTGACACTGCGTGGCGCGCGGGTGATCGCGACCGTGTCGACGGCCAACAAATCAGCAGCTGCCAAGGACGCCGGGGCGTCCCACGTGCTCGTCACCACGGAGTTGGAGTCCGATGTGGCGGCCGAGGTTCGCCGCCTCACCGCAGGCGAGGGTGTTGCGGCGGTTTACGACGGAGTGGGTGAGGCGACCTTCGACGCCAGCCTGGGGTCACTGCGTCGCCGCGGCTACCTCATTCTCTACGGCGGTGCCAGTGGTGCGGTGACGTCGGTTGACCCGGCTCGCTTACTCACCGCAGGCTCGGTATACCTGACTCGGCCGGGGTTGACCGATTACACCGCCACCCGCGATGAACTTGTGCGACGAGCCAATGAGCTGTACAGCTGGATTGCCGATGGCCGGCTCATCGTCCGGGTCGGCGGGCGATATGCGCTCGACGAAGCGGGGCGCGCCCACGCGGACCTCTCCGCACGGCGGACCACCGGAAAACTCGTGCTCGCGGTCGGGGACGGCTCGGGTGACTAGTGCACCGAGCCCCAACGCCGAGTCCCGCCCCAACGATCCGGCGTGGGCGGAGATCATCGGCATCGGCTTCTACGTACCCGAAGAAACGCTCAACGTCAGCATCTACGTCGTCGCGCGTCCGGCCCTGGGCGTCGCGTTTGCGTCGGTGTGCATGAACTCCGGGGACGCGTTGGTGCCGTGGCGCGCCGACTACTGCGATGCACGGTCGTACCTGGCATTGACACAGCCATTCGACGTCAACGACCTGCGCTTCGAGAATGGTCTTTGCATTCGAAGTGGGTACGACGGGGTGGTTTCGCACATCGCGTACGACGACGGGGAAGGGACGACCATCGACGTCGCGTTCGACGCGTTGATGGCTCCCTTCCTTGTATTCGACCAAACGTGCAATCCGTTGGCTCCGGCCGATATTCCAATGTTCGCCGGCGCTGAGCAGGCGCACTATGAGCAGACTGGCCACTTCCGGGGCGAACTCACCGTGCGCGGTCGCCGGCTACCCGTTGATTGCGTCTCCACCCTCGACCGGGGATCGGGTCCGCGTCGCGAACGCGGACAGGTGCAGCCGGGCGCCAACATGAGTTGGCTGCACGCGCATTTCGGTGACGACTTCGCCATTCATGCGACCATGTCGTTCGACCAGCGCCGCGGCGGAACCGATCTCGCTCTGCGCTATGGGTACGTGTTGGACAGGGGCGCGGTACACGGTCTGCGGCAGGGCATCGGACGGGTAGCCCGTGACGACGACCTCTACGTCGAGACGATCGAAGTGGATCTGACCGACGTTTCGGACGCCCGATACCGGCTGACGGGGCGGGCGTTGACCCGATTTCACTGGCCGGTCTCGCACAACGTCTTCGCGTGCACCGCCCTGCTCGGGTGGCAGCACCATGAGCCTGATCGAGTCGGATACGGCGAGGTACAGGACTTCTTCGAGACTCCCGCGCTACAGGCCGGCGCGGCATCACATCTATCGATTGGAGATCTGTCATGATCACCACGCAATCGCCTCGCGTGCCGACCCTCGACGAAATAGTCCAAAAAGCCCGAGCGCTGCGTCCGCTGCTCGAGTCGAACGCCGCGCGGGCCGAAGACGAACGCCGGGTTCCCGACGAGAACATGCAGGCCATCGTCGATGCGGGTTTGACGCGCATTGCGGTGCCGAAGCGTTACGGGGGTTACGAGACCAACGTGCGCACCATAACTGAGGTCGCCGGGGCGCTCGCCGAAGGTTGCAGCTCGACCGGCTGGATCTCGACGTTGATCAACACATCGTCATGGATGATCGGCATGTACCCATTGCAGGCCCAGGACGAGATCTTCGGCGCCGATCCGGATACTCGCTCGGCGGGCGTGTTCGCGGCGAACGGAACGTCGCGGCGTGTCGACGGCGGCTGGATCGTAAGTGGCAAGTGGGGTTACGCCAGCGGTATCGGACATGCAACCTGGGCCGGTTTCGGCTTCTTGATGACCGACGAGAAAGGCGAGGTCTACGACCAGGGCTACGGTCTCGCGCCGATCGAGGACGTAGCCATCGAGGACACTTGGTTCGTCGCGGGCCTGAAGGGCACCGGCAGTAACACCATCGTGGTGGACGCGCTGTTCGTGCCGGAGCACCGGGTGCTCGGGTTGTCGGGCGTCTCCAACGGCATCTTCGATCACGCCGTGCCTGGAGAGGTGCTCTACCGCAGCAGCGCCATGCCGACGCTCAACCTCGTCCTCGTCGGCGCGCTCCCCGGCATGGCAAGGGCGGCGCTGCGCTACGTCACCGAACGTGCGGGCCGCAAGTCGGTGCCCTACTCGATCTATGAGCGGCAAGCCGACTCCGCAGTCATCCACGCCGCGATCGGACAGGCCGCCCTGAAGATCAGCGACGCTGAATTGCACATGCGACGCGCTGCTACGGAGATCGACGACGCGGCGCAACGCGACGAGCAGCTCGACATGATGGCCCGCACTCGGGTCCGGGCCGAGGCGGGTCACGTGGCGCGGCTGTGCATCGAGGCAGTCGACATCCTGATGACATGCCACGGCTCGGGCGGATTCGCAGACGTCAGTGCACTGCAACGAATTTGGCGCGATATCAACATCGGTGCTCGCCACGGCGCGGTGAACCACATGATCGGCGATGAAGCCTACGGGAAGGCGCTGCTGGGCGTCGGACCGCAGATTTCAACGCTGATCTGATCGGGCGCGAACGGTGTCGACTTCAAGGCGAATCTGAGAACGGAAGTCAGTATGGCGAAAAGCTTGACGGTCAGCGACGCGTATATCGGCGAACTCTTGACGTATGTGCAACGTTGGGAGCCACCGAATGCCGATCCCGGACGTGTTGCGGTGCTGGTTCCCGGCGGGGCGCACACCGGGGTGTGTTGGACAACGACGCCGGACGGCCGGCCGGGGTGGGCGCACCATCTGCTCGCGCTGGGATGGACGGTGCTGGTGATGGATTGGCCGGGCACCGGGCGGTCGCCGGCGCAACCGGACTCCCTGCCCGCAGGACCCGACTCCATCGCGGCGGCGGTTGCGCAGGTGGTGCGACAGTCGGGTCCGGTCTTGCTCATCGGACACAGCATGGGCGCGTCGCTCGCGGTCAAGGCGCTCGACGAGGCGGCTGACTTGGTGACCGGTTTCTTAGCGGTGAATCCGGCTCCGCTGGGCACGATTGACACCGGTGTCCCTTTGGCACCTGATGATGCGGCGATGGACTTCTATGACTTAGCACCGTTCCTATTCGGTAACGCAGATCGATTTCCCAGCGAGTTCCTGGAGTCGTATCGGCGCACGCTGTGCGGGCTGAGCCCGTCGGTGTTCAACTCGCTGATTGTCAAGGACGGGTGGCCAGGCCTGGCGTCGGCCGATCAAAAACGGATCCGCAGTGTGACGTCGATGGTGATCGCCGGCGACGCCGACCAACTCGCCACCCAGCCGATGACGACCGCGGTGGCCGAGTACTTGGGCTGCAAGCACGTCACGGTAGGAGCTGACTGGGGGCTTCACGGCTACGGCCACCTGATCCCCGTCGAAGAAGCATCCGAACAGATTCTGCACCGTGCGCTCGACGAGCTCAATCTTTGCTGACGTACGGCCCGGGCTTCCCGGATGAGGTCGCAACGGAGAAGGGAAAAGTTGCTCATGACCAGCACGATCGGCCAAGATGAGGTCGTTGACGCTGCCCGAGCGCCTGCGCCCGGCGCCGTGGCGTCGCTCGTCCGGAACCATTGGTACGTGGTGGCCGGTGTCGAAGAATTCGACCGAACCCCTAAACAGCGATTGATCCTGGGCGAGCCGGTGTGCTTCTACTCGGCGCTAGACGGTTCCCCCGTCGTCCTAGACGACCGCTGCGCCCACCGGCGTTTCCCACTGTCACGCAGCAAGCTCGACGGGGACACGATCGTCTGCGGCTACCACGGCTTCATCTACGGCAACGACGGCAAGTGCGTGCGGGTGCCCGGCGGCGGCAATTTTCGCACCATCAAGGTGCGATCCTACCCAGCCGTCCAGCGTGCTCCTTGGGTGTGGATTTGGACCGGCGACGAGCCCGCAAGTGCCGATCCGGCGTTGATTCCCTGGCCGGAGGTCGCGGAGCGAACCGATGATCAAGTCACCGGCTATGCCATGAATCCCGCGAACTACTCGATGATCCACGAGAACCTCCTGGACTTGCCGCACTTCGAATTCCTCCATGGTGTCGTGGCGGGCTTCACCGAGTCGCGACCGCAATTGCTCTCGGATGCCCTTCTCCCGGTGGGTTTCACCGACACCGCGATCGGTATTCGGCACGGGTTCGACGCCGAGTTCGGCGTGTGGGGCGTTGCCTCTGATTCCGACCCGACCATCAAGGTCAGCAGAACCGAAACCATCATTTCCCCAACGCCGGCCCTCTGTTACGGGATCGGCGAGTTCACCCCGCACGACCCGACGGCGACGGCGTTGCGCACCTACGCCGTCCTGCATTGCTTGACGCCGGCAGCCGAGAGCAGGACCCACCAGTTCTGGACCTGGTGGCAGGACGTCACCATCGCTCCCGGCCACGAGGAATGGGCCCGTTTCATGTCCGAGCTCTTCAAACAAGACGTTGATGCCGTGAGGTGGGTGCACGAATATGCCACGGCTGACCGTCGTAGCGGGAACGTTGAGCGCAGTTCCGCCGCGGACGCGGCAGGATTGAAGATGCGGCGCAAACTTCAGGAACTGGCCGCCGCGGAGGCGTAACGAGCACCCCGTGGGTATCAGCGAAACAAGCTGCCTAACAGCAGTAGTCGCAATGAGCACACCAATCGTCGACGCCGCCGCCAAGGTGCTGGCCGACCCGACCGCCGACTCCGACAGGAACGTCTTCACAGTGCTCTGACTCGTTTCGCGGTTGCGTGCGCCCGTTGCTCGCGTCGCCGCCTGGGCGTATCGGTCGTTTTGGGTGACCACCAAGCACGCCGACCTATTGGCGATCGAACGCGCCAATAGGCCTGTGAATCAATGAACCACGCGCGTTCCTGAAGACTCCCGAGGCCGACGCCCTGGCACGAACCCAGGTGGAATCCGGCCATGGATTGCGCACGTTGGTGCACATGGACGGTCCACGCCACCGCGAGGTTCGCGCGATCGGCGCTGACGGGTTCAAACCCAGGGCTATGCGCAACCTGCAGATGCGCGTCGACGAACTGGCGAACCAGACCGTCGACGGTATGGACCGGATGGGAGGGGAGTGCGACTCGGCAGAGCGTAGACCCATGTCCGCCAACGCTTGCCGCATTTCGGCGTAGGCCTGGCCGGCGGCCACGATGCCGATTGTGTCGGTGGCCGCCCGAGCGGTGATTGCGTTGAGCTCATTCAGCCGCGCGTACTGAACCGCCAGCGACAGTTGGACCTCGTGCAGGCTCCGTTCAGAAGATGCCACGGCACCGGCCGCAGTGGGCGGCGACGAGCTACCCGCGGGTTCATTCGTCGAGCCGGAAGTCACTTCCATTTCCAAAGACACTGCTCGCCATGGGCAAGAACATGCCGAGTCCGCGACTTCGTCTGCTTCTCAGCCTCTTTCCCTGCGAGGGCGGCGTTTCGGGTCGGTCGGTACTGATTTCATGTGAATCGGAATGTCGAACGCCAGAACGGCTTCCGTTCGGCGCCATCCCCAAATGCCAATGCCAATGGCATGTTAGTGTTTTAGTGAACAGAATCGTCCATTAAAGGGTGATCATGACCGGCTACCGCATCGACGTACACAGCCATTTCTTGGGCGGACCGGTGACCCGCTTGTTCGATAGCCGGAACTACTTCGGCAAGGCGGCGCCGAAGATCCCCGAATGGACCGTCGACAAGGCGATGGAGTTCATGGCGGACCACGACATCGCCACCCAGGTACTGTCGCTGCCTCTAACGTTCGATGAACGGTTCGACGAGCCCGCGTCGGCTTCGTCGTTCGTCCGGGAAGTCAACGAATGCTACGCCGAACTGATCCGCGACCATCCCAGTCGTTTCGGCGCCTTTGCGGTCGTCCCCACGAGCTCTACAGATGCAGCGCTCGCCGAAATCGACTATGCGATTGATTGTTTGGGATTGGACGGAGTATGCCTGAACTCCAATTCAGCGGGCCGCTACTTCGGTGACCCGTTCTACGAGCCGATCTTCGCCGAGGTCGCTCGCCGCGATGTTCCGGTGTTCGTCCATCCTCATGATTGCCCGCACATTGAGGCCTTGGCGCAGGGCCGTACGGCGGCGATCGTCGAGTTTCCGTTCGATACTGCCCGCACCATCAACAACGCGATCTATACCGGCGTGTTCCTCCGCCACCCCGGGTTGAAGGTCATCGTGGCGCATTGCGGCGGTGTGCTACCGATGCTCGGATGGCGGATCCGGGCGCTTTCGGCGCTCCGCAGCGACCACGATGAGGCTCTTTCCGAGCAGCAGTTCGCCGACGCCCTCGGGTCGCTGTACTACGACATCGCGTTGGCCGGCAGCCGCAACTCGCTGTTGCCGACGTTGGAGGTCACCACGCCGGACCACCTGCTGTTCGGCACCGATTATCCCGCCGCGCCACCGTGGGTCATCGACGAGAACACCAGCAACCTGACGTCCTTCGACGGGTTCACTCCGGCTCAGCTGGCGGCGATCGAGCACGGCAACGCCGCTGCGCTCTTCCCCCGGCTGGCGACGACCACCGTGAGCGAGTAACCGGTGGCCATCGATGTGGCTGATGCGCAACAACGGTCGCCGGGCCGTCGACGCCGGGGCTCCACGCTATTTACACCACAACTTTTCATGAGCTGGCCGAAACCAGCTTCGAGGCGTTGACTTTCGAGAACATCGCTGCACGCGCCGAGACGGGGAAGGCCTCGCTGTATCGGAGGTGGCGCAGCCCCAGGGAGCTCGTGCTCGACGCGCTGACGGATCGGACGTTGGGCGCCCATCAGCCCGTCGCCCCGAGACAGGGTGCACTCCGGCCGATTTGATTCTCGTACTGGAGGACTTCGCTCGAGCGCTGAACCAACTGCACGGGAAGGCCCTGCGTCCGTTGATGACTCAACGGCCACGCCATCCTGAACTCCTCGAGGAGGTGTATCGACTGGTCGTCAAGCCGTGGCTTGACCTCATACTCGACATTATCCGGGCCGGCGTGCACCGTGGCGAGGTCAATTCCTCGGCCGCCACATTGGCGATCGCTTCCGTGGGACCGCGCCTGATCATTTCGCTGCACATGGAGAAGGGCTCCGTCGGCCGCGACGACGTCGAATGGATCGTCGAGGAGGTATTGAAGCCCGTCCTCAGGGGAGGGCGGGCTTCCTGAGCGGGGGAGGCGCGTCAGTCTTCGATCCGAAGGTCGGCGAAGCGGGTGCGCATGTCTTTCTTCGAGAACTTGCCGACACTGGTCTTGGGCACCTCGTCGATACATTGCACCGCGTCCGGCAAGCCAGCACTTGGCCAGCAACGGCTGGTTGCGGGAAAGAATGTCCTCTTCGGTCGTCGCTTCTGCTTCGTGAAACACAACGCTTCTCGGGGATGACCCGCTTAATGCTGGCGGTTGCTGAGGATTAAAGTGCCGGCGTTCGAGAACATTCCGCCCACGCCCTGAACGAAGCTAACCTGGACTCCAGGGACCTGCGCTGCGGCCACGCCCCGAACCTGCCGAACGGATTCCTGGATGGCGAACATCCCATACATTCCCGTGTGGGTGTAGGACAGGCCACCACCGTTGGTGTTCATCGGTAGCTTCCCGCCCGGTGCGGTGTGGCCCTCCTCCACGAAACGTGCTGCGTCGCCTCGGCTGACGAAGCCGAGATCTTGAAGTCCGTACAGAGGTACATGCGCGAACGCGTCGTAGATCATCAAATGGTCGATATCGGCATGGGTAACCTGGGCTTCGGCGAAGGCCGCCGCACTGGAGTCGCGGAACACGCGTGCGGTGGTGAAGTCGGCCATCTGCGACACAACGGTATGTGCTGATGCTTCACCGGTGCCGAGGATGTAGACCGGTTGGCCGGGAAGGTCGCGTGCCCGCTCGGCAGAGGTCACCACGAGGGCGCCTCCCGCGTCGGTGACTACGCAGCATTCCGGTTGGTGGAACGGGTAGCAAATCATTCGTGACGCCAACACATCGTCGACGGTTAGTGGCTCCCGTCGGAATGCGCGCGGATTCTGCTGGGCCCAGAGGCGTTGCGTGACCGCAACGGTTGCCAGCTGTTCCTGAGAAACCCCGAACTCCTTCATGAAGCGTAGCGCGGGAACCGTGAATTGTGTTGCGAAACCGGCGATCCCATACGGCGCTTCGAACTGGCCGCGTGGCCCGGTGGCGGGAAACTCCAACGGAGGCTCCCCGGTGCGCGATCGCCCGGATTCGCCGTGGGTGATCAGAACCGCAGTGGCCATGCCCGCAAGGATCGCGGCCGCGGCGTGACGCACATGCAGGAAATAGGAGCATCCGCCGACCACCGTGTTGTCGATCCAGCGTGGGTGAATTCCCATTTGGTGGGCGACCTCAGTCGGCCAGTGACCGGTGCCGGCGACGCCGTCGATGTCTGCGGGCGTCAAGCCAGCGTCGACGAAGGCATTGCATGCGGCTTCGATGTTCAGCCGGAGCGAAGACTTGTCGGGAAGCACCCCGATGTCGTCGGTCTCGGCGGCACCCACGATCGCGACGGTCCCCGGTTTCACTGGTGCAAGCCCTCTGCAGGCATGAACACCGGCACCACAGACCCGTTGCGGTCATCGAAGGTGACGACCAGTGCCATGTCGAGCGTAAGACACTCGGGCCGCGGTTCGATACCGACGAGGTTGGTCATCAGGCGAGGCCCCTCGGAAAGCTCCGCTACAGCGATCACGTATGGGTTTTCGTCCTGGAACCCCGGCGCGGGACGATGATTGATGACATAGGAATATAGCGTCGCCCGTCCGCTGACCTTCACCCATTCGACGTCGCCACCGAGAGCAAATGGTGAGTAGGGCTGCGGGTAGAAGAACATCCTGCCCGTTTGGACACATCGAGGAAGCATCAGCTCGCCTCGTCGTGCAGCGTCCCAGTACGGCTGGGTCTCCGGTGTCGGCCCCGGTACGGCTTTACGCATCAGTCTCCTCGACGGTTGTTCTTCGTTGGACGGGGTGGTCACCGACGAAATCAGCGGTAGGGTGCGCTGAACGTCAAGTCCAGGGGCGATCCGCAGGCCACGACGCCATCCCTTGTCAGAATCTCCGCTTCGTGGCTGGAATAACCCGCCTGGCAAAGGATTTCCATGGTGTGCTCGCCGAGTCCAGGTGCGAGCGGGTCGGGCACCGCGGGAGTGCGCGAGAAATCAGCGACGCGGCCCGGTTGTGTGTACGGGATCCCCGAAACCGTGATGTGTCGCTCGACCAGGCCGGCCTCGCGCAGGCGGGAATCCGTGCATACCTCGCTGACCGTGCGAGCGTTCACGGCCGGCACGTTGGCAGCGTGCAGTCGTCGGAGGGCTTCGGCGGTCGGCAACGTCGGTAGTGCCACTCGTAGTTCTTGCCACTGCGTCTCGGAGAGCACGCCAGTGTGCAAGGCAGGTGCAGCGCGCACTCGAACCCAGCCGTCCGCGGTGGAATGGAACTGGTCGTCGCGGCAGGGCCCGGGAAAGTCGGCACCGCCGACACGCGGAGTGGGACGCCCCGGGAAAGTGACGAGGTCGGTGAGTTGCAGGTAGACGGCAGTGGCTGCTAGCGAGGTGGACAGGTGGCGCACCATGCCCGTTCGCGCTCGATCGACCAGGCCCATGACGACGGCGAGCGCTCCCACGACGGCGGTGGTGTGGTCGTTGACTGGCAGGGAAAGGATGACCGGTTCGTCGTAGCCTCCTTGGGCGCACATGGTTCCCGCGGCCGCCTGCAAAACGGTGTCGTAGCCCGGTTTGTGAGCCAGCGGGCCGACCGTCCCGTAGGCCGTGACGGCGACGCTCAGGGCGTCGGGGTTGACCGTCTCGAGGCGGGAGAAATCCAAGCCGAGCCGATCCATGACGCCGAGCCGGAAGTTGTTGAGAATTACGTCGCAGGAGCCCAGCACGCGGTCGATCACGCAGCGCCCGCTCGGAGTACTCAAATCGATTGCGAGACTGCGTGTGCCGCGGTTATAGACGAATCCGGTGACACGCCATGGATCGCCGGTTGGGGGTTCGATCTTGAGCACGTCTGCGCCGAGTTCAGCCAGGAGAGCTGCGGCGAACGGTCCTGCGACATACGTTCCGAAGGAGGCGACGCGCATGCCGGCGAGCGGCCCTGAACCGTCGCTGTGCGTGGTGCCTGTGGCTGGCTGATGCGCCGGTTCACGGTCAGGGACGGCCCGGCACTCGATAGATGAGATGGGCGTGCTGGGCATGGTCACCGCACCCACCTCGGGGACCTCAGCGTAGCGAACCATCCCGATTGCGCGCACTTGCGCGTCGGCGAAGAACTCTTCGCGCGAACACACGACGGTGCACGGAATGTCGTGTTCTTCGAGCAGTTGGATCCAGTGTGCTGCCGGTTCTTCGGCGAAGTACCGGGTGAAGTGGTCGAAGACCCAGGGGCGGTTTGCCGGGCTCCACAGCTGTTCGATCTTGTTGGCGATTCGGATGTCCTCGAGCAGGTGCGTGGCATTGGTGGCGCGTAGGGCAGCGGCGGCGAACTTCGGCCCAAGCGCTCCGACGAACACCCACTGTCCGTCAGACGCCAAGTAGCGCGTGTAGAGCGGGTTCAGGCCTGCTGGGCCGATATCACGTGGCTGGTCAGGCGCGGACTCCTCTCGGCCATAGAGGAAACCGACCAGGATGTTCGCCGCGTGGGCGCCGTTGACTTCCACGGTTTGACCGGCACCGGAGCCCTCGCGTTCGAGGACCGCTGCTCCAGCGCAGGCCGCCGCCCAGAGGCCTTGGACTATCGAGATGTATGGATACGTGAGATCGACCGGTGTCCCCGCGTAGGAGGCCTGGAACGCGGCGAACCCAGTGTATGCGTGCAACAGTGCGGAAGGGTCGCCATGAGACGGCCACGGAACGTCGTCAGGCAGGTACGGCGGTGTGAACAGGAGTATGTGACGGCGGCCCGGGTTCAAGCCTGCGGCCGTCAGGGCGTCGGCGTCGTCATAAACGCAACCGTCATAGTCGCCGAGTTCATCGGCGCCCGTGTCGGTCTGGCCCCCATCGATTCGATGCCGAATCTTGAGGTGGTCCGCTAGCAGCATTGCCGGCCGTAGTTCGTCCTCGTCGATGTGGTCTGGCGGTGCGAGGCGTACGACCTCCGCGCCGAATTCGGCCAGGAGGCCAGCCGCCAGCCGACCGGCTAGGTCGGTGCTGAGGTCGAGGAAGCGAAGGTCCCGCAGCGGAGCCATGGAGATGTCTGGTTGGCCACTCTGCGCGCTCATGATCTCAAACTAACATCAGGTGCGAGATGATTCTAGAAGCAACTTGCGAATTTATGTGTGAGGGACCACACTGAGACGGTGAAGGCCACAGCTCGCGACCGTTGCAGCTTCATACAGCCCGCGGTTGGCATGCGATCCAAGTCGTCGGTTGGGATCCAAGACCGCGATGAGGTCTTGCTATGTCCGAGGATCACCACCAGCTGCAACCCGCCGCAGCATGATTCAGGTCGCCTTGTTATGACCCACACGCTTGTCGCCGCGTATCGGCTGGGACGTTGCGCCAGCAATGCAAGCTCGTCCGGCCTGAATTCACCCCCGAGCGGCGACTCCGGCAGAACGCCACAAGCCGCTCGTGTTGGCCGTATTGCCGGTGAGGTCTACGCGAGGCGAGTTGGTACCAAACGCTCGGAAGGCCTCGGCCGGTGATCACGATCACCGAAGTGACTGCGGCGGTGCTGCGCGGCTCGGGGCCACTCAAATTGGAGACACTTCAACTCGCGCCGCTGGACCGGCTCGATGTATTGGTCGAGGTCGCGGGGTGCGGCTTGTGCCATACCGATTTGGTCATGCGCGAGCTGGCGAGCGACGCGTTCTCACCAGGCGTACTGGGCCATGAAGCAGCTGGGACAGTGGTCTCGGTGGGCGACGGCGTTGAGACCGTGAGGCCCGGGGATCGGGTCCTCGTGAGTCACGACAGCTGCACGGAATGTCGTGCCTGCCAGGCGGATCGGCCCTATCACTGTGTCGAATTCGGGGCCCTCAACACCAACCCGCACCGGCGCCGCACGTCCGGAGCAATGTCGACCAGTGAAGGGGAGCCGGTCTACAGCAGCTTCTTCGGCCAGTCATCGTTCGCCACCCACGCGGTCGTGAGGGAAGCCAACCTCGTTCCGGTACCCATCGATGTACCGCTGGAGATCATCGGGACACTCGGTTGCGGATTCTTAACCGGAGTCGGTGCGGTGACATGCGCTCTCGATGCGCAACCGGGGCAGAGCATCGTAATCTTCGGTGCCGGAGCGGTCGGACTCAGTGCCGTCATGGCCGCGCGGATCAGCGGTGCCGCAACCATCATCGCCGTCGACCGTCACGCGGGGCGTCTGACGTTGGCGCGAGAACTGGGTGCCACGCACACCGTGAACACGTCGACGACCGACTCCGTTGCGGCGGTGCGCAATGCAGCACCCTTCGTTGAGATGTCGCTGGACACAACCGGAGTAACGGCAATCATGTCCTCAGCGGTATCGGTGCTTGCGCCGGGCGGCCGATGTGGTTTGGTGGCCGTCGGTGATGTGATCGAATTTCAGCCGCGCGATCTGGTCCTGGGCCGCACCGTCATCGGAATCGTCGAGGGCAACGCAACAGCCCACTCGCTGGTGCCGCGGATGATCGATTGGTGGCGGCAAGGAATTTTCCCCTTCGATCAGCTGATCCGCACGTATCCACTCGCCGACATCAACCGTGCAATTTCCGATGCACTCGACGGTCGTGTGATCAAACCAGTCCTCATTCCTTGATTCGTTCGGAGCGCCGCACTATGCGATATCAGCTGACCATTAACGGCGAATCAATCGCCGGGGCAGGGGAATTCCCTGTTATCAATCCCGCCACCGAAGATGTCGTCGACATGGCGCCGTCCTGTTCGGCGGCGCAACTCGACCAAGCTATGTCATCGGCTGCAGCGGCGTTTCCAGCGTGGGCGCCCGATCCGGTGCAGCGATCGGCACTGTTGGCCCAGGCCGCGGAACGAGTGCGATCGGCGGCCGCGCAGCTCGCCCCACTGTTCACCGCTGAGCAGGGCCGTCCGCTGCGCAAGGCCGAAGCCGAGATTGCCCACGCCGCGAAGTGGCTCGACTACTACTCGATGCTGGAGCTACCGATGCCAGTCGCGTACGACGATGACCGGCGGCGCGCGATCGTGACGCAACGGCCGCTCGGCGTCGTGGCGGCGATCACTCCGTGGAATGCCCCGATCTTGCTGGCGATGTGGAAGGTGGCGGCCGCGCTCGCTGCAGGCAACACCGTCGTGCTGAAGCCGTCACCGGCCACACCGCTGACCACGTTGGCGCTGGGAAGCCTGCTGGCCGAAGTCTTTCCGCCCGGTGTGCTCAACGTCGTGAGCGGTCCGGAACCTCTAGGCAGACTCGTCGCCGAACACCCCATCCCACGGAAGATCAGCGTCACCGGCTCCGTCGCGACCGGCCGCGCTGTTGCACTCGCTGCCGCTGCCGATCTCAAACGGGTTACCCTCGAACTGGGCGGCAACGACCCGGCGATCCTTCTCGATGACGTGGCGCTCGATCAAATCGCACCTGAGATCATCGCCAGCGCCTTCGCCAACAATGGTCAAGTCTGCGAAGCGATCAAGCGCGTCTACGTACCGCGGCGCCACTACGAGCACGCGGTGGACACACTCGCAGCGGCCTTGCGCCTGATGAGGGTGGGAGATGGGCGTGATCCGAACGTCGACCTCGGACCGCTCACCACCCCCGCACAGCGCGACCGGGTGCAAGAACTCGTCGACGACGCCGCGCGCAGCGCGCGGGTCGTGGTCGGTGGCCGTCGGCTAGACCGCCCCGGCTATTTCTTCGAGCCGACGCTCGTGGCCGACATTGCCGATGGGGCGCGGCTGGTCGACGAAGAGCAGTTCGGCCCCGCGTTGCCCGTCATCGCCTACGACGACGAATCGCAGGTGATTCTTCGCTGCAATGCGTCACCATTCGGATTGACGGCCTCGGTGTGGTCGGCCGACGAACAACGCGCAGCGGCGGTGGCGAACCAGCTCGAGGTCGGTCGAGCGAAGATCAACGGCCACGGCGATGTACCGATACCCGAGATCCCGTTCGGCGGCGTCAAATGCAGCGGGATCGGCGTGGAGAACGGGCCGTGGGGCCTGACCGAATACACCACCGTGCACGTCACCGAGTACTACCAGTCGGCCATGCCGTCGCCGTATCCTGCTGCCCTTCATGGGTCTTCCGGCAAGGGAGCGGTCCGATGACCGGGCTCCGTGTCATCGGCGACGGCGACAAGTGCATTGCATCCGGTCAATGCGGGCATCTGATGCCAGACGTCTTCGACAACGATGACGACGGCATCGTCGTCGTCACGAATCCTCACCCGGACCCCGCCTTCGCCGAAGGCATCCGCCACGCGGTCGAGATCTGCCCGGCTCAAGCGCTATCCCTAACAAGCGACGAAGAATGACAACGCTTCCGAACCGTACGAAGGCACCAACGATGACGACCCCAGCGATTCACCAACCTCTCGCCGACATCGACCTCACCGATACCCGACTGTGGATGTCAGACCCGCATCCAACGTTGCATCGGTTGCGCGCCGAAGCTCCTGTGCACTGGCACGAGTCCAACCGGGGACACCCCATGTTCGGCCATCCCTTCTGGGCGTTAACGCGGCACCGTGACGTGACCTACGTGTCTCGTCATCCAGAGCTGTTCAACTCGGGCAACGGTTTTCAGGTGAACACCCACAGTGTCGGGTTCAGCGACTACGACACTTTCGCCATGCTCCAGGCCGACGACCCCTACCACGGGTGGGTGCGTGCACTGGTCAGCAAGGCGTTCACTGCCAAGATGGTGATCACGGCCGAGGCCTACATCCGTGAAATCACCCGTACCGTGCTGGACGAGGCAGCTGCCCTCGGCGGCGAATTCAATTTCGTCGACGAGATCTCGGCCAAGGTCCCGATCCGCGTCATCGGCGACATGCTCGGAGTTCCACGGGAAGATCAGCGTCTTCTCAAGACATGGACAGACGCTCTCATCGACCTCGACGATGTGGTGATCGACCAGCACGGCACGCCGCGTTCGGCCAAAGCCAGCGCCGCGGTAACCGACATGTTCACCTACCTCGAACACCTCCAGCAGCTGCGCGCGGCTAATCCAGGTGACGATCTCATCTCAAAACTGATGGCTGCCGAGATCAATGGGGAGCGGCTGACATGGCGCCAGCAACGAGAGATCTTCTTCGTACTGGTAACCGCCGGCAACGAGACCACCCGCAACACCACCAGTTGTGGTGTTCGCGCGCTGGCCGAGCACCCCGATCAGCGCCGCCAGCTGTGCGAGGACCCGGGTCTGATCAAGCAAGCCGTCGAGGAGATGCTGCGGTGGGGCACCGTGGTGTCACATTTCCGGCGCACCGCCACGCAGGACACCGTGATTGGCGATCAGCCGATCGCCAAGGGCGACTGGGTCGTCATGTACTACAGCGCTGCCAATCGCGATCCCGAAACCTTCACCGACCCCGACCGATTCGACATCCACCGCAATCCCAAACAGCATGTGGCGTTCGGCGGCGGCGGACCCCACTTTTGCCTGGGCGCCCCTCTGGCCAGGCTTCAGCTTCGAGTCGCATTCGAGGAACTACTCGCCCGGTTCCCCAGCTATGACCTCGCCGGGCCGATCAGGTTCAACGATAGCTCCCTGTTTCACGGCATCAAGCAACTTCCCGTTCGGCTCAACTCGACTCGCTAACGACAATCAGAGCAGGAGATAAAAAGTGACAGATTCATTGAACGGCCGCATCGTGGTCGTGACGGGAGCTGGTCGCGGACTCGGCCGACAACATGCACTGCGGCTCGCCCGTGAGGGCGCGTCGGTCATCGTCAACGACCTCATCACCAACGGCGAAGACCCCGCCCAGGATGTAGTCGACGAGATCGAGGCGCTCGGCGGCGCGGCCATTACAGACCATCATTCGGTGACCACATGGGACTCCGCGCAGGCGATCATCAACACCGCCATCGAGCGATTCGGCAGACTCGACGGTCTGGTGTGCAACGCGGGTTTCCTGCGCGACAAAATGCTCACCAACATGAGTGAGGCCGAGTGGGACGATGTCACCAAGGTTCATCAGTACGGCACCTTCTATACGCTGCGACACGCGGCGGCTCACTGGCGCGAACGCCACAAGACCGGTGAGGACGTCAACGCCTCAGCGGTGCTGACTACCGCGATCTCGGGTCTGCACAGCAACGTCGGCCAAGTCAACTACGGGGCGGCCAAGGCCGCGATTGCCCTGATGGCGGTCTCATCGGCGCGAGAGCTGACGCGCTACGGGGTACGCGTGAACGCGATCTCGCCTCTGGCGCGCACGCGGCTCACCGAATCCGCGCCGCGCTTCGCGACGACAGCCGACGACGGTTTCGACGAAGTCGACCCAGAACACGTGTCGCCGTTGGTGGCGTGGCTGCTGTCGGCAAGTTGCCGCGCGAGCGCACAGGTGTACGCCGTGTTCGGCCGCGAGATCCACCGGTACAAGATGTGGTCGCCCCAACAGAGCGCCGTCACTGATGCCACATGGACGGTGGAGTCGGTCGCTGCGGCGCTCAGCGATTGGTCGGAGCAGTACGAGCCGGACGTGATCCCTGGTCTGCCAGCCCCGAGCCGCACTCGATGAGTGCGGCGATCGGGCCCGACTTGGTCGGCCACGAACTCGAGTCCGTGCACAGCCGATGGGACGACCGAGAGGCGCGCCTGTATGCGATCGCGGTCGGCGCAGGTTCGGTCGACCCGTACCAGGAACTGCAGTACACCACCGAAAACACGGCAGGAATTACTCAAGCGGTACTTCCTACCTTCGCGGTGCTGCCGGGTTGCCGGGTGGGCGTGCGTTCGTTGTTGAACGCGCTTGATTCCGTTGATCTTTCGCGCATGTTGCACGGTGAGCAGCAGGTCGAGATCCACGCACCCATTCCGGTGGCCGCCGAGGTGACCACGACCGGCGCAGTGACCGCAGTGTGGGACAAACAAAAGGCAGCCGTGGTGGAAACCGAAGCCGTCACGACGTGCCGCGACAGCGGAACCCGGTTGTTCACGTGCCGTCAATCACTATTCTTCCGCGGGTACGGAGGATGGGGCGGCCAACGCGGCCCGAAAGGTGACCCCGTACCGCCGCGGGGGACTCCCACCCGCATCGTGCGCTTTCGCACCCGCAGTGATCAGGCCCTGCTGTATCGGCTCACCGGTGACAGCAATGCGTTGCACTCCGACCCCGAAGTGGCGCGCCGGGCAGGCTTTGCGCGCCCGATCTCGCACGGCCTGTGCACATATGGGTGGGTCGCGCGCGTGCTCGTCAACGAGGTGCTCGATGGCGACACGACCGCGGTTCAGGCGTTCAAAGGCAGATTCACCGCGCCAAGCTACCCTGGAGACGAACTGACCGTCGAGGTCTGGCCGACAACCGAGGGCCATGCATTCTCCGTGCTGAACGCGCGCGGCGACACCGTTGTCGACGACGGCGTGTTGGCAAGTAGGTGAGGTGGGTGGCTGCAGCATGACCGTTCAGAGCCGCAAGGGGGCGTGGCGTCGCTCTGCGACAACGCGGCGGGCTGTGTTGGATGCCGCGCGTGAGATGTTCCTCAGCAGGGGATATGAAGCCACCAGTATCGAGGACATCGTCGCACGTTCTGGCGTCTCGGTCGGCAGCGTCTATCACCAGTTCGGCGGCAAACGCGAGATCCTTCTCGCCCTGTCCGAGGAAGTGTTCGCGCGCCACGCTGACGTTTCTGCCTGCGCGATCAGGCAGGCCGCCGAGTCGGGAGAGACCGACCCGCTGCGGCTCTACCTCGCCGGTGCACGCGCGTTCTTGATGGATACCTGGTTGCAGCGTGACATCGACCGCGTGTCGCTGCTCGATGACGCACCGGCGGGCACCGAGGGCTTGCGGCGGGAGAATCACGACAAGTTCGTCCGCGGCGCGCGCAACTTACGCATAGGTGATCCACCGTTGCCCGATTCGACGGCGCAGGCCATGACGGCGGTACTCAAGGCGGCCGCAGCACAGTTGATGGACGTGAAGGACGATGCAACAGCTCATGCGGTGATCAATTACTTCACTGGGCTGATCGAGCGCTGGGAAACCGCTGACAGGCCGACACTTCCGGGCTAATCGCGCACCCCGCTGCCTGAGATGCGACGAGTCGCCTCAGCGGCGGCGGTTTGCACGTCGGCGCACAGTTGATCGAGCCGCTTGTCGTCGACGCGGTGGCTGGGCGCCGTGGCGCTCAAGCAGGCAATAATTCGCCCCGCTGGATCGAAGACCGGTGCTGCCACCCCGGTTACGTCGTCGTTGACCTCTCCGTGACTGACCGCAAAACCCACTTCGCGAGCGCGTGCAACCTCAGCCCGCAGCAGCGTGCGGTCCGTGATGGTCGCCGAGGTCAAAGGGACCAACTCGGCCGTGTCGAGGTAGTCGCCTAGCTCCTGCTCAGTCAGGCCCGCTAGAAGCAGTTTGCTGTGCGCGCTTGCGTATAAGGGGATCGAACGTCCAATGGGGCTGACGGTACGGACGAACTGGGTACTTTCAATGCTGCTGAGGCATAAGGCCGACAAGCGGACCCGCAGCCACAGCGCCACCGTTTCGTTGGTCGATCGCTGCAGTGACTCGAGCGCAGGGTGAACCGCCACAGCCAGAACGTTGTGCTGGGAAATCCCGGTGGCCAGTCCGAGGAGCAACATCCCGAGCGTATAGCGCTGTCGTTCGCCGTCGAAGTCGACGAACCCCTGCTTCGTCAGCGCCTGCAAGAACCGCCGGACGGTCGACTTCGACATGCCTGACTCGGCGACGAGTTCGGGCACGGAATACCCCTCTGGACGAAGGGCCAGGAGACGCATCACGCCAAGAGCGCGCTCCAAGACGGCAATGGTATCGGTGCTCATTGAGCCCATCGTAGGTATGCGGTGCACCGCCAATTGCTGCGGATCAATCGTAAACCCTTCCGCCAAGATGCCATAGTACGGTACCTTAGACCGTACTTTGGAACCGCGGAAGGAAACGGGCAGACATAATGGGCGTGCGAATTGGGCTCTCCGAGGTCGTTCTGCGAACCGCGCACTACGACCGCTTGCGTACGTTCTATTCGCAGGTCCTACAACAGCCGCCGACGTTGGACATGACGCCTGAAAGCGGGAAGGGCACCACCGATCCCGATGTGCCGACCCGAATCGCGTTCTTCAATCTCCCGGGGGACTACCCGTACCTGCAGCGCGTTGCCATCTTCGAAACCGCCGATGTCGGCGGCACCGGCCGCCGATCCGTGGGCCTGCACCACTTGCAACTGCGATTCGGCGACCTCGATGCCCTGTTCGAGGCATACCGGCAACTGTCCGAACTGGGGTACAAACCCATCGAAGCGGCCAACCACGGGCTCGCCACCAGCTTGTACTACAGCGATCCAGACGGGAACCGAGTCGAACTGTCGGGCATGAACTTTCCCGACGAGGCCGGTATGAGGGCCTACATGCAGACCGACACCTTCAAGCGCAATCCCGATGGCTTCCCCATTGATCCGGACGAATTCGACCGGCGCCACCGAGAAGGCACACCGTTCGCGACGCTGGTGCGACTCTCGTGATCCGGCCCAGTCAGCCGGGGCCCACTGGGGACATCGGCATCGACACAACCGACGTCATCGTCATAGGCGGCGGGCCAGTTGGGCTCGCCATGGCGCTGGATCTTGGCACGCGCGGTGTCAACGTCCTCCTCGTTGATCGTTCCGACGGTGTCATCAGTTATCCCACAGCCGAATCCATCGACGTGCGGACCATGGAATGGATCCGCTCGGTCGGCTGCGCAGACGCCCTTGACCAAAGCGGATTCCCCGTCAACTACCCCCGTGACATCGCTTTCGTCACAACCATGCGTGGACGTGAACTCGTCAGATTCCGGCGACCCAGCAACGCCGAGCGTCTGTCCACCACAGCCGGGCTTAGTTGCGAAGCCCCAGTGTGGTGGCCGAAGTTTTGGTTTGACACCGCCTTGCGCGATCGCGCGGCGGAGCTTCGACCCGTGCTGCTGCGTTACCGCTGGACGTGTTCGGCGGTAACGCAGAGCGGCGACGGGGTCCACGTCGACCTCCTCGGGCCAGCTGGCGAAAAGCGGGTCGTGCGTGCCCAGTTCGTCGTGGCATGTGACGGAGGGCAGTCGACGATTCGAAAGTCTGCCGGTATCAGAATGGTTGGGTCGGTGCGCGAGGCGCGCTGGCAGGGTGCGATGGTACAGATCGACGGTTTCTTGGCCGCGACGAGATTCGCACCCTCGGTTCAGTACTACGTCTTGGCGCCACGCCGGCTGATCTTTGGATCCCTCGACGGCGGGTCCTTCTGGCGTGTGACGTATCCGCTGAGTGATCATGAGACGCCGACCATCGAGGACGTGACACGCACTGTCCGCGACGCGCTCGGCGGGCTAGATCTGCCGATCGTCGTTCATGACATGCGGCCTTGGTCCGGGCACTCCGTTGTGGCCGAGGCCTTCCGGGACCGGCGTGTAGTCCTGGCCGGCGATGCTGCACATCAGATGTGGCCCAGCGGGGGGCACGGCATGAACACCGGCATCGGCGACGTGGCCAACTTGGGGTGGAAGCTGGCATTGGCCGTTCGCGGACTGGCCGGACCGGGTCTGCTGGACAGTTACGAACGTGAGCGACGTCCCGTCGCCGAGCGCAACGTCAGGCGCGCTGCGAGCAATTACGCGGCCGACATCGGGTTACCCAACGGCCCAGGGTTAATTGGCGAGGGCCCCGTCGCCGAGGCCGCCCGACTGGATGCCATGCGCGCGATTCGGGATACCCGAGCTACCGAATGGAGTTCGATGGGAGTGCAACTGGGTTACCGGTATACCGACTCGCCCATCGTCGTGGCCCCGGGTGGGTCCGTACCGCCAGACGACCCGTCGACCTATCTGCCGGTGGTATGCGGCGGGCACCGGGCTCCGCACACCGATGTCGACGGCCTCCCGTTGATCGACGTGCTCGGATCCGAATTCACGCTGCTGCGAACGCAACAAGACCTACCAGTCGACAACTGGATCTCGGCATTCGCGGCGCGACGGGTAGGCCTCAAGGTAGTCACTCTGCCGCGCGCCGGTGCCTACGAACAAGTGCCGCTGAGCCTCGTCCGCCCCGACGGCGTGATCGCCTGGGCGGGCGCCAGTGGCGCCGACGCCGATCACATCGTGCAGACCGCGCTCGGATTCCAAGCCGCCCACACGCAGACCCAGGCGGAACCGACACTGGGCGCCGTGCCGACAGGCATGCAGCAATGCTGATCGCTCAGACGTCCCGCGGACCAGCCAGAATCGAAGGGCCGCAGATTCTTCTGCTCGACGTCGGCGAACGGACCCTCGGTGATCTAGTCGTCGACGGTCGGCTCAACGACTTGCGCACCGCAGAGGTGGTGGAGCAGATCGACAAGTCTGAAGTGTCGTTTATGTCACCGGTCAACAGGCCTGGAAAGTTCCTCATCGTCGGACTCAACTACAAGGACCACGCCGAGGAGATCGGCGCCCAACCGCCTACCGGCGTGCGATTCAGCTACGGACCAGGGTCGGCGATCGCCGGTCCCGACTCCGCGATCGTGCTCCCGGCCATCGCGCCAAATCAGGTTGACTACGAGGGAGAGGTCGCCGTGGTGATCGGCTCAGCAGCGACGTGTGTCTCGAAGGACGAGGCGTGGCGTCACGTCGCCGGCCTCACCGTTGCCAACGATGTTTCTGCCAGAGACGTGCAACTCGGCCGACACCCGAGGAGTCAGGGCGTGAACGTCGGACTCGGCAAGGGGTTTCCCACGTTCAAACCACTGGGCCCGGCCATGCTCGTCACCGGCGACCGCGGCCCGGGCACCGACTTCACCGTCACCACCCGCGTCGACGGTGAGATTCGCCAATCGTCGTCCACTGCCGCGATGTTCTTCGACATCCCGACGATCGTCGCCGTAGTGTCCCAATTCTGCCGACTCGACGCCGGCGACGTCATCCTCACCGGCACCCCGGGAGGCGTCGCCGAATCCGACGCCAACTACCTCAAGGCCGGACAACTCGTGGAGGTAGAAGTCGACGGAATCGGCACGCTGCGCAATCGAGTGGTCACAGCCGCATGACCGAGGCCTGCGTGCTGTGCGAGCGGCTTGGCCTCGATCGTTCTGCCGGCGGATGGATTGTCCGCACCCAGCTATGGGCAGTGTGCCCTCACCCCGCACTGCAGGCACCGGGATGGTTCTGTCTGACGCCGACCAGACACGTAGAATCGTTTGCCGGTCTCACGAATGCCGAGGCCGCCGAACTCGGCGCCCGCCTGCGTGAGCTTGATTCGGCCCTGCGCGCCGTCACCGACGCTGAGTATTCTCACGCGTATTCGCTCGGCGCCAACGTGCGGCATCTGCACATTCTGCTCGGCGTCGCGCAACCCGGAGGCGGCAAGGCCGCCCGAGGCGCGGCACTGTTGAAACGCGTGCTGGACAAGGACGCGACTCTTGTCGATGTGGCGCTCACGGACAGCACTCGCATCATGACCCAGCGCATTCTTAGTGCCGCGACCCAGAACAGGGACCAATGAACAACGCCCAAGGCCTCATCGACGTTCACGCGCACTACGTTCTTCCGGGTGACACCGAGGGGGACGGTGCGCGCAAAGGCGCGTATGAGGCTTGGCACTTCGTGCACCCGCCGTTCACGACGTGGAGTGTCCAGCAGGCGACCGAATTCATGGATGCCCACGGGATCGCCGTCCAGATGCTGTCGGCGTCCACCGCCACCACGGTCGATTACGCACGTCGACTCAATGATTTCGGTGCCCAAGTGGTCGCCGACAACCCCGATCGATTCGGGCTGTTGGCGACCTTGCCGCTCAACGACCCGCAAGCGGCCGTCACCGAAATGGACAGAGCGTGGACCGAATTGGGGGCAGACGGGTTCGTGCTCGTCAGCAACTATGACGGAAAGTACCTCGGTGACCAAGATTTCGCCGACGTCTTTGCCCACCTCAACCGACTCGGCGCGACGGCGTTCCTGCACCCTGTCCACCCGCCGGGGTTCGACGCCGTCAGTTGCGACCGGCCCGGGCCCGTCTTCGAATTCCCGGTCGAAACCGCACGAACAGTGATCGACGCCATGTACGCGGGCGTTTTTCGACGCTACCCGGACTTCAAGCTGATCCTTGCGCACGCCGGCGGTGTTCTTCCCACCCTGGGTTCGCGGCTAGCGTCCATCGGCACGTTGTCATGGGTTCCAAACCCGAATGCACTGAGCGCAAGCGATGTGACCGACTGTTTGCGAAAGCTCCACTATGACACCGCCCTTGCCGCCTCGGACAACTCGCTGGCGCCGCTGGGGGCGGTCACACCGACGTCGAACCTCGTCTACGGCAGTGACTTTCCCCCGGCTGGCGTTTCCACGATCGAGGACAACCTCGCCGCGCTGCGCAATGGTTCGCTAGTAGACACCGACGATTTCGACGCATTACGCGAGAACACCCTTCGATTGTTCCCGCGCCTGCGCGCCCGCCTCTCGCCGACTCCCGCGGCAGAGGAGATACCCCATCAATGACGATGCGAATTGGAAGCTGAACATGGCTGGTCTGGATATGCGTGAGTTCTTCGTCTACGAGCCAGCGCCGATGTACGTGCAGCGGTGGACGGCTGCTGATGTGCTGAATCCTCTAGGCACGGTGGTCTTCGTACATGGTGGGGCGCACAATGGAATGTGTTGGACGACAACCCCGGACGGCCGGGAGGGTTGGGCATTGCACCTGGCTCGACG
>Ga0193743_1000338_pt1 | contig 36916 bp, 35 predicted proteins | sample L2c2metaG_FD_143038 | JGI IMG/M metagenome (GOLD analysis project Ga0193743, IMG submission 143038) | Soil microbial communities from a riparian zone of the East river system, Colorado, United States - L2c2 | ecosystem: Environmental > Terrestrial > Soil > Riparian zone | place: USA: East River... | reverse complement strand
GCCGAGGAAAGAAACCAGCCACCGCAGCACCACGTTGGTTTGCCGTTGCTGTGTGATTGCGAGGTCTCGCATGATCGCTCCTAGCGCTGCGGTTGGGTGTGCTGTGCGGCGATCCAGGCCACGAGGACGTTGTCGGGATGCTCGGCGAGGTGGTCCCGGACGAACCCGTCGAGGCGGTCCTTGTCGCCGTCGAGGTGGGCCGTGGCGATGGCGACGAGTTGGCGGTCCCGGGTCGTGACGGCGGTGCCGGCCGCACGGGTGAGAAGGTTGCCCGGCGCGCCCGCGACCAGCGCAGCGGCGACCAGCAACATTGGCGAATTGTCCGTCTTGGCCAGGTCGAGAAGCTCCTCGGCGACCGTGCTGACGATGCGCTGACGACGATCTGACGGCAACGGGCCGGACCGGGCATAGGCTCGCGAAATGCTCACTGTGGCAGTGCTCGGCCAGGTCGAGATCCACCGCGACGGCGTACGCCTGCCGTTGCCGTCGGGCAAGACCACCGAAGTGCTCGTCCGGCTCGCCCTCGACGCGGGCAGGGTGGTGCACGCCGACCGGCTGATCGACGACCTCTGGGGCCCGGCAGCGACCGCCACCGGCAAGAACACCCTGCAGTCCAAGGTGTCCCAGCTCCGCCGGGCGCTGGGCGATGCCGACCTGGTCATCAGCGGCAACGGTGGTTACACCCTGTGCGTCGAGCCGGGCAATGTCGACGCGTTGCACGTCGCCGGCCTCGCCACGTCGGCCGGTGCGGCGCGCCGGTCCGGCGACGCCCAGGCGGCCCTGGACCTCGCGGCGCAAGCGCTGGCGCTGTTCCGGGGCGAGTTGCCCGACGGTGACTGGCTCCTGCCCCACCGGGTGCGGCTGGAGGAGATCCGCCTCGGGCTCCTCGAGGACCACCTCGCCGCGCGGGTCGACCTGGGCACCGGCGGCGAGGTGATCGGCGAACTCGAGGGACTGGTCGAGCGGCACCCGCTGCGCGAAGGCCTGTGGGCCTCGCTGATCACCGCGCTCTACCGGGCCGGACGGCAGGCCGACGCACTGGCGGCGTACGCGCGGGTCCGCCAGGTGCTCGTCGACGAGCTGGCTGTCGAGCCGGGACCCGACCTGCGCGCGCTGGAACGTCAGGTGCTGCGACAGAGCCCCGCCCTCGGTCACAAGCCGAGCGTGGGCAACCTGCCCGGGCTGACCGCGCCGCTGGTCGGTCGGTCCGGCGATCTCGCCGCGCTCGACCGGCTCCTGCGCGACCGGCGGCTGGTGACGCTGGTCGGCCCGGCCGGCGTCGGCAAGACCCGCACGGCGATCGAGGTTGCCCGCCCGCTCGACGCCCCGGGCGGCGTCTGGCTCGTGCGCCTCGACGCGGCCGACGCCAGCACCTCACTCCCCCAGGCGGTCGCCGAGACGCTGCACCTCGCCGGCGGCGCGTCGACCCTGGTAGAACGCTTTTCCGGCGCACCGACCGTGCTGGTGCTCGACAACTGCGAGCACGTCGTCGACGCCGTGGCCGAACTGGCCGGCCACCTGCTCGACGCCACTACCGACCTGCGGGTGCTGGCGACGAGCCAGGTTCCACTGGGGATGGACGGCGAGGCGGTCTATCCCCTCGAACCGCTCTCGATCGCCGACTCGACCGCGCTGTTCGCGGCGCGGGCCGCGGAGACCCGCCGGCAGTTCGTCCTCGACGCGGACACCGCCGCCACCGTCGAAGAGATCTGCCGCTCGCTCGACGGTCTGCCGCTGGCCATCGAACTCGCCGCCGCCCGGGTCCGGTCGCTCTCGGTGCGCGAGATCGCCCGCCGGCTCGACGACCGGTTCGTGCTGCTGCGCGACCCGACCAGCCGGCGCCCGGAACGGCGGCGCGCACTCGCCGCGGCGATCGGGTGGAGCTACGACCTGCTGTTCCCCGACGACCAGCGCGGGCTGTGGGCGTTGTCCTGTTTCCTCGACGGGGCACCGCTCGCCGCGGCCGAGCACGTCCTGGGCGCGCTGGGCGTGCCCGAGACGTCCGCTGTGGACGTTGCCGACCGGCTCGTCGCGCGGTCGCTGGTCACCGTCGAGATAACCGCCGACGGCGCCGTACGCTACCGCCTGCTCGACAGCATCCGCGCCTTCGCACACGACCGCCTCCGCGCGGCCGGGGCTCTCGACGTCGCGGCCGCCGCGCATGCCAGGTGGTTCGCCGAGGCGGCCGACCGGTGTGCGGCCACCGTGCGCGGCGCCGAACAGCCCGCGTGCCTGGCGCTCGTGCGGGCCGAACGGGCCAACATCGACGCCGCCCTCGCCTGGACCGCCGCGCACGACCCGCCGCTTGGGGTGCGGATCGCCAACGGATTCGGCTGGACCTGGGTCGTGCTCGGCGACGGCGTGGCCGGCGCGACCCGGATCCGCGGCGCCCTCGACACCGCGCCCACCGAACCTCGTGAGCGGGCGACCGGCCTGCTGCTGGCGGGCTGGCTGGAGGCCTCCGCCGGCGACGTCGCGCAGGCACAGTCCGATCTGGACGGTGTGCTGAGCGTGGCGACGGAGCTGTCGGACGACCTGCTGCGCGCCGACGCCGAGCGGCACCTGGCCTTCCTGCGGATCCAGCAGGGCCGCCCGCAGGACGTCATCGATCTGGCCACCGCGAGCCTCGCCGGCTACCGGGGGCTGCCGTGGGAGACGGCCACGAGCCTTGTGCTCGCGGCGTACGGGTCGATCATGCTCGGCGACACCGCCCGCGCCACCGCGGCGGCGGACGAAGCGGTCGAGCTGCTGACCCCTATCGGTGACTCGTGGGGCCAGGTGCACGCCGAGGGAATGCTCGGCGCCATCGCACAGGCCGAACACCGCCTCGACGACGCGGCGCGCTCGCTGTCCCGGGCCGCAGCGGCCTCCGAGCGGCTCGGCTTCCTCGGCCAGGCGGCGCTGCACCTGACCACGCTCGGCCGCGTCCAACAACGGGCCGGCGACCGCGCGGCGGCTGTCGACACCCTCGACCGGGCGATCGTGGCCGCCAACACCAGCGGCGACCTGCGCATCGCCGCCACCGCGCGTATCCACCTGGCCCGGCTGCTGCGTGCGCAGGGAGACCACGGCACCGCGCGGACCCTGCTCGAACAGGCCGACCGGTGGTATAGCGCGTCCGGCGGCGGCGACGGCGCGCTGCTCGCCCGGTGCCTGCTCGCGTCGGGCGACGACAACACCGGCGACTTGGAGGCCGTGCTGACCGAGGCCCGCGCTGCCGAAGACCGAGGGGTCCAGGTGTTCGCCTTGGACGCGCTCGCCCGGGTGGCGGCCGACCAGGGTGACATCGGCGCGGCGCGACGCCTGCTCCAATCCGCTGACGACCTGATCTCCGGGGTCCGGCATGTCGTCGACGACGTGGACCGGGTCGACGCCCACCTGGCCCGGACCCAGGTTGAAGCAACCAGTTGATTGCTATACGTTGGGTAGCAATCAACTGGTTGCTATAAGGAGACCGACATGGCATTCCCCGACCGGATCGAGCGCACGATCCAGCTGGCCCATCAGCCGGAACGGGTCAGCGGCGACACCGCCACCCTCACGATCGAGCGCCTCGAGCCGCCGCGCGTCTTCGGCTACACCTGGCCGGTCTACGGCCTGCCCGAAGACGATCCACGACGCACCTATGTGGAGTTCACGCTGGAGCCCACCGACACCGGCACCACGCTGACCATGGTCGAAAGCGGGTTCGCGCAGCTGCCGGACGCCGGGGAGCGCGACGTGGCCTATTCGGGCAACACCCAGGGCTGGACCAGCGAACTGGGCGAGCTGGTCGAATACCTCGATGGACAAGCCTGACCCGGAGGCGGTGGCGCAGGAGGTCTTCGCGCGCCCGGGACCGCCTCAACGCCGACCGCCGCCGGTTGCCGATGGTCCGGATCGACAAGCCCTACGCGTTCGACGGCCCGGACGGGACGGTCGCGCTGCTCGACCTCTTCGACGGCCGGCCGCAGTTGGTGATGCACCACTTCATGTTCGGACCGGACTGGGAAGACGGCTGCCCGAGCTGCTCGTCGGCCGCCGACGGGATCGGCCGGTTGCGGCAACTGCAGTGCGCAACACCACGCTGGTGGCCGTGTCGCGGGCGTCCTACCCGAAGCTTGCCGCCTTCAGGGAGCGGATGGGTTGGACGTGCCCGTGGTATTCGTCGTATGGCAGCGACTTCAACTACGATTTCCACACCACCCTCGACGACCGGGTCGCGCCGATGCTGCTGCACTTGCGCACCGATGCCGAGCTCGCCGAGGCCGGCACGCCATGGACGGGCGGGCCGTGGATGGCTGACATGAACGGCGAGGAGATGCCCGGCATCAGCGCGTTCCTGCGGGTCGGCGGCCCCGCGATGCGGTAGCCCGACGAATATCACGTCTAGCCGGAAATCCGCCGCGCGACCGTGACGCCGTCGCGCACCGCGCCGACATCCCGCGGCTGCCGTAATTACCGGCGCCCGCCGAAGGTCCAACTGTGCACCTCGATGTCGGCATAGCGGTCGGCGGTGAGCACCGCGCGCGCCTGCTCCGGATCCGCCGCCTGGAGCAGCACCGCGGTGCCGAGCCAGGTGGTGCCGTCGTAGGCGAGCAGCGGGCCGTAGGCGATCAGCCGGTCCTGGTCGGCCGGCAGCGCCAGGTCGGCGGCCGGCCCCTGGCCGAGACCCAGCACCAGGTAGTGATTCCCCTCGGTCCGGTCGCCGGTGAACTCCCACATCGTGCGTCCCAGCGTGTTGCGCCACCGGCGGATCAGCACATCAGGGGTGTAGACCCCGGCCTGGTAGTTGGGCTCGTCTAAGGCGAACGTCCGGGCCGCAGCGGGATCGGGCAGGTCGACGATGTGCACGCTGCCGCTGGGCGTCTCACCGTCGGCGTGGAAGGTCGGGCCGCGGGCGATCAGCTCGGCCGCGAAACCGTCCATGTAGGACCAATGCGCTTCCCCAATCTGTTCGCGCAGCGGCAACGAGCCGGGCCGGTCGCGGTGGTAAACGAAGAACTCCATGCCAACCTCTCACGAAAGCGCGGCGAGAGCCGAGAAGAACTCCGGGTACGTCTTGCGGACGCAACCCGGGTCGGCGATCTCGATTCCCGGCGCGCGTAGGCCCAGCAGCGACAGGCTCATCGCCATCCGATGATCATCGTACGTCGCGAAGCGGGTCGGTCGCGGCGGGCCCGGATGGATCGTGAAGCCGTCAGCGTCCTCGACCGCGTCGATGCCGGCCCGGCGCAGTTCGGTCACCACCGCAGCGACCCGGTCGGTCTCCTTGCCCCGGATGAAGCCGATCCCCCGCACCCGGGTCGGCGAATCGGCGAACACGGCGACGGCGGCTAGCGTCTGGGCAGTATCCGAAATATCAGACATGTCGACGTCGACGCCGGTCAGGGCGCCCCCCACGCTGACCGTCAGCGAGTCGGCCGTCCGGGAGACCTTGGCGCCCATCCGCTCGAGCACCTCCGCGAAGCCGACGTCACCCTGGATGCTGCCGGTGCCGAGGCCGCGCACGGTCACCGTGCCACCCGCGATCGCGGCCGCACCCAGGAAGTAGGAGGCCGCGCTCGCGTCCGGCTCCACGGCGTAGTCCGTCGCCCGGTAGGAGCCGGGTGCCACGTCGAGCCCGTCGACAGTGACCCCGAAGGCCGCCATGACCGCCTTGGTCATCTCCACGTACGGCACCGACACCAGCGGCGAGGTGAGCGCGACAGCCAGGCCGTCGGTCATCAGCGGACCGGCCATTAGCAGCCCGGACAGGAACTGGCTGGAGATGTGGCCGCTGACCCGGACCGGCCCGCCACGCAGCGGGCCGCTGACGGTCGCGGGCAGGAAACCCGCCCCCGCCGCCGAGACGTCGGCACCGAGGTCACGCAGGGCGTCGAGCACCGGACCGAACGGGCGGGCGCGGAGTTGCGCAGTGCCGTCGACAACCGTGCGGCCAGGCCGCAGCGCGGCCGCCGGCAGGATGAACCGCGACGTGGTGCCGGACTGGCGGGCGTCGATCACGGCGCCCGACCGGCCGGCGCGGGGATCCACCCCGGTTACGGTGACGGTCGCGGTCGCCGGGTCGGCGTCGACCGTGGCGCCGAGCGCGGCGATCGCGCCCAGCATCGCCCGAGTGTCGTCGGCGAAGAGGGCTCCGGTCAGCGTCGACGTGCCCGGCGCGAGCGCGGCGCAGAGCAGCGCGCGGTTGGTGATGCTCTTCGAACCCGGCGGACGCACGGTCGCGTCAAGGGGTGCGGTCAGCGGCGAGACGGCGAGAACGTCGGGAAGATCGGGCACGGTCTCGAATACTGCCATCAGCCGGTGGTGGTCTCGAAACCGGCGACCAGCAGCAGCATCAGGTCCTGTGGCCTCCCCTGGCGACGGATGCCTTGCATCATGCCTAACGGCCGACATCGGCTGTCCGGGTGGACAGGTGACCATGCCCTTTCCGGCTAACGCAATAGGATGAAAACGACTTAACGGGCAAATCACTACGCATTTTCCTCCCGATTCTCAGCTAAATGTCCGTAACTATCAGGGACCTACCCGCTCCATCCAGGACTCCCGGAGGAAACCATGCGCAGGATCGTCGGCATCGTCTCTGCTTCTCTGATCGCTCTCGGCGCCGTGGCCATCGGCGCCGCACCCGCCTCGGCCGGACCGTCGCACGGGGGCGACGGACCGTCGCACGGGGCGAACCGACCGCATTCCCGCCCGCACACGCCCCCGCCGTCGCAACTGCAGCTCTCGGCCATCCAGTACGACTCGCCCGGCCGCGACGACCGCAGCAACGCGAGCCTCAACGCCGAGTGGGTGTCCATCGTCAACAACGGCCGGCGGCCGGTGAACCTGCGTGGCTACACGGTCGAAGACCAGGCCGGCCGCGTCTACACGTTCGGCAACACCTGGATCGACGGCGACGGTGGCCGGGTCCGGCTGCTGACCGGGCCGGGTCGCAACTCCGGCAACCAGGTGCACTGGAACAGCCGCAACTACATCTGGAACAACAACGGCGACGTCGCCGTCCTGAGCGGCCCGCGCGGCAGGGCGATCGACTCCTGTTTCTACCGCCAGCAGGCCGGCCGCACCCGCGTCGCCTGCTAACCGGCGAACAGCACGGCGAAGGGCTCCTGGTTGGCGAAAGCGACCCGGAGCCCTTCGCCGTGGAATCTGGTTGACGGCGTCGAGAGGATGCTGGTGTGCGCGCGTTCGGGGAGCTTGTCGACGAGGCCACCGCCGTCGACGTGTCGGGTTGGAGCTTCGACTGGCTCGACGGTCGGGCAACCGAAGAGCGGCCGTCATGGGGATATGCGCGGTTGCTCGCCGCTCGCCTGGCCCAGGTCGCCTCGGCCCTCGACATCGACACCGGGGGCGGCGAGGTCATCGCCGGGGTGCCGCGGCTGCCGGCCCGGATGGTGGTCACCGAGGGCTGGCCGCCCAACGCCGACCGCGCCCGCGCCTTGCTGTCGCCGCGTGGCGTCGAGGTCGTCGCCGTCGACCAGGGTCAGCCGCTCCCGTTTCCGGACGCCAGCTTCGCGCTGGTGAGCAGCCGCCATCCGGTGCGCCCCGACTGGCCCGAGATCGCCCGGATGCTGGCCGGCGACGGCAGCTATTTCGCCCAACACGTGGGGCCATCGTCGGCGTTCGAGCTGATCGAGTGGTTCCTCGGCCCGCAGAGCCGCGAGCGGCAGGGCCGCGATCCCGAGCGCGAGGCGGCTGCGGCACGCGACGCCGGACTGCGGATCACCGACCTGCGCACCGCCCGCTGCCGGATGGAGTTCTTCGACATCGGCGCGGTCGTCTACATCCTGCGCAAGTGCACCTGGTGGGTGCCCGACTTCACCGTCGACCGCTACCGCGACGCGCTGGAGCGGCTCGACGGCCACATCCGCGAGCGCGGCGCCTTCGCGGCGCGCTCCACCCGGACCCTCGTCGAAGCTAAGCCGGCCGGCGGCGATAGTCGGCGACCATCAGTTCGGTGAGCTCGGCTACACGCCGGCTCGACCCAGAGCGTCGGGCAGACGAAGACAAACTTCCACGCGGGCGTACGCGGAAAGTTGCCGACTGCGCCCTCGGCGGCGACGGGGTCGTTTGTGCAGTATCTGGCGACCGGCGACTACCGTGCGTCGACATCTGATCGGGCAACGGGCGCGTCCGGTGCGACACCGGGCGCGCCTGGTTGTCGAATGCCCCACGCGGGCCGCCGAGGCGGCGAACAATAGCCACCATGCACGCCGTACGGGCACATGCCAGAGGCGGACCGGAACAGCTCGTGTACGAGGACGCGCCGCGGCCCGAGCCGGGGCCCGGTGAGGTGCTGGTGGCCGTGAAGGCCGCCGCCATCACCGCGCAGGAGCTGAGCTGGCCGGAGACCTGGACACACAGTTCCGACGAAGCGGCACCCGACCGCACGCCGATCATCCCGGCGCACGAGTTCTCCGGCGTCGTCGCGGCGACCGGTGCGCGGGTGCGCGACGCGGCGGTCGGCGACTCCGTCTACGGGTTGCTCCCGTTCACCGGCGACGGCGCCGCGGCCGAGTTCCTCACGGTGCCGGCCGACCTCGTCGCGGCAAAACCGTCCACGGTGGACCATGACCATGCCGCGGCGCTCCCGCTGGCCGCGCTGGGCGCGTTGCAGGCCCTGGTCGACCACGCCGACCTGCTGACCGGCCAGCAGGTGCTGGTGCAGGGCGGCGCCGGCGGCGTGGGTTCCTACGTGGTCCAGCTCGCCGCCGACCTCGGCGCGCACGTGACCGCGACGTCGGCCGCGGCCGACCTGGAGTTCGTCATGGACCTGGGCGCCGAACGGGTCTTCGACTATAAGCACGACCGCTTCGAAGACCACGTCAGCGACGTCGACGTGGTCGTCGACCTGGTCGGCGGTGCCACCCAAAAGCGGTCCTGGCCGGTGCTCAAGCCGGGCGGCGTCCTGGTGTCGCTCGCGTCACCACCCGACCAGCGCGAAGCGGACGGGCACGGCGTCCGCGGCGTCTACTTCATCGTCGAGCCCGACGCCGCCGAGCTGCGGTCGATCGCCGACCTCGTCGACCGCGGCCAGCTCGCGCCGATCGTCGACCGGGTGCTCCCGCTGACCGACACCCGCGCCGGCTTCCAGGCGCTCGACCAGCACGGCCGCCGCGGCAAAATTGTCATCCACGTCGCGGACTAAACCCGGCACAGCGTGGTCGGCCGAGGCCCGGCCGCCGACGCATCCACATAGGACTCGGCCCGCTCGGTCGGAAGGTAACCCAGGTCCCGCTCGGCGGCGCCGATGTCGAAGACGCCGGACCGGTTCGCCGACGTGATGGTGTAGCTGCCGAAGGCGACCTCGGCCCGCAGCGCCCGGCGCACCGCCTGGGCGAGGTCGGTTTGACCGAGCCAGGCGTCGAACCAGGCCCGGGTCGGCGGCGCCGGCCGGCAGCCACCCAGCCGCAGGCAGACGACCGACCTCGCCCGGCGCACCGCCTGGGCGAGGTCGGTTTGACCGAGCCAGGCGTCGAACCAGGCCCGGGTCGGCGGCGCCGGCCGGCAGCCACCCAGCCGCAGGCAGACGACCGACATCGCGCCGGAGTCCGCGTACACCCGGCCGGCCGCCTCGGCGAACAGCTTGGTCGCGCCGTAGCGGCAGCAGGGATGTCCCGGCCAGTCGTCGCGGATCGGCACCGGCGCGGGCCGGCTCGCGAGCGGGTGGTAACCGCCCATCGCGTGCACCGAACTGGCCAGCACGACCCGGCGCACCCCGGTCTTCGCGGCCGCGTCCAGGATCCTGGTCACCGCGTCGAGGTTGGGACCGCGCAACTGATCCCAACCGTTCGACGGCTGCGGGTTGCCGGCCAGATGCACCACCGCGTCGACGCCGTCGCAGAGCCGCTCGGCGAGGCCCGGCTCGGTCAGGTTGCCGGTCAACGACCCCGTCGGCAGCGGCCGGACGTCGGTCAACCGGAGTTGGTGCTCCCCCGCCAGCGCCGGCACCAGTTGTTGCCCGACGCCGCCGGCCGCACCCGTGATCAGCACGCGCATCCGGGTCACCAGTTCGTGAACGAGCCGTCGCGGCGGTGCAGCATCGGCAGCGGCGCCGGCCCCCGCGGTTCGAGCCGGCGCGCCGCGGCGAGGTCCACCTCGATGCCGAGGCCGGGCCGCTCCGCGGGAGTGATCCGGCCACCGGCGAGCACCGGCCCGCCGGTGAGCAGGTCCGAGGGCGCGAACGCCGGCCGGGGCTGCTCCTGCACGGAGACGTTGGGCAGCACCAGGTTGAGGTGCGCGGCCGCGGCCGCGGTGACCGGGCCGAGCGGGTTGTGGGTGGCCAGGTTGATGTGGTGCGCCTCGGCCATCGCGGCGATCTTCCGTGCCTCGGTCAGCCCGGTGTTGGCCACGTCGACCCGGGCGTGGTCGATCAGCTCGCCCTCGATCAAGGGCCGGAACTCCCACTTCGTCGTCAGCTGCTCGCCGGCCGCGAGCGGCACCGTGCTGCGCTGGCGGAGCATCCGGTAGCCGTCGAGGTGCTCGCTGCGCAACGGGTCCTCGACGAAGTAGGGCCGCAACGGCTCCAGCTCCCGGCACAGCGTCACCGCCTGCGGCGGATCGAGCCGGGTGTGCACGTCGAGCAGCAACTCCACCTCGTCGCCGAGGTCGGTGCGCAGCCGTTCCATGGTGGCCACGGTGTGCCGCAGCGCCGCCCGCTGGTCGTATTCGTCGCCGGGGTGCGGGCTGGCGGCCGGCACCCGCAGGAACCGCCAGCCGGCCGCGACCAGCTCCTCGGACTCGCGGACCATCGACGCCAGGTCGCCACCCGGCACGTGCACGTAGCACTCGACGTGGTCCCGGGACGCTCCGCCGAGCAACTGGTAGAGCGGCACACCGAGGGTCTTGCCGCGCAGGTCCCACAGCGCCACGTCGATCGCGGCCAGCACCGAGCCGGGAACCCCGGTGGCGGGAAAGAACCCGACGCGGAACAGCACCTGCCAGAGATGCTCGATCCGGCTGGGGTCGGCACCGACGAGCAGCTCGGCCAGGTCGTCGACCGCGCCCCGCACGGTGCGCCAGCGGGCCCGCATGCCGACCTCGCCGACGCCGTAGTCGCCGGTGTCGGTGCTGACGACCACGAGCAGCATCACCCCGCCGCCGTCCGGCACGGTGAGCAGCTCGACGTCACTGATTTTCATGCGGTTCCGTTCCAGGTGTGTGCCGGGGCCGCGGCGACCCCGACCTCGGCGGCGAAGATGCGGCCGCTGTCCGGCGGAGCGTCGTCCAGCCCGAGCCAGGCCGAGGTGACGATGAGCGTGCCGTCGACCAGGCAGGTCGCGGTGGGCCGGGGCACCGGCACGTCGACCCGCGCGAGCGGCGTCCCGTCCGGGGCGAACCGGCGCACGCACCAGCCGTCCCACATCGCGATCCACAGGCAGCCCTCGGCGTCGACGCACAGCCCGTCGGGCGTGGCGTCGGTGAACTCGACGAGCACTCGCTGGTCGCTGGCGGCGCCGGTGGCCCGGTCGTATTGGTAGCTGGTGAGTTTCCGGCGGCGGCTGTCCACGTGGAACATGACGTCGCCGGCGGGGTCGAAGCCGAGCCCGTTGGAGCAGCCGATGCCGGTCAGCACGGTGGCCACCGAGCCGTCGGGGTCCAGCCGGTAGAGCCCGCCGGACCAGGGCGCGGCGCCGCCGAGGATCTGGCTGCCGGCGAGGAACCGGCCGTACGGGTCGGCGACGCCGTCATTCATCCGCGTGCGCGGCGTGCTGACGTCGCCGCTCAGCGGGCGGACGGCACCCGTGGCCGCCACGTGCGCGAAGCCTCGCCCGGCCGCCACCACCCAGCCGCCGTCCCGGGCCGCCACCGGCGCGACGGCACCGGTCGGCGCGCCGACCGGGTAGTCGGCCAGCACCAAGAGCCGGTCCCCGTCGAGCCGCCCGCGCAGCAGCCGCCCGGCCCGGATGTCGACCCAGAGCAGCTCCCCGGTGCGCGGGTCCAGTCGCGGCCCCTCGCCGAGCTCGTACGACTCGCCGGAGACCGGCCGGACGGCCAGCGCGTCAGGACTTGACCGCACCGGCGATCCCCTCGACGAAGCTGCGCTGCAGGAACAGGAAGATCGCGATGATCGGCAGCAGGCTGATCATCGCCGCCGCGGCCAGCCCGCTCCAGTCGGTGGCCTCCTGCCCGAAGAAGCTGTACATGCCGACGCCAAGGGTGCGCAGTTCCGGCCGGCCGAGGGTGAATACGAGCGGGATGAAGAACGCGTTCCAGGCGGCCATGAAGTTGAACAATGCGACGGTGCCGACCACCGGCCTGGCCAGCGGCAGCATGATCCGGAAGAAGACCCGCGGATAGCTGGCGCCGTCGAGGCGGGCGGCGTCCTCCAACTCCTGCGGCATGCCGGCGAAGAAGCCCATGAACAGCAGGATGGGTACGACGTGCGCCGGCCCGGCGGTCGCGAGCACCGCTCCCAGCAGCCCGTTGTTGAGCCCGAGCCCGTCGACCAGTTTGAGGATCGGGATGACGGTGTAGCCGTGCGGGATGAACATCGTCGCGATGAGCAGCCCGACGATGACCTTCTTGCCAGGCAGGTCGCCCCGGCCCAGCGCGTAGCCCGCCGTGGCGGCGACCAGCAGCACGATGAGCACCGTAGTGACGGCGAAGACGGCGGTGTTGGACAGGTAGGCGCCGAAGTGCGCCGTCTCCCAGGCCCGGCCGATGTTGTCGAGGGTGAACTCGTCGGGGATCACCGAGAGCCCGCCGAGGAAGACCTCCCGCTCGGACTTGAAGGCGGTGGAGACCATCCACACGAACGGGTAGACCCAGATCAGGCAGAGCGGCACGAGCAGCAAGTGCCAAAGCTGGAGGCGGCGCATCAGCCTCGCCTCTTCAGGTATTGCCGGCGCAGCAACGGGCCCTGCAACGCCGTCATCGCCAGCGTGATCATGCCGAAGACGACGCCGGCGGCGCAGGCGAAGCCGTACCGCGGCGCGTTGAGGTCGGGGTTGAACGCGTACCGGTAGATGTAGGTGCCGACGACGTCGGTGGCGTAGTTGGGGCCGGCCTGGGTCATCGCCTGCACGAGGTCGAACGGGTTCATACTGCGCTGGAAGGTGAGCAGCAGGATCACCACGCCGATCGGGGCGATCACCGGGAGCGTGATGTGGCGCAGCGTCTGCCGGCCGCTCGCCCCGTCGATCTTCGCCGCCTCGTAGAGGTCGTCGGGCACCGTCTGCAGCGCGGCCAGCCAGTAGACGAGCGTGATGCCGAAGCTCTTCCAGACGTCGATCCCCATGACCGTCGCCAGCGCGTGGTCCTCGGAGAGGAAGCTGATCGGCGCGTCGATCAGGTGCGCGGACCGCAGCGCCTGGTTCACGAAACCGCTCGACGGGTCCAGCATGATCGCGAAGACGATGCCGATCACCGCGGTGCTGGTCACCACCGGCAGGAACAGGAAGAGCCGGTAGAGGTTGCGGCCGCGCAGCCGCCGGTTGTTGAGCAGGATCGCGGCGAGCAGCGCCAGCGGCATCTCGACGCAGATCGCGACCATCGAGAACAGGAACGAGTTGAGGAAGGCGTGCCAGAACCGGCCGCTGCCCAGCACCTCTTCGAAGTTGGCCAGCCCGACCCAGTCGGTCGCGGGGCCGATGCCGTCCCATTCGAAGAACGAATACCACCAGCTCGACACCATCGGCCAGAGCGTGAAGGCCGCGAAGAGCAACAGCATCGGTGCGAGGAAGACGTAATGCCAGGCGTAGCGGCGCAGCCGGCCGCGGCGTCGGGCGGGCGGCACACGCCGGGGTGGCGCCGCCGTGTCGGCGGCGCCACCCGGTGCGATCGTGGGTGCGCTGGTCACTTCTGCGCCGGGGTGTAGGGCTGCAGCGGATCCCAGCCGGGGAAGGTGATGTCAGCGCGGGCGACCTTCGTGCCCTTCGCGGACAGCTCGGTGACCTGCTGGTCGATGAACGTGTCGAGCTTGGCGTTGAGCTGCGCGGCCGGGCCCGCGAAGGCCTGGTTGTGCAGGATGGCCGGCAGGGCGATCTCCGACCACTGGAGGTCCTGCTTGCCGCGGATGGCCGACATGAGTGCCGCGCCGCCCTTGCCGACGAGCTTCGGGTTCGGGATGATCCGCACCGACTCGGCGGCGACGTCCATGATCGCCTTCTGGTCAGGATTGGCCGCGGCCTTGTCCTGCCAGGCGCTCTCCAGCGCGGTCAGGGTCGCGAACTTCTCGTAGTAGGCCCGGTGGAAGTCCTTGGACGCGAGGAAGTCCATCAGCTTCCACGCCTGCTCCGGGTGCTTCGACTGGGCCGACATCGACCACAGCGGGGAGTAGCTCGAGGACTGACCCGAGTAGCCGCCGCGTCCGGACGCCGGCACCGGGACAGCCACGATCGACATGTCGATGCTGGCGTTGAGCTTGCGGATCTCGTTGACCTGGTAGGGCGCGGCGACGAACATCGCCAGCTCGCCCTTGGCGAAAGCGGCGTGCAGCTTGCTGGCGTCGGTCCAGGTCTCCCAGCCCGGGGTCAGCACCTTGTTGGCGTTCATCCGCCGGAGCAGCTCGATCACGCCGATCAACGACGGGTCGGTGACGGCGGCCCGGCCGGTGCGCAGGTCGATGCCCTGGTCGATGGAGGAGGGTCCGCCGGTGTTCTGGAGGAACTTGGCCATGTTGCCCTTGCCCCAGATCCCGCCGAAGCCGAAGGTCTTGCCGCCGCCGCGCCGGGTGATGGCGGTTGCGGTCTGCTCCAGCTCCTCCCAGGTCTTCGGCGGTGTGGTGACGCCGCCGAGCTGAGCCGCCGTGTTGTTGACCAGCAGCAGCCGCACGTAGGACCACTTGCCCCAGACCAGCGGCAGCGTGTAGAGCTTGCCGTCGCGGTGCAGGCCGGACGTGGCCGGGTCGAGCGTGCCCTCGGGGAACCGCGCCTTGAACTCGTCGGTGACGTGCGCGTCGAGCGGTGCGATCCAGCCGCGGTCGAAGATGCGGTCGAACGCGTCATCCTGCGCGCGGAACACGTCGGGTGGGCTGCCCTGCTGGAAGCTCAGCTCGATGGCGTTGGTCTGCTGGTCGGTCGGGTTCTCGATGACCTGGACCTTGATGCCGGGGTTCGCCTTCTCGAAGAGGTCGAACTGCTCGCGGTAGAACTGCGAGGCGCCGGTCGGGTCGGGCACGAGCGCGATCTTGATCGTGACAGTGTCTCCACTGGACTGCTCACTGTCGCCGCTGCCGACCAGGCTGCAGGCCGAGGCGAGCCCGCCGGTCGCGGTCACGGCGGCGCCGACGCCCAGCATCCGCAGCATGGATCGCCGGGACAGTTCCAGTTCCTTCATGTCCTTCTCCTAGTCCGGTCACCGGGCCGGCCACGCCGATCGGCCAACAAGGACGAAATATTGTTTCGGGGTGGTGAAGAGCGTGAGCAGGACAGTAGCTTCACGGACCACCTGATGCAATAGCCATCTACTATGTGGGTCTCGGACGCACGCTGGGTCAAGAGCACGGTTCGAACCGGGCCACCTAGCGGGCATGTATGATCTGTAATCTGGATCGCACTCTTACTGTTTGAGGATGAGCCGAATGCCACGATCCACCACCCGCGAGGTCGGCGGCGGCACGCAGAGCGTCGAACGCGCGTTGTCGCTGCTCAGCGCGTTCACCGAGGAGCACCCGGAGCGCCGGGTCTCGGAGCTGGTCCAGCTCACCGGCCTCGGTCAGTCGACCGTCTCCCGCCTCGTCGGCACCCTCGAGGCGCTGGGCTTCGTCACCCACGACGCGCGCAGCGGGCTCTACCGGGTCGGCCCGACCGTGGTGCAACTGGCGGGCATCGCGCTCAACCAGTCGGCGATCCACCGCCAGTCCCGACAGATCGCCCAGGACCTCGCCAGCGAACTCGGGCTCGGCGCCAACATCGCCGAACAGCACGGCACCGAGCTGTTCTACCTGTGCAACTTCGAGGGCCGGCTGGCGCCACGCTCGTTCACCCTGGTCGGCCGCTCAGGCCCGCTGCACGCCACCGCGATGGGCAAGGCGCTGCTGTCCGACCTGACCAGCGACGAGATCCAGGCGCTGCTCGGCACCCGCTACCCCGCCTACACGCCGAAGACCGTCGCCGACCTTGACGGGCTGCTCGCCGCCCTGGCCGAGGGGCGCGGCCGGGGCTACACCACTGAGCACGAGGAGCTGGCGTTCGGCCGGGCCTGCCTGGCCGCGCCGATCCGCGACAACACCGGCCGGGTGGTGGCGGCGCTGTCGGTGTCCGGCCCGCTGTCGGCGATGGACCTGCCGAGCCGGCAGGACGAGTTGGCCAGCCGGGTCATCGAGCAGGCCGATCAGATCTCGACCGGCCTGGGCTACCACGCCTCCGCGGCCCCGCTGCCGGTCAACGCCTAGACGAGCAATTTCGTCTCGCGGCATTGCCGGTGGGATGTCGGGTTTGGGAAGCGAGTTGCCGAGGACCTGGCAACGCGAGCCCAGCGCCAGTTGCCGGCTAGCTCTCTCCGGTGACCGCGCTGATCGCCCTGGCCGCGACGAGGGAGATCAGCGCGGCCGGGGCGCTCGGCACAAAGAACGGCAACGCAACGGGTACGGCGTAGAGCAGCACCAGGCCGAGTGACGCCAGCGCCGCCGCCAGCCCGATGGTCCACAGGGGAGCGCGCCAGGCCAGCACCGCGGCCGTCCGCCAGGCTTGCAGGGTGGGCAGCTCGAAATGCGTCAGCACAGCGGGCAGATAGGCCAGCGTGGCCAGGTAGACCGCGGTCAGCACGACGACCCCGGCGGCGACCGGGGTGCCGCGGCTGACTAGCAGATAGAACACGAATACCCAGAGGGTCAGCAGCGGCAGGCCCAGCCGGAGCTGGGACCGGCCGAACTCGACGCGCCAGTGCCGCCAGAAGTCCTGCCACGGTCGCGGGCTGTCGCCCCGCTGGTATTCGCGGAGCAGGGCGAACAGCGCGACGGTCGCTGGCGAGATGCCGGCGACCACCCCGCCGGCCAAGACGCCGGCCAGCCACAGCAGGTTGAGCCCGACCAGCCGCAGCGGCCAGTCGAGCAGCCGGTAGAGGCGGCCGAACCGACCGCCGACCGTCACTCCCGGATCCGTCACGGCGCCGCCGGCACCTGGCCCGCCGGCAGCTCGCCCGCCGGAGCCCGGCGCAGGTCGTCGAGGCGGCGGGTAAGGTCCGCCCGGCTGAATGCCGACGGCGACGCGACGGACAGGCCGCCGTCGACCGGCAGCACCACGCCGGTGATCCCGCTGGCTGCGCCGGAGGCGAGGAAGTAGACCGCCTCGGCGACCTCTTCCGGCCGCAGCGTGCGACCGATCGGATAGCCGGCGGCGGCATCCGGCAGCGTTTCGGCGCCGACGATGCCCGGCGCCACCGCGTTGACCCGGATGCCCCGGGCGGCGTAGTCCAGCGAGACCTGGCGTACCAACGCCTCGACCGCGCCTTTGGCCGCCGCGTAGGCGGCCACCCAGGGCGCGGCGAGGAACGCGTTGACCGAGGAGACGGCGACCACCGCGCCGCCGTCCGGCAGCCGCGGCAACGCCTCCCGCAGGGGGAAGAACAGCGTGTCCAGGCACCCGGCCAGGGCGCCACGCCATTGCTCCTCGGTGGTCCGGTGGGCCGGCGCGATCGGCATCACGCCGGCCGCGGCGACCAGCACGTCCAGGCCGCCCAGCAGGTCGATCGTTGTTTGCACCGCGGTCGCGGCGCCCTCGGGGGTGGCACAGTCACCGGTCAGGTCGGCGAGCAGGCCGGGCGCGTCGGCCGGTTCGAGGCCGTAGCCGACAACGACGTCGCCGGCGGCGGCGAAGCGGGCGGCGATCGCCCGGCCGATCGGGGTCGACGCCCCGATCAGCAGGACCCGCCTCACTGGTCGCCCCAGGTGCTGAAGCGGGCGACCGCCTCGGCGTCGACGCAGACGCCGAGGCCCGGGCCGGTGGGCAGCGGGATCGCGGTGGGCGTCGGCTCGATCGGCACGGTCAGGATCTCGTTGACCTTGTCGAACAGGGTCGGGTGCCACTCGAACGCGACCAGGTTGCCGCAGGCGGCGGAGACGTGCAGGCCGGCGGCCAGGGCCAGGCCGAGCCCGGCCGAGTGGTGCGGTGCGACGCCCAGGTGGTGCGTCTCGGCGTACTGCGCGATCGCGATGCCCTCGGTGATCCCGGTCCGGCCGACGTCCGGCTGGAGCAGGCTGGCCGCCCGGGCTTCGACGAACGGCTGGAACTCCCAGCGGTGTCGCAGGCTCTCCCCCAGCGCCACCGGCAGGTCGATCCGGGCCGCCAGGTCAGCGTGCCCGGCCACGTCTTCGAAGGCCAGCGGCATCTCCAGGAACCAGGCGCCGCGCTCGGCCAGGCCGCGGCCCAGCCGGATCGCGTCGGCCAGCCCGTAGACGCCGTGCACGTCGACGCCGACCCGCAGGTCGGGGTGCACCTCGCGGAGCGCCGACACGGTGGCCAGGTCGGCGTCCACCCCGTGCCCGAGACCGAGCTTGACCTGCCGGACACCGCGCGCGACCCAATCCCGGGCCTGGGCGACCCGGTCGGCGTCGGTGCGGCCGGGCAGCCCGGAGACATACGTCGGGACCGTGTCGTGGAAGGCGCCGCCGAGCAGGTCGACGACCGGTCGGTCGGCCAGCTTGCCGGCGAGGTCCCAGAGCGCGATGTCCACCGCGGCGATCGCGTCGGCCTGGTGGCCGCCGAGGTGGCCACGCTCGCGCATCAGTTCGCCGAGTTGCTGGCGCAGCGGGCGGACCCGGCGCGGGTCGGCGCCGAGCAGCACCGGCGCCAGCAGCCGGCGCACGATCTCGCCTGGCACCTCGGGCGCGACCGGCGCCAACGCCTCACCCCAGCCCTCGGTGCCGTCATCGGCGGTCAGCCGGACGACCAGGGTCTCCCGGTGGTTGCCGTAGACGCTCGGCCACGGCGGTTTGGTGCCGTAGACCCGGGGTGCGCCGTCGCTTGGCGGCAGCGCGAGGGGATACACGTCGACCGCGACGATCTTGGTCATGTCGGCCAGCCTCTCATGCCCGCCAGGCCGGCAGCGGGGCCAGCTCGAGGATCGCGTCCAGGGCCGCGCGGCTGCCGGCGTCCAGCGCCACGGCGGGGTCGCGCACCGTGTCCGACGCGATGATTCCGCGGCGGACCAGCACGTCCTTGTGCACCGCCCAGGCCAGCCGGGGCTGCAGACCGAACCGCACCAGCGGCAGCAGCCGGTTGAACGCCGCGTGCGCCGCGGCCCGCCGCCCGGCCAGCCAGTCCGCCAGGATCGGTGCCAGCACGTCGGTGAACTCGCAGGCGGGCATGGTGCCGACCGCGCCGCGGGCATACTCCTCCAGCACGAAGAACGCGTTCTGGCCGCCGAGCACGTCGAACTCGCCGCCGGTGGCGGCCACCACCTCACCTACCTTCGGCGCGGTCGGCGGTGTCTCCACCTTCACCGACTCGACGCCCGGCAGCTTGCTCAGCTCCAGGATCAGCGGGACCGGCATGGTCACCCCGGTGGCGCCCGGCGCGTCCTGCACCATCACGTGCAGCCCGGTGTCCTCGGCGATCCGGCCGTAGAAGTCGACGAGCTGGCCGCCGGCGGCTTTGGCGAGGTAGGGCGGCAGCACCATCAGCGCGTCCGCGCCGCCGTCTCGGGCGGCCAGCGCGAGCTCCAGCGCCGTGGCTGTGCTGGTGGCACCGACGCCGGCGACGACCGGCACGTCCGGCCCGGCCACCGCCCGGGTCTCCGCCAGGATGGTCGCCCGCTCGGCGGTGGTCAGCGCGAACCCCTCGCTGGCCATGCCGAAGACGGCGAGCCCGTCGGCGCTGGCGGCGAGCTGAAACTCCACCAACCGGCACAGGCTCGGCACGTCGAGCGCGCCGTCAGCGTCGAACGGGGTGGCCAGGATCGGGACCAGGCCGCTTACGCGGGTCCGGGTTTCGGGGTTGCTCAACTTTCCTCCGCGAGAACAGTGACAGTGTGTTCGTCCACCTCGATGCCGAGGCCGGGTGCGCTGGGCAGGGCGAAACCGTCGGGGCCGCCGGGCAGCGGCGTGGCCAGGATCCGCCGGCCGACCTCGGTCGCCGTGGGTTGGAATTCGAAGCAGCTCAGCCGCTCGACCGCGGCGCTGATCTGCAACCCGGCGGCCAGGGCCACGCCAAGCCCCACCGAGTGGTGCGGCGCGACCGGGACGTGGTGCGCGGCCGCCAGGTCGGCGACGGCCATCGCCTCGGTGATGCCGGTGCGGGCCACGTCGGGCTGGACCAGGCCGACCGCGCGGGCCCGCAGCCAGGGCAGGAACTCGAAGCGGTGGCGCAGCGCCTCACCGATGGCGACCGGCAGGTCGGTGCGACGGGCCAGATCGACGTGCCCGGCCAGGTCCTCGGGCGCCAGCGGGGCCTCCAGGAACAGGATGCCGCCGCGGTCGCGCAGGCCCTGCGCCAGCCGGGTCGCGGCCGGGACGTCGTAGGCCCAGTGCGCGTCGACCGCGATCGCCACGTCCGGCGCGGCTCTTCGGACAGCGTCCACTGTGGCCAGATCGGTCGCGACGCCGTGCCCGAGGTGCAGTTTGATCCGCTCGACCCCCTGCGCGGCCCACCGCGCGGCGAGTGCGGCGCGCTCGCCGTCGCTCGGTCGGGGCAGCCCGGAGACGTAGGTCGGGATGTGCTCCCGGAAGGCACCGCCGAGCAGTTCGTGCACGGGCAGCCCGGCCAGCTTCCCCGCGAGGTCCCACAGTGCGATGTCGACGGCGGCCAGCGCGTCGCCCTGATGCCCGCCGAGATGCCCCCGTTCGCGCATCAGGTCGCGCAGCGCCGCGCCCAACGGCCGGACCCGACGCGGGTCGGCACCGACGAGCAGCGGCGTTAGCAACCGGCGAACCACCTCGGCGGGCACCTCGGGCGCGACCGGTGCGAGGGCCTCACCCCAGCCGGTGACGCCCGAGTCGCTGGTCAGCCGCACCAGCAGGGTTTCGAACCGCGGCGAGTAGATGCTGCGCCAGGCTGCCCGCACGGCATACCCGGGCGGCTCGGTCTCGCTGCCCGTCGGGCCGAGGTAACGCTCGGTGTGCGCGAGCTTGAGCACGAAACAGTCAACGGCCGCGATCCGCTGCCGAACCATCAGCCGCCACTCCTCGCCTGCGTCTGCCACATTATGGAACTAGATTCCACACTACGGCTTAGCAGTCCGTCAAACCTCCGTTCGGGCACGCGGAAATGGCGGCATGAGCCAGGTGGTGCGGGTCAGCTAGTCAGGCGGTGAGGCCGTAGTGGTCGCGGACGCGAGTCGCGTGGCCCTCGGAGAGCGTCTCGCCGACCAGCGGGACGAAGTGCGGCGCGCTGGTGATGGTCTCGCGCGCGTGCGGCACGCGTACGCCGTCGTGGTCGATGTCCGCGTCTTTGAGGTCGACCAGGTGGATCGAACGCAGCAACCGCCCGCGCACCACCGCGGCGACGCCCCACGGCATCGCCAGCTCGACGGGATAGCGGTAGACCGCGCGGATCTTGCCGGCCGGGCGGTTGTCGCGGTCCTTGAGGTCGCGACCGATCAGCGGAACCGTCATCGGGGCCTCCGGAAGGGGGACCTTCAGCCTTGCGGCAACGGCGCCCGCTCCGCATCGGTGGCGACACCCATCTCGGGGTCCCGGGCCGGCAGGCGCAGCCGCACCTCGGTGCCGCCAGCCGGGCTGCCGCCGACGGTGAGTTCGGCGCCCGCCAGCAGCGCGCGTTCGCGCATACCGCGGATGCCGGCACCCTCCGGCGCACCCCGCAGGCCCCGGCCGTCATCGCGAACGAGCAGTTCGACACCGCCCGGCGCGCGGCGCAGGGTGAGGTCGACCTGCTCGGCGCGGGCGTGCCGGGCGGTGTTGGTCAGCCCCTCCTGCGCGACCCGGTAAACCACGAGTTCGGCATCCTCGGCCAGGTCGGGCAGGTCGGGTTCGATCCGCGCCCGGACGCTCACGCCGCGGGTCGAGTATTCCGTCGCCAGCGACCGCAGCGCGCTGGTCAGGCCCAACTCGTGCAGCACGCCGGGGCGCAGCCGGCGGGCGATCCGGCGGATCTCGTCGAGGCTGTTGCGGGTGGTCTCCTGCACCTCGCGAAGCTCGGCGCGGACCTCCTCGGGCGCGTGGTCGCCGACCCGTTTGAGCTCCAGCAGCACCGCCGTCAGGCTCTGCCCGACCTCGTCGTGCAGCTCCTGGGCGATCCGCCGCCGTTCGTCTTCCTGCGCCGTCAGCGCGCGGCCGGCGCTGGTGGCGCGTTCGGCCTCCAGCCGTTCGAGCATGGTGTTGAAGGTACGCACGAGCGAGGCGATGCCCGAGTTGCCGGTCACCGCCAGCCGGCGGCCAGGGCGCAACAGGTCGACGGTCGCCATCGTGCGGGTCAGCCGGGACAATGGGGCCAGCCCGACGCGCAGCAGCGCGGCGTTCGCGACCAGCATCACCGCCAGGGCGGTGAACAGCCTGGCCGCCTCGGCCGGGGTGGCCGCGGTCGAGACGCTGGCCGGGGTGAAGAGCAGCAGCGCGGTCGCGGCGGACAGCACGGCGGCGTTGAGCAGGAAGATCCGCCAGAACAGGGGCACCTGACGAGCTTGCGGGTCCGGTCGGTCCGTCGTCCAACCGCCGCCGATAAATGGGTGCTGCCACCCATTCAATCGTGGCCATCGTCTGGAGAATTGAACCGGTGAGCGTCGAAACGATCTTGATTTTCGTCCTTGCCGCGGTGGCGGTGTTGGTGCTGGTCCGGTGGGTGGCCGAGCACACCAGCCTGCCCGCGGCCGCACTGCTGCCGATCATCGGCATCGTGTACGCCGTGCTGCCGGGGCCCAACATCAGCCTGGACCCGAAGATCATCCTGACGTTCGTCATCCCGCCGCTGCTCTACAGCGCCGCGCTCGACTCGTCGTTGCTGGCGATCCGCCGCAACCTGCGCATCGTGGTCAGCCTCTCGGTGGTGCTGGTCCTCTTCACCGCCGTGGTGATCGGCATCGGGTTCCAGTGGTTCGTCGCCGGCGCGACGCTCGCGGCCGGCATCGCGGTCGGCGCGGCGATCGCGCCGCCCGACCCGGTCGCCGCGCTAGGGGTCGGCCGCAAGGTCGGCCTACCGCCGCGGCTGCTCACGATCATCCAAGGTGAGGGACTGCTCAACGACGCGACGGCGCTGACCATCCTCAGCGTCGCGGTGGCCGCCGCCGTCGGCGAAGGGTTCTCGTGGGGCTCGGCGATCGGCAAGTTCGCGCTGGCGGCGGCCGGCGGCGTGCTGGTCGGCATCGCCGCCGCCTACGTGGTCCGGCTGCTCCGCAGGCTGCGTGACGATCCGCTCACCGCCAACGCCATCTCGCTGGCCACGCCGTTCGGCGCCTACCTGCTGGCCGAGGAGATCCACGTCTCGGGCGTGCTCGCGGTCGTCGTCGCCGGCCTGATCATCGGCCACTACGCGCCGCAGACCGGGTCGGGGGCGAGCCGGCTGCAGACCACCGCGGTCTGGCGACTCGTCGACTTCCTGCTCGAGGGCTTCGTGTTCCTGCTGATCGGTCAGCAGCTGCCCCGGGTCGTGCGCGGCCTCGAAGACTACGACACATCGACCATCCTGACCGCCGTGTCGATCAGCGTCGGGGTGGCGCTGCTGCTCCGGCCGCTGTGGCTGATCCTCACCCAGTCGCTGCCCCGATCCCTGCACACCCGCCTGATCAGCGACGACACCGACGACGAGGAGCCGCAGGTGGTGTCGCAGCCGCACCGGATCGGCCTGCCCGGACGCGAGGTGGTGGCGCTGAGCTGGGCCGGCACCCGCGGCGTGATCAGCCTGGCCGCGATCTTCGCGCTGCCGTTGACCACCGACAGCGGCGCCCCGTTCCCGGACCGCGACCTGCTGTTGTTCTGCACGTTCGTGGTCGTGCTGGTCACCCTGGTCGGGCAGGGCCTGACCTTCGCGCCGCTGGTGCGGGCGCTGGGCCTGCGGGCCAACAAGTCCGACCAGGCCATGTTGCGCAACGAGGCCCGGTCCGCGTCGGTCGAGGCCGCGCTGGAACGGCTCACCGAGGTCGCCGAGGAGGGCGACGCCAACGAGGCCCGGGCCATCGAGGCCACGCGTGGCCAGCTCAACGGGCGCCTGGCCCGCTACCAGGGGCGGATCGACCTGCTGCGGGAAACGGACTCCGAAGACGTGCCGGTCTCCCCCGGCTACGAGGCCGGGCTGCGGGTCCGCCGCGCCGCGATCGACGCGCAGCGCGAGGAACTGCTGCGCTGGCGCGACGCCGGCCGGCTGCCCGACGAGGGCCTGCGGGTGCTGCAACGCGAACTCGACCACGAGGAGCGGCTGCTGCCGGACCGCCCGCGCTGACGTCTTACGGCTCGATCAGGCCGACGCGGATCGCGTAGCGGGTGAGCTCGAGCCGGTCCCGCAGGCCGAGCTTCTGCAGCAGGTTGGCCCGGTGCCGCTCGACGGTCTTCACGCTGATGTAGAGCAGGTCGGCGATCTGGCGCGACGAGTGGCCCTCGGCGACCAGCTTGAGCACCTCTTCCTCGCGGTCGGTGATGGTCCGCGCCGGCAGGTCCTCGCCGTCGCGGATCCGGTCGAGATATCGGCGGACGAGCGCGTTGACCGCACCGGGATAGAGGAACGGTTCGCCGCGCATGGCGGCACGGCAGGCATCGACCAGGTCGCGGTCGGCGACCGACTTGAGCACATACCCGGACGCGCCGACCTTGAGCGCCTCGAAGAAATACTGCTCGTTGTCATACATCGTCAGGATCAGGATCCGCAGGTCCGGCAGCGACCGGGACAGCTCCCGCGCGGCCTGCAGCCCGGTCAGGCGCGGCATGGCGATGTCGAGCACGGCGAGGTCCGGCCGCTCGGCGAGGGCGAGTTCGATCGCCTCCGCACCGTCGGCTGCCTCGGCCACGACGGTCAGCCCGGGCTCGCCGTCGAGGATGAGCCGCACGCCGCGGCGCACCAGCGCGTGGTCGTCAGCGAGCAGAATCCGGGTGTCCGTCACGCACCCACCATGCCAGGTGAGTGCGCGGCTCCCCAGCGGTGAGTACCAACGCTCAGGTGCCGCTCGCGATGGCTCGCGACGGTAGGGAGCATGACTGCTCCGGTGACCCGCAAGACGACAACGGCCTTCTTCGTACAAGCGGCGCTTTCTTTCGGAATCTCGTTGTTCGCGGCAACTGTCGCGATCGTCTATCTGCCCGTCGGCGTCTGGATCCGCGCGTTTCTCGCGCTGAGCCTGCTCTACGTCGTCACGTCGTCGTTCACCCTCGCCAAGTGCGTGCGCGACCACCAGGAGTCGACCGACGTGGTGAGCCGGGTCGACCAGGCCCGCCTGGACAAGCTGCTCGCCGAACACGACCCGTTCAAGGTCCATACCGGAATGCCCGACTAGCCAAAGGCCCAGGTGATGGTTAGCCTAACCTAACCTCGGGCCGCTGGAGCTCGGGCGGGTCGGCGGAACGGAAGATTTTGATCATGCGCGCGTGGCGTCAGATCCTTGCGGTGGCGGTCCTCAGCGCCGCGCTCGCCGGTTGTGGCAGCGGCACCGACGGTGGCGGCGACAACGCCGCCGCGTCGGCCGGACCTTGGACGTTCACCGGCGGGTCCGGTGAGGTCGTCAAGGCCGACAAGACACCGACCCGGATCATCGCGCATGCCGGCGAGGCCGCGGCGCTGATGTCGTTCGGCATCAAGCCGGTCGGCATCTACGCGGACGAGTCGGTCAAGACCGACCCCAACCTGAAGAATCTCGACCTCTCCGGCATCGAGATCCTCGGCGAGGAGTGGGGCAAGATCGACGTCGAGAAGGCCGCCGCCCTGCGGCCGGACCTGATCGTCGGTGACTGGTGGCCCGCGGAGAAGGCGCACAGCGGCATGGAAGAGGGCGTCGACGAGAAGAGCAAGAAGCTCGCCGAGCTCGCGCCGATCACCGGCGTCTCCCAGGGCAAGTCGATCGTCGAGCTGGCCGAGGGCTACGAGAGCCTCGCCAAGAGCCTCGGCGCCAAGGTGGACAGCCCTGAGATCGCGGCCAACAAGAAGCGGTTCGAAGACGCGGTCACCGCGTTCAAGGCCGCCGTCGCCGCCAAGCCGGGCCTGAGCGTCGCGGCGATGTCGCCGGCCGACGACAAGGTCTACGTGGCCAACCCGGCGTACGCGCCGGAGTTGCTCGACCTGCAGAGCTGGGGCCTGGACGTGCTCAACCCGGCCAGCCCCGACCCGGGCTTCCCCTATTGGGAGAACCTGAGCTGGGAGAACGCCGACAAATACCAGCCCGACCTGATCCTCTGGGACGGCCGCTCCTACACACCGACCGCCAACGCCGACTGGGGTAGGAAGCAGCCGACCTGGTTCAAAATCAAGGCGGCCAAGGCCGGCGCGGCCGTCGCGTGGCCGGCGTTCTGGCTGCACACCTACGGCGACTTCGCCACCGAGATGGGCAAGCTGACCGACGCGGTCAAGGCCGCGGATCCGAATGTCAGCAGCTAGCCCGCCGGCCGCAATGAGACGAGCCGCCGCCCTCGGGCCGGGGCTCGTCGCCCTCTGCGCGGTCCTCGCCGTCGTCGCGTTCCTCAGCGTCACGCTGGGTTCGCGCGACATCGGCCTGTCCGAAGTGCTGCACGCCCTGCGCAGTTGGGACGACGACGGTTCGATCAGCGGCACCGTGACGCTCGAACTGCGGGTGCCCCGCACCCTGCTCGGCATCCTGGTCGGCGCCGCCCTCGGCGTGGCCGGCGTGATCCTGCAGGGCGTGACCCGCAACCCGCTCGCCGACGCCGGCATCATGGGCATCAACTCCGGCGCGGCCGCCTTCGTGGTCGTCGCCATCACCGTGCTCGGCCTGCGCGGCGTCGGCGTCTACGTCTGGTTCGCCTTCGCCGGCGCGATCGTGGCGCTGATCCTGGTGTACGCGATCGCCTCGTTCGGCCGCGAAGGCGCCACCCCGGTCAAGCTGGCCCTCGCCGGAGCCGCGGTCACCGCCGGCCTCGCCTCGGTCACCAGCGGGATCGTGATGACCAATGTGGACGCCCTCAACGAGCTGCGGTTCTGGCAGGTGGGCTCGCTGGCCGGCCGCTACGCACCGATCCTGACCGGCGTCGCGCCGTTCCTGCTGCTGGGCCTGGCCGCCTCGCTCGGCTTCGGCCGCGCCCTCAACGGCCTCGCGCTCGGCGAAGACGTGGCCCGCGGCCTCGGCCAGCACATCGGCCGCACCCGGGTGGCCGCCTTCGCCGTGGTCGCGGTGCTCGCCGGCGCGGCCACCGCCGCCTGCGGACCGATCGTCTTCGTCGGCCTCGTCGTGCCGCACCTGGCCCGGTTCATCTGCGGGCCCGACTACCGCTGGATCCTGCCCTACTCGATGCTCTTGGCGCCGATCGTGCTGCTGCTCGCCGACCTGCTCGGCCGGGTCGCGGCCCGGCCCGACGAGGTGCAGGTCGGCGTGGTCCTCGGTGTGGTCTGCGCACCGGCGTTCGTGGCGATCGTCCGCTACGCCCGGCTGTCGGAGGTGTGAGATGACCGCGACCATCTCCAAAGTGGACGCTGCAGCCCAGCTCGACGTGGCGGGCCGGCTGCGCGCCAACCGGCGACGCCGCGCCACCCGCTCGGTCACCGTCACCGCCGGCCTGGCGGTGCTGGTCTTCGCGTTGTTCGTGCTCACGATGATGGTGGGCAGCTTCCGGATCGGCGCCCTCGAGGTCGTCTCCTCGGTGCTGCACCTCTCCGACAACGCCGGCGTCGACTTCGTGGTGCGCGAGCTGCGGCTGCCGACCGCCCTCGCCGCCCTCGCGGTCGGTCTGGCGCTGGGCGCCTCCGGCACCATCTTCCAGCAGTTGCTGCGCAACCCGCTCGCCTCGCCCGACTTCGTCGGCATCACCTCCGGCGCCGGGCTCGCCGCGGTCGTCGGCATCGTTGTCCTGCAGGCCGGCGGGCTGGTGATCAGCGGGCTGGCCCTCGGCGGCGCGATCGCCTCGGCCCTGGTGATGTATGTGCTGGCCTGGCGCGACGGGATCAGCGGCTACCGCTTCATCCTGATCGGCATCGGCGTCGCGGCCTTCCTCGACGGCCTAACCGGCTTCGTGCTCACCCGGGCCCAGCTCTTCGAGGCCCGGCAGGCGATGCACTGGCTGACCGGCTCGGTCGGCCAGGCCAGCGATACCGAGTTGCGGCTGCTGATCGGTGGCCTGATCGTGCTGCTGCCGCTGGCGGTCCTGCTCCAGCGGCCGCTGCGGGCGCTGGAGCTGGGTGACGATTCGGCCCGCACGCTGGGCACCCGCACCGAGCTCAGCCGCGCGGCGCTGCTCGGCACCGCACTGGTGCTGGTCGCCCTCGCGGTGTCGGTCGCCGGCCCGATCGTCTTCGTCGCCCTGGTCGCCGGGCCGATCGCCAACCGGCTGCTCGGCGCGGCCACCGGCGGGATCGTCCCGGCCGCCCTGGTCGGCGCCGCCCTGCTGCTGGCCGCCGACCTGGTCGCCGTGCACGTGCTGCCCACTCCCCTGCCGACCGGTGTGGTCACCGGCGCGGTCGGCGCACCCTATCTGCTGTGGCTGCTGGCCACCACCAACCGGCAAGGAGCGGGCGGATGAGCCGACTGCGCACTGCGGACCTGACCCTCGGCTACGACGACCGCCCGGTCATCGCCAACCTCGACGTGACGATCCCGGACGGCCGAGTCACCGCCATCGTCGGCGCGAACGCCTGCGGGAAGTCCACCTTGCTGCGTGGCCTGGCCCGGTTGCTGACGCCCCGCGGCGGCGCCGTCTACCTCGACGGCAAGAGCCTGGCCGAGCTGCGTACGCTCGATGTCGCGAAAGTGTTGGGGTTGTTGCCGCAGACCCCGGTCGCGCCCGACGGGATCACCGTCGCCGACCTCGTGTCCCGCGGCCGCTATCCGCACCAGGGCTGGTTCCGGCGGTGGACCGACAGCGACCACGACGCGGTCACCCGGGCGCTGGCCGCCACCGGCACGGCCGACCTGATCGACCGGCCGATCCGGTCACTCTCCGGTGGCCAGCGGCAGCGGGTCTGGGTCGCGATGGCGCTGGCCCAGGACACCGACCTGCTGCTGCTCGACGAGCCGACCACCTATCTCGACATCAACCACCAGGTCGAGCTGCTGCGCCTGCTGCGCACGCTCAACGAGGAGTCCGGCAAGACGATCGTCGTCGTCCTGCACGACCTCAACCTGGCCTGCCGGTTCAGCGACCACCTGATCGCGATGTTGGCCGGCCGGATCGTCGCCGAGGGCGACCCGGCCGAGGTGGTCACCGCCGCCCTGGTCGAAGACGTCTTCGGCCTGAGCTGCTTGGTGGTGCCCGACCCAGTCGCTGGCACCCCGATGGTGGTTCCTGCCTAGCTCTAGTTGTGCCAAGCCGACCAGAGTTCGGCGTAGGCGCCGCCGGCGGCGATCAGCTCCGCCGGGGTGCCGAGTTCGACGATCCGGCCGTGTGCCATGACCGCGATCCGGTCGCAGCTCTGCGCCTGGGTCAGCCGGTGCGCGACCACGACGGCCGTGCGGTCCTGCAGGACCGCGGTGAAGGCGGTGACGCGAACTCATCGGAGACGCCGACCGCGCAATCGACTGAACGACGGCGCCGTCAACGTCCCTATCCCTGCGCCGCCACGTGGTGCGGCGGTTACTGGCTCACGCCGGGCTGGGGCTAGTCGCCTCGACGGCCTGGAGGATGAGTTGCGTTGCGGCCTCGGGCTGCGACACGAAGGAGACGTGAGAAGCCGCCACCTCCACGATTGTCGCGTTCGCGCGCTCGGCCATGAACCGCTGGAGCGCCGGCGGAACCGCCTTGTCCTCGGTGCCGAGCAGATACCAGCACGGCAGCGTCTTCCACGCCGGTGGGCCCGACGGCACACCTGCGAACGCGGCTGCGGCGTATGGGCGCTGCGCCGCGGCCATCACCGCGGCCGTCTCCGGGTCGACGTCGGCGGCGAAGGCCTCGCGGAAGGCCTCGGGAGCGAGGTAGAGGTCAGCGCCGTCGCTCCCGTCCAGCCCCGTGAACGGCACGGGCCTGACCGAGGGCCCCACCAGGCTGCCTTCGAACCTCTCAAGGAGGTGCTGCTGACTCTCGCCCTCGTCGCACATCCAGCCGTCGAAGTAGACGAGCGCCTTGACCTGGTCGTTGCCGACCGCTGCCATCGAGATGACATTGCCGCCGTAGGAGTGCCCGACGAGCACGATCGGACCGGTCAGGGTCCGCAGGAATTCGGCCAGGTATTTCGCATCGCCAGCAAGATCGCGAAGCGGGTTGGCGAACGCGATAACCGTGAATCCGCGGTCACGCAGAGCGCGAATCTCAGGGTCGAAGCCGGTCGCGTCGGCCCACGCACCGTGGACGAGGACGATCGTCGGGTTCTCGCTGGCCATTGTCGTCACCGCTTCCGCTTGGACGGTTCCACACCGACTCCGCCAGAGTACGCGTCTGCCCGCCTGCCTGAGCCAGGTCGGCGAACAACGCTGCCGGGTGTGGCATCACAGCCCGACCCGACCCGGGGCAGCGGCGACTATCTACTTGGTTAGGCGGTAGGAAGCGACTCCTGCGCGTTCACCAGCGGATCTTGGAGGCGTGGGCGGGATGGCCGGAAGTGCTGGACTACATGGCCGAGAATGCGCCGGGCTGCCGGGTGGTCCATGCGGCGGGGATCCAGTCCGAAATGGAGTTGGCGTTCGCCGGGTCGGATTGACCAGGTCCTTCGGCTGCGCGGCCGTGACCCCGCACAGGTCGTCGTTCGAATCGCGGTGTCGCACTCAGCCCGTGGCAGGCTGCGGTCCTAGCTTCCGGAGCAGGCAGCGGGCGGCGCAGACGATCCGTTGACGATCGTGGATCAAACCGAATTCAAACTCGGAGTTTGTCCCGGCTGTCCGTCGCGCCAGTACCGCGACGGCCGTGCTTGGGCTCACCGCGATAACTGCGAATTGGCCGTCAAGCGCGGGGTCGTGCTGCCACGAACCTCGCACGCCCGGCGCGGGCTCGGGCGGCACGCCCGCGCCAAGCACGCCCGTGACTATCTCGCGCCGCGCCAACCGGCCCAGCACGCTCAGTACGCGAGGGGTCAGCAGTTCAGGGCCTGGGACAAGCATGACGACGAGGGCGGGAGGGAGGAGGTGGAGCCCGTGACTGAAGACCTCATGGACCAAGGCGAGCAAAACGTCAGCGGACGCCCGACTGATTTTTCGCCTGCCCAACACCTCGAACGGCGTTGGCACTTCTTCTAACGCCAATTCGGCCAAGTGGGACATGTGAGCCTGGTGCTCATAGGCGGGCGTGGGATGGTCGGTCGGTTTCCCGTAAAGCCACCCCTGCGCCAGCGGAGCTCCCAGCTCGCGAACCACCTCATGGTGGCGCTTGGTTTCGACCCCTTCCGCGAGGATCGTGGCGCCCGTTCGCTCGACCTCCTCGTACACGAAGTGGAGGATCTTCATCGCCTTCGCGCTTGGGCTCGTGTGAGTCACCTTCAAGTCGAGCTTGATGATGTCTGGTCGGATCATGGGGAGCATGGACATTGTCCTGACATCCGCCCCGACGTCGTCCAACGCCAGCCCATAGACAGACGGCCGCTTCTGGTCGATTCCTTCAAACAGAGTGCGCGGGTCGCGGTCAAGTGAACGTTCGGTGACCTCGAGGACGACGCGGAATCTGTCGAACGCCTCCTCGATTTCTGGCCGAAGATCATGTGGACAGGACGAAGCCATTGCCAGCGGCTCGATGTTGAGGAACAACAAGTCGTCCGGGCCCAGGCTGGCCGCAAGAGCGGCGCGGCTCGCCGAGGCTCGGGCGATCCAGTCGAACTCCACAACGCGGTTCTCCCGGTAGGCCTCCTTGATCAGCGCCTCCGGCGACTCCAAGACGGATCCGGCCGGGCCACGGATCAAACCCTCGTACCCGACCACCGCCTCCGACTCGACGCTCACGATTGGCTGGAACACCGTTCGCAGCAAGCGGTCGTCCAACACGCGCTCAAACTCGTTTTCGACCGTCGCCACCCGATTCGAACGAGCCATCACGACCCCCCGCCGTTGGCCCCACCAAGCGTAATCCGCCGCGCCGCTGTCCGCCGCTTGCCCGTCACGGGTGCTCAAGTCCGGTGGACACACCCACGACGCGTAAGTCGTGACCCCTGGGGCGCTGCGCCTGTGTAGATAGGGCTCGGGGTCGAAACCCGGCCCGCGGGCGATGACCTGGCATAGGAGGCATCAAGCACCATCAGGCACCACCGAATAGGCCGCCAACCGGATCGGACAGGTCAGCCACGACGGCGCCTTCCGCCACTACGACCTGCCGACCCCGGCCTCCGAACCCCACGGGCTCACCGTCGGCCCGACGGCGCCGTCTGGTCGGCCCTGGAAACAGGAGCAGCCGCCCGCCTCGACCACCAGATCGGCGCCGGGCACGACCCGTTCCGACGCTTGGCGTGACCGGCCCTCGACAGCAACTTTCTGCGACTGCGCTCCGCTATGCCGGCTACCCTTGCCGTCACCGGCCGCCACCCGCCGTCCCGGTTGGACATCGACGACACGGACCAGCGACCGCCGTCATCGCACCGGCCGATCCTGAGCAACCGGTCTCCCGTGGTGCCGCGCACCACGACCCCCGGCTCCGCTCCACACTAGACAGGAGAGTTGCCTGTGGCTGAACACATCACCGGCCCAATGACGGGTAAGACCGTGCTGGTAACCGGCGGTTCCGGGGGCATTGGAATGGCGACGGCCGCCGGGCTCGCCGCACTGGGCGCACGGGTCGGCATCGTTGGCCGCGACGCGGCCCGGACCAGGACCGCGGCGGCCGCGATCGCCGGCGCCGCCAGAGCCACGGCCGACCCGGTGGTGGACGTCTTCGTCGCCGACCTGTCGTCGCAGGCCGAGGTGCGACGGCTGGCTCGCGAAGTCTTGGACCGCTACCCAAGGCTGGACGTAGTCGTCAACAACGCCGGCGGGTTCTGGTCCACTCGCCGGGTCACCGCCGACGGGCTGGAACACACCTTCGCGGTCAACCATCTCGCGGGCTTCCTACTCACCGATCTGCTGCTGGATCGGCTCAAGGCGAGCGCCCCGGCCCGGATCGTGACCGTATCCTCCGGCGCACACACCATGGGGTCGATCGACTTCGATGACCTCCAAGGTGAGCGTGGCTACTCGGGTCAGCGGGCGTACAACCAGTCGAAGCTAGCCAATGTCATGTTCTGCTACGAACTGGCCCGCCGTCTCGAAGGCAGCGGCGTGACCGCCACGGTGTTGCACCCCGGCGTGGTACGCACCGGATTCGCCGCGGACGACCCTTCTCCGATGTGGAAGGTCGTTCTTCCATTGATCCGTCCGTTCCTGAAGGCGCCGCGGCGAGGCGCCGCCACCTCGATCCATCTCGCGTCCTCGCCCCGACTCGAGGGCGTCACCGGCATCTACTTCGTCAACAGCAGGCCGAGGAATTCCGCCAAGTCCTCGCATGACGCGGCAGCGGCGGCCCGGCTGTGGCAGATAAGCGAAGACCTCGTCAGGCGTACGGCCGGAATCTAGGCCACTGCAATGACCTGGTACGGGCCCGACGGACGGCAGATCTACTACGAGGACGCCGGACGCGGTGACACTGTCCTGCTCCTGCCTGGTTGGGGTGGCAGCATCATCGACCTCAATCGCCTTCGAAGCGAGCTTGTCTCTGGATTTCGTGTTGTCGCAGTCGACCTGCCAGGATCCGGTCGGTCGCAGCCCCAACCCCGGCGGTACACATCGGACTACTACCTGGAAGACGCCCGAGTCCTGCTCAGCCTGCTTGACGAACTTCGGGTCGAGGTAGCCCACCTTGTCGGCTTCAGCGATGGCGGCGAGGAGGCCCTGCTGATGGCGGCACTCGAACCCGCTCGCGCGTTATCGGTGTTCACCTGGGGTGCTGCCGGTCAGGTCGTCGCGTCGCCGGACATGCTTCGTGGGCTCGCGCACATGGTGGACGATCCCGTCGATCCCTTCACATCGTTGGCCGCATACCTGGCCGAAGCCTACGGCGCGGACGAGGCAAGGATCATGGCGAGAAGCTGGGCTCAGGCTATGAGCGGAGTCATCGACGCGGGCGGTGACATCAGTAGGTCACGAGCAGCCCTCATCACCTGCCCTGCCTTACTGGTCACCAGTAGCTACGACCCGTTCTGCCCTCCGGACCTGGTGCGCGAGATGGCTGACGCCATCCCACGCGGCGAATATCTGGAGGCGCCCGGAGGTGGACATGATGTCCACCTGTCACACACCAGCTGGTTCGTGGCGAGCCTCGTCGACTGGCTGAGCTGTCACTAGGGACCGCTGATAGACGCAGCGTGTCGGCTGCGTCCCCGACGCGGGCGACGCGGGTCAGCGGGAGGCGATGACGCGTGTCCGGTCGGCCATGGCGCGTTGCGCGGAGTCGGCCGAGGGTGCGAGATCGGCCGGCCCATCTTCAACACCACCGCCTGACCCTACGGTCGGTCACTCTCTTCTCCCCGCGCGGAATCGAGTTTGTTCATGTGGTTGGCCAGCTCTGTCCTGGACCGCACGGAGAGTTTGCGGAAGATCCGGGTCAGGTTGGCTTCCACGGTTTTGACGGACATGAAGAGTTCAGCGGCGGTCTCTTGGTTGGAGCGCCCTGATCCGACGAGTTCGGCGACCCGCCGTTCCGTTGCCGTGAGCGTGCTCGTTGTTGGATACAGGCCCACGCGGCCGACTTCGTCCCGGGCTCGGTCCGCCCATCGCGGTATGCCCAACCGGTCGAACGTGTCGGCCGCTGTGTTGAGGGCTTCGGTGGCCATGCCTTTGTATCCCGCGCGGCGGTAGACCTGTCCGAGGGCCAGCCGGGATCGGGCCGCCTCGAACGGACACTCCGCTCCGTGGAGGTCGACGACCGTGACGAGCTCCTGTAGGCCGGTATCCACGTCCCCGCGGGCGGCCGTGAGCATTGCCTGGCAGCGGCGCGCGGCCACGGTCGCCTCGGGTCGACCAGCCGCGCCTTGGCGTTGCAGGAAACCGATTGCTGCCTCTGCCTCATCCAAGGCGCCGACCTGGATGGCGGCCTCGGCATAGTCGACACCCCAGAGGAGCTGTTCCAGATCGACCATGCCCGTGGCGGTGAACACGGAGGCGACCTCGCGCAGCGCATCGAGGGCGGCGGGCCAGTTCCGGGCGGAGGTCTCGATAAAGCCGACCTGGGCCAGGAATCCGCTGAGCCAGTATGTTGACCTGCTGATGCGGGACTCTTCGGCGGCACGCTGGGCCAGGTCGCGAGCCCCGTCCAGGTCGCCGGCATACTCCTTGACCAAGACGCGTGCCATGTCCTCTTGGAGGTTGGACATCGCCCACCCTCCCAGGCGGTCCGCCTCGTCGAGAGCGGGCTGCGCGTCGCGCACCCGCGAGCCGCGGATGAGCACGAGCACAAGCGTGATGTAGAGATTGGACAGGTCGCCATACCGACCAGCATCGACGGCCGTGCGGATGCCGTTACGCACATGTCCCTCGGCGGTTTGATCGTCCCAGGCCGCGAAGAACCCGCGGGTCCACGCGATCCTGGCCGATGGCAGGTCCGGCGCCCCGCTTTCCACCAGCCGTTGCACCTCGCGCAAGGTCTCCCCGGCTTCGCTGTGTCCCCATAGCCGCTCGGTGGCCAGCAGCTCGTTCAGGGCTAGGAGCTGAAGATCTGGGCGACCAACTTCGGCGGCCTCGATCACCGCCAGCCTCATCAGCCGCCGCGCTTCGACTTCATTGCCCTCCATGCGGTGGATCGCGCCCAGGCTGTAGACGATTTCGACCCAGGCCGTTGAACCGCGGGGGGCCAGCCGCTCGGCTTGTTCGGCCAGAGCGCGCATCCCGAGGTGCTGGTCGGCCAGCCAGACCTGGCGCGCCATAACCTGCGCCTGGTCCTCGGGGGAGGTCGCCAGGGGTGAGGCCTTTCCCAGCGCTGAACCAGCCCCGATCAGGTCGCCACCCCCGGAGAAGGCATCGGCCGAACGGAGCAGGCGCTCCACGCCCGCCCGGTTATCCAGCTGCGACGGCGTAGCCAGGGCGGCTGCCTCCATGAGCTCTCCAGCCAGTTGCTGGGCTCCGCGGCTCCGCGAGATGTCGGCGGCCTGCTCCAGTTCTCGGGCCACCGCCTCGTCGGGAGCAGTGATCGTCCTCGAGCGATGGCGGGCACGCTCGACCGGGTCATCGAGGCGCTCAGCGAGCATTCGGTGCACGCGACGACGTTCGGGCGGGGTTGCGCCGTCGTAGATGGCCGAGGCCAGCATCGGGTGTGTGAACGCGACGATCGATCCGGCGCCGACAGTGGCGACGTCCCAGTCGGCGGCTGCTTCTAGGGCAGACCGGACCTGCGCGCCGCCTTTGCTGATTTCCTCCAGCTGCGCCACGGTCAGCCGACCCGCCGCTGACACCAGCAGCAGGACCTCGCGAGCGCTTTGAGGCAGGAGTGAGACCTTTTCGCCAAGTAGTCCGGCGAGGCTCGGAGGGACGGGAAAGACGGGTTCATGGCCTTGCTGGGCGCTCCACCGCCATTTGGAGACATCGGACTGCATCGCCTGCGCGATCATCAATGCCAGGAAGGGGTTCCCGGAGCTGGCCCGAGCAACTCCATCGCTCATCGGAGGAGTCCATCGTGGGCCCAATCGGTTCCGGAGCAGTTGGCCCAACGCCCAGCCCTCCAACGGTGGCAGGGAGACCTCGTGTCGCGGTTCAGCCAGACTCCGGATGAGGTCGGAGTTCGCGCCCTCCGGCCTGGTGCCGACCAGGACGCTTAGCCGTTGAGGTTCGACCGGAAGACGGCGTAGCGCGAAGGCCAGGCTGCCGACGCTTGCCAGGTCCAGCCACTGCAGGTCGTCGATGATGAGCGCCACCGGTTCGGCCTCGCACAGCAGCGTCAGAAGGCCGCGGACGGCCAGCGGTACGGCCAAGGCATCGACCTCGCGACCATCAGGGTCGACATGGCGTAGGGCTACCGCGAGTGCGCGGCGCTGCGGGTCCGGCAGGCGCCGGTCCGCGCCTGCCGGACACTGGCTGA
>Ga0193743_1000337_pt1 | contig 36982 bp, 24 predicted proteins | sample L2c2metaG_FD_143038 | JGI IMG/M metagenome (GOLD analysis project Ga0193743, IMG submission 143038) | Soil microbial communities from a riparian zone of the East river system, Colorado, United States - L2c2 | ecosystem: Environmental > Terrestrial > Soil > Riparian zone | place: USA: East River... | reverse complement strand
ATCGATGTTGAGACAACATGTCCCAAATCCCGGCGCCGGGCGAGTAGTAGTAGAGACTGCATGGCTGCGCATCAGCACATCCATGCCGCGGAACACACCGGCATTGAACATGTCGGTCTTGGCTACGGGGGGCATCATTTCTTCTCCCGGCGTCCCAAATACCGTCACCGTTCCGGCTAACTTGTTTGCGTCAAGATATTCAGCAATTGCGATAGCGGCAGCCATCCCGATGGGACCCTGCGTACTGTGCTGGTCACCGTGAAACGCGCCCTTGGTGCCACGAAGAGCATCGTATTCGAGTATGACTCCAAGGTTTGGTCCGGCATTGTTCGGGATAATGACCTTCCGCTTGTATTTAGCGATAAAGGCGGTGCGCAGGTTGGCTATACCGATCTCAGGCTCAAAGCCATATTTCTGCAATCTCTGCGTGAGAATACGTACCGCGCGATCTTCCTTAAACCCAATCTCGGGATCGCGCGTAATCTGATCGCCGAGAGCAAGCATTTCGGTGTCCATTAACTGCTTGGCCCGGCCAACTACCTTGTCACGCTCTTTGTCTGGAGCGGTGAGTTTTGCCACCAGGGCATGAATATCGAGCGATTGCTCTAGTTGATTGAGCTTCTCAATGACACTTCGCGCAGCTTGGCGCTCCGTCGGTGTGTCCTGCGCGAAAGCGGGGCACGTAATCAGAATTGCGGCAAGAGAAAGCGCAAACGTTTTGTCCATTGTGATGTCTTGGTGATCGAAAATCTTGCGAGACGGGCTACAGCTAGGGAACCAACGTGGGTGCTGCTCGAACAAGGAGGAATTTGTTAAGAATAGCCTACTCGGCACAGCGGATCATTTCGAAGCCGGGTTTTTCAGGAGCGCCAGCAACAGTTGCTCTTCATACCGGAAGCGGAATCGGCCATTTGTTCGTGGTAAAGTGGCCAGGCATTTCGTCAGCTCTCCGGTCTGATACGCGGATAGGACTGCGGGATGCACATAGAATTTCTTACACGTCGCGGGACGGTTGCGGAGACATCCAGCCACCTCTTTGATGGCCTCTACCACTGCCTTTGCAGTCACCGTGGTGGATGTCTGAAGCTGCACCATCAGATTCGCGATCGCCAAACAACTGCCGTTCCACGTGCGGAAATCTTTTGCTGTGACCTCGGTCCCGGTTAATTCGCGAAGATACTCATTCACGTCGCCGGAATCGATGGAATGAACGGCGCCCTCTTCGTCCACGTACGTGAATAGCTCGTGCCCGGGGATCGACTGACATGATCTCACCACGCGCGCCAAGCGCGGATCTGTAACCTCCACCGTGTGTTCGACGCCGCTTTTGCCGCGGAAGTGAAACTGGATATGATCGCCATGTACTTTGACGTGACGATTTCGCAGCGTGGTTAAGCCAAAAGATCCGTTTTGCTTTGCGTATTCATCGTTGCCGACGCGTACTGAAGTTGTCTCCAGTAGCGAGACGACGGTTGCCAGCACTTTCTGCCTCGGTAAACCCGGAAGCTTCAAGTGTCGCTTCACCGCAACTCGCAGTTTCTTTAAAGATCGTCCGAAGACCAGCAGCTTCTGAAACTTGATTTCGTCTCTGATTTTCCGGTAGCTGGCGTGATAACGATATTGCTTTCTCCCGCGAGCGTCACGGCCGGTGGCTTGTATGTGCGCGTCCGGTTGAGGACTAATCCAGACGGACGTCCACGCCGGCGGAATGACCAGCGCTTGGATTCGCTTTAAAGTCGCCGCATCTCGGACGGGCCGGCCGCTGGGATAAACGAAGGTGAATCCCTTACCAACCTTCCTTCGCCGGATCCCCGCGCCGCTAGGTATCCGGTAGCGCAGTCCCGCTTTCCTCGCAACCACGCGCTCAGCGCTGGAATCCAGCAATTTTAACTCCCCCAAAACTCACGCCGTCGGCTATGGGACGCAAAACGGCGAAGATTTGCTACTCGAAAATATCGCGGAGAGCATTCCAAACCGCATCTAATTGGCCTGACGTCCTCACAACCGGACCTGCGTGCCGATTTCGACGATCTGCTGTGCGGGCATACCATAACGCCTTTCTTCTTGGACCGCGTTACGATTCAAATACGAAAAGATTGCCTCGGGAACACGGTTAAGGCCGGCATCTCTCGCCACAATGACTTCGTGCCCGATGTAGTAAGTCGTGTTGTCGAGGTCGACCGGGATGTGCTCGTCTTCGGAAATGGCGCGCAGCACCGGCAGCAGGAGCGGTTCCTCCATATATCCGAAGGAGATTTTAAGCCTATAGAAGCCGTCACCCAATGCGGCAATCTGATACCGTGCTTCCTCGGAGATTACCGGAGTCGTCACTTCCTGGACGGTCAGTAGAACGACGGTTTCATGGAGCGAACGGCTACGCTCCACATGATGCATCAGCACGGGAGGAACGTGCTCAGCACTGGGAGCAAGGAATATCGCACTCCCGGGAACCCTCGAAGAGAGGCTGCGTTGAATCAGTGGCATCGCCATTTCGACGCTTGAGTATCGGCCGGAGTACTGCTCCATCAAGGAAGTGCGGCCGCGGCTCCAGATCAACATGCCTGCAATTAAGGAAGCGCCAATTAGCATCGGCACGTAGCCGCCGTCGAAAAACTTGAAAAGATTTGCCAGCAGGAACGGGATATCAAAACTCAGAAAAAGCGCAAGAATCACCCCGGCCCGCCACTTACTCCAACCCCAGGTGTACCGTGCCACGATGTAATAAAGGATTGAGGTAATCGCCATCGTCCCGGTGACGGCGATGCCATAAGCCGCTGCTAGCTTCACCGATTCGCGAAAAGTCAGCACCAGAAGAATACAGCCGGCTGCGAGCAGCGCATTTACCTCCGGAATGAAAATCTGTCCTTCGGTGTGATAGGCGGTGTGTTTGATCGTTACTCGTGGAAGGTAGCCGAGCAGCATGGCCTGGCGGGTCAGCGAGAAGGCGCCGGAAATGAGCGCTTGCGACGCGATCACCGTGGCGGCGCTGGACAGCAGGACCAGTAGATAAGTAGGGATGCCGGCAGGTACAAGCTGGAAGAACGGGCTTTCTATAGCCTTGGGATTGCGTAAGATCAATGCACCCTGCCCTAGATAGCCGAGCAGGAGAGCCGGCAATACAAAGCCTGTCCACGCAAAGCGGATCGGCCGAACGCCAAAATGCCCCATATCGGCGTAAAGTGCTTCTCCACCCGTGACCACCAGGACGACTGAGCCGAGGATGAGAATTCCTGGAAGACCGTGATGAAAAAAGAATGCTGCGCCATAGTAAGGCGAGAGGGCTGCCAGGATCTGAGGTCTCTGCGCAATTTGATAAATGCCTATTCCCGCCAGGACCGTGAACCAAACCGTCATTACGGGACCGAAGAGTTTGCCGACATCCCCCGTTCCGCGTCGCTGAATGGAGAACAGTAGGGCTAGAATGACGCAGGTGAGTGGCACAACCAGAGGCGCTAGCCGGGGACTTGCTACGGCCAGTCCTTCAACCGCGCTCAGAACAGAAATAGCCGGTGTGATTACGCCGTCGCCATATAACAGAGCTGCTCCAATCACAGCCAGCAGCGCCATGCCGGTGACCTTGCCGGTCCGTGCCGCGGGCGTCCGGAACCGTTCCGGAACGATCGCGAGCAGCGCGAAAATCCCGCCTTCACCGTTATGCTCGGCGCGCATGACGAAGGTCAAATACTTCACGGTGACCACGAGCACTAGCGACCAGAACATCAAAGAAAGAATTCCGAATAGATCGGCGGTCGTGGCTTTAGCGCCGCCCGCGGCATTCAAGCACTCTTTCAACGTGTAGAGAGGGCTTGTCCCAATGTCTCCAAAGACGACGCCTAGTGCGCCGAATGTTAACGCCGCGAGACCTGCCTTGTGACTTCCATTTACTTCATGAGTCTGGTTGGCGGATGAGCCTATGGGTGTTAACTCTTCCGCGTGTTGTAGCGCCATTATCCTATCGTCGCATTCGTGCGGAAGATCTCGAAAGAAGGCGGTGTAAGTGCCCTATTTGTGCCGCGAGAGATTAGGAATTAGTAAATAGAGCATAAGGTTTTTATAAAGACCGACCGAAGCTGGCCGGCATTCCGGCTGATTTTTCTCACCGCTGTTCAACCATTCAGGCTGAAGCGCCCGCAGGCTAACGCATAGAGTCGCCTCCAGAGCAGCCTGTTTATGATGACCACCATGGAAGCCATGACGATAGTCCCGGCAAGCAGGACCGGGAAGTTACCAGTGTCGGTTGCGTGGCTGATGATCGCTCCTAACCCGATCGTAGTAATTGTCTGGCCGTGAAATCGAAAGTACTCGGCGATGATACTGGCGTTCCATGCGCCGCCGGAGGCAGTTACAAAACCGGTAATCAAGTAAGGAAAGATTCCGGGCAGCAGCAGTCTGCGCCAACGCTCGGCCCGGCTGAGCTTAAAGACCTGGCAAACTTCTTTGAGATCAGTTGGGATGGCGGATGCACCGGCAATAACATTGAAGAGAATGTACCATTGTGTTCCGAGCATCAGAAGAATGATTGAGCCCACGCCAAGTCCTCCGCCAATCCGGATCAGAGCGAGCAGAACAATCGGGAACAATGCCGTCGCCGGTACCGATGCCGCAATTTGAGCAAGGGGCTGGGCGATTGAAGCAAGCCTGGGACGCAGGCCCACAGCCACTCCCACCGGGATGGTCCAGAGCGCCGCAATGAGTAGAACGAACTCGACTCTTAGAAACGTTGCGCCCGCCCCTAAAAATATGTTGCTTAATTCGAGAAGGGATATTTTGGCCAGCAGGAAGCTCATCTTCACCACGGCGTATAACACGACCAGTCCCACAACGATCGTCAGGACACGAGGAAGCAAATCCCTCCGTTTGCGCTTCGCTTGCACCAGCCGGGGCAGTGTCTTGGCAGTTGAAAAGTGAAGAGTCAACGCTTCGCCTAGGGGCGCTGCCAGGGTTTGCCCGGCATAACGGAACACCCGGGAATGCCGCACGAAGTCGAGGATGGGCGAGCGTGGGACATGGGATGCTTCTACTTGCTCAAATTTGAATTTCTCGGCCCATGCAATCAGTGGGCGCCAAATCAACTGGTCCGTCAGCACGATTACCGCCACCATGGCGAACACTCCCCAAACGATCGCGCGCGTGTCCCCACTGTTGGCGGCCGTCTGAAGATAGGAGCCGAGCCCCGGCAGGCGGAGATCATGATTCCCTAGCACGAACATTTCGCACGCCATTAGGAAGAACCAGCCGCCCGCGATCGACATCATCGAATTCCATATCAAGCTGATTGCCGCGCACGGCAGTTCCACCTGCACAAACTTCTGAAACCAGCTCAACTTGTAAGCCTGCGCCGCCTCCAGCATTTCGCACGGGATATTTTTTATCGAAGAGTAGACGCTGAAGGTCATATTCCAGACCTGTCCTGTGGTAATCAACAGAATGGATCCCAGCTCCACTCCCAATTGCGTGGCGGGGAACAACGCAACCATCGATAGCATCACTGGCGGAAGAAAGCTTAGAACGGGTATCGACTGCAAGGTATCGAGAAGCGGAATCAATATTCGCTCGGCCCTCGGGCTGTGAGCGGCGGCGTACCCATAAGCGAGAGTTATCGCGAGACTGAGGACGTAAGCGATCGTGAGACGGGCGATCGAGAACAGCGCGTATTTGGGAAGCGCTGCTGGCGAAAGGTCAATGACCGGCTGCGTGTTTATTGGCCCGGTCCAGTAGTTTGTCAGCGCCATCAGCCCATACAACAGCGCCAGCAGCGCGATGATCACGGGTATGTCTTTTAGGAGCGATGGAATCGTGCTGGAAAATGCCGCCCACGGAGGACCCTGTCGATTCTCAGTGGAAGAGTGCATCATGCCTTCAATAAGCCGGCGCTAGCTTCCTCTGGAACAAGAGTATTGTACGGTAGCAGCCGGTCACTATCCGCATCGTACGTGAACAGGTCACCGTATCTGCCCCAGTTTAGTGCCGTTTCAATTTGCCGCTCCACTTCAATCTCGGCGAAGTGTTCCCGCAGCAGATCCCGGAAAAACTCTAGCGTCATCGAGTGGCCGGATTTACTCGCAAGGGCCTTGTGCATCTGCCGGAGCAGGTGGACGTGGGTGAGAGTGGCCTCGCGGAATAACTGCTTGCGGGCGATTATGTCCGCCTTGGCGAACGCATTGCCTTGCGGCGTAATCTCGATATCGCCGCGGTTGGATTTCGCGAAGTCCAGCAGGGCCGCGGCTTCCACGATTGGCAGCAGTCCATCTACGTCCATGCGCAGGTCCTCCGCTATCCGGTACAGATCGTCTTTTCCACCACGGCCGTTGACCAATTCCAGCAAGCCGGCAATCGAACCCTGCCGGGCGTGGGGCACCATCTGAAAACTTTTCGGTCCGCGTTGATATTGGGACGGCGGTCCGGCCTGGGATCCCGGCTGCATTAATAGCTTGTAGATATAGTCGACATACAGGACGAATTCAGCCGACGTGCGCCCCCTGGGATGTTGAATGGACACGCGGAAGTCGGCGCGGACTTTAGCCGGATTTCTACCCAGTACAATAATGCGGTCCGCCAGCATCACCGCTTCTTCAATATTGTGAGTTACCAGGAATATGCTGCTCGTCGGAATCTTTTTGCCGAGCCATAACTCCATGAGTTCTCCGCGCAAGTTCTCTGCCGTGAGGACGTCAAGAGCCGAAAATGGCTCGTCCATAAAAAGGATTTCGGGTTCCACTGCCAAAGCTCGCGCGAATCCCACACGTTGTTTCATTCCGCCCGAAAGCTCTTTCGGATACGCATTTTCAAAGCCTTTCAAGCCGACTAAACTCAGAGTTTGTTGGGCCCTCCCGTGCCGCTCTGCCTTCGCGATCCCGCGAGCTCGTAATGGAACCTCCACATTTTCCGCCACCGTCAGCCAAGGAAACAATGCGAAGCTCTGGAACACGATAGCCATATTAGAAAGAGCTTCGGCGATAGGCTGGCCATGCCAGAATACTTGGCCGCCGGTTGGAGCCGCTAGTCCCGATAGCATTCGAAGCAGCGTGGATTTGCCAGACCCCGACGGGCCTAGCAGTGCAATGATCATGCCAGGCTCGATAGACAAATCGATGGGAGCAATCACCTGCACTCGCCCTCCCTCGGGAGTACGGAAAGACTTCTCTATTCGACGCGCATCAACAATGGGTTTGAGCGGTGGCAAGTCGATCGAGTCAGCGACTTTGCGGACAGCCGCGGCGCCGTTCATGAGGAGCGGCCATCTCTCCTCGGGTAGCTCCTCAAAAAGCCGGAGTCTTTCGGCCGGCTTAAGACGATCTACAATGGCTGTCCGGTCCTCGCTGGAGCGCGTGTGCAACAGAACATACGCGTCGTAGCAAGGAAGAATTTCGACAACTTTGGCTGCAAGCTCTAGGGGAAGGCGGCGAAACAGTTGATCCTGCTGTCCAGCCGGAATATCCATAAAAGTGGCGGCGGCGACCGACGAGTCTAGTCGCAGGAGAAGCGGAATCAACTGGTCCCATTTCTCCCTTAAAACGAGCGTCTGAACTTTGTCGATCGATGTCTTTAGCATTTGACTTCAGGCGCCTCCGGCTTCGATTTGATATCCATATACCGGAACATCCCCGCCGCCTCGCTTGACATTCACTTTCATCGAGCGAATCGCAGCCAACCAGAGAGCCCGCCTAGAAAGCAAGGTCGTTCAAACGAATCTAGGGGCCTTCAGTGCCAGCGAGTCATCGCAAGAGCTCCGCATACTGCGAGGATACGGCTTCCAACATAAATAAGGTATAAAACGACGCTAAATAAAACCTAAAGACTCATGGGGCGCCGCGCAGCTTAACGTGCCTCCGTCGCGCGGACTGAGGTCAATTCGCGCGCGCGTACGGAGGCGAAAGACGATGGCAGCCGATGATGTCGAACGTGTTGAGCGAAGCGGCAATGGTGGTCACGCGAAGCAGCACTTCGAACTGAACCTTCTGATCGTAGGGGTCTAGGCCATGGGCTTCCAGCGTCTCGGCGACAAGGTCCGGATTTGTTACGAACTTGCCGGCGGCCTCGGTGGCGGCAGCGTTCGAACCGGCCAATATCATGATGTGGCCTGACTGGTTCGGATTGGCGAGAAACGCCGCAATGGCATATGCCTGGCCCGTGCCCCAACCGGGAACAGTCGGCGTGTAGATCGCGGCTTCACCCCGCGCGGGCCGCTTATTCCGAATCACTTCTTCCCTCTTTTCGAGATCGTAGGTGAATTCAAAATCCAGCAGATCCTGAAAAAGACCGACCCACGGATCGGAGGCAGGGCTGCCCATAATGATGAAATTGTCTTCGGTCTTGAAATCGCCGGATTGGAGCGTTCTGGCGCGGGAGGTTTGGATCAAGGATGGAGGCACGAGGCCGCTGATGCGAAGCGCGTTAGTTGCATCCACGGCGTCAACGTTGTTGCCTCGAAGCACCTTCAAAATATTAACGGCCTCCGGCGGCAAAGGATGACCGTCTGGTACGTAGCGGCGGGACGCGTAATCGGCGACAGAGAGCCTGATACCGAACAGTTTTTGGAAGCTTGCGATGTTGGGATCGCTGAACACAATCTTCAGCGGCCGGTTTTTCCGCAGCATAGCGGACCAGGGAATACAATTGGTTGCCGTGGAGCCCGTCCGCGCTTGGTGATAGCCGATCCAGGCGCCGGCTGCCAGGATGATCGCCAAGCATAGCCCCACGGCCAGACGTCGCGGGAAGGCCGATCCCCGCGCCGGGATCGTTTCGCGGTCGAGGGGAATTGTCTCGATAACCGCGGCATGGGGTGGGCTGATGGATGGCACGGGCGCCGCCAGCCGGAACTGGACAATGTAGGAGCCGGAAGGAAGAGCGATGCGGATCTCCGGCTCTGTTTGCATGCCAGCGTAAAATTGCAAAAGGCGCTTCCGGACGTCGCTCGCCGTAACGCGAACAATAGCGTCTTCGCTCGTATCATAAGAAGGATCTCGCCTGAATAGCTGGACGCCCAGCATGCGTTCCTTCAATAAGTCAAACTGGCCGGCGAGCGCTTTCTCGACTACGTACTCGAGAAAATCGCAGCTCCGCCTGCTGCCTCTGAAGGCGCGGCTAGTAACAATTTCGTAAACATGGGCTCGTAGAGCTTCAGCCTTATCCGTCACTTCTTCTATTTGTGAAATGGCAGCATCCTGGTGGAGCTGGCTTGCCCGTCCTAACATTTTCCTTGGATAGGTTAGCATGCATCTATGAACTACCCGTAGAAATAACGTTACGCTTGTAACTATTTAATTCTACAGCATATCTCATACAACGTTACACGGCTGCTTTACAAGGGCCATTCCGTTCCTCGCAGTATTACTAATGGATGACTCCGCAACAGCGTTAACCGGTGACACGGCGTAGAAGTGTGAATACTGAATGAATATCGCATCATGAGGCGGTAGAGGAATTCGTGGTTCCGTACTCCACTAAGTTGCAAATGGGTGACGGATAGATGCCGCCAGTGTGAACACGCAGTTTCAAACGGATCAACAAACGATAGTAACTACTGGTAGAAAAGTGTCACAAGAATAAGTGCTTTATCTGGAGCAATTTGCCCCTGCCGTTACGAAACCTGCTCTAACTATTTAAGCACCGGAATGCATGTTATCCATAGTCGTTACCTAAACAAAAGGAAAGACTGTAATTGTGACTAAGCGATGAATCACCGCATGAAATACCTTCTTACTTGTGCCGCCGCCTTATTATTGGCGGCTGTGTTGTGGGGCCAGGAATTCCGGTCAACCCTCTCCGGCACTGTTCAAGATCCGTCCGGCGCCGCCGTTACTGGCGCAAAGATCATAGCCCTTGGTGTGGATACCGGCGCACGATCGTCGACGACGTCCGGCAGCGATGGGGCGTACACCATACCTTTTCTTCCTCCCGGACGCTACCAACTCATTGCGGAGATGCATGGATTTAAGCGCTACGTGCAGGGCCCCATTCAAATCAGTACCGATGCGCGCCTGCAACAGGACGTCCACTTGGAAATTGGCAGCAGCGCCGAGTCCGTCACTGTGGCGGCGGACGCCAGTATGCTCGATACGGCGTCGGCATCGACCGGACAAGTCATCAATACGAAACAAGTGGAGAACATGCCGATTAACGGTAGAACGCCGTTCCTTCTGGCGCAGCTCGCCATCGGCGTTCAGGCCACCGCGAATCCCACGCAGGTGAGGCCATTCGACAATAAAGCCGCGGCCCAGTTTTCCATAGGCGGCGCCCCCAGCCAGAGCAATGAGCTACTGCTGAACGGCGTACCCGACATGACAGCCGCGCGCAAGGCCTCTTTTAGCCCGCCGATTGACTCTGTGAGCGAGGTGAAGGTGGAGGCTTTCCAGGCCGATGCAAGTTTTGGCGACACCGCGGGCGGAACGGTCAGTGTCACCACGAAGGCCGGCACTAATGATTTTCACGGGACGCTTTACGAATTCAATCAAACGTCCGCGCTGCAGGCTACTGGGTTCTTCACAAAACTGGCCGGCTTGAAGAATACGGTCACACGCTATAACCAATACGGCGGCACAATTGGCGGTCCGGTGTGGATTCCCAAGGTCTACAACGGGAAGAACCGCTTGTTCTTCTTTTTTGCCTACGAAGGACTGAAGGATTCAACGCCAGGTGGCTCGCGTATCACGGTTCCGACAGATGCCGAGCGAGGCGGCGATTTTTCAGCGCTGCTCCCGCTAGGCAAGAACTATCAACTCTATGATCCCGCTTCCGCCCAGTTGGTGAATGGCACGGTGGTACGCCAGCCGCTGGTGGGCAACATCATTCCGGCCAGCCGCCTGAGCAACATTGCGCAGAACTACCTCAAGTATTTTCCCACGGCAAACCAACCGGGGTTAGCGGACGGGACCAATAACTTGTACACAAACTACCCCAGTACTGACGATTTCACCTCATACACCGCGCGCACCGATATCAACCTCAGCGAACGCAATAAGTTATTGGTGGACGTGCATGAGAACGAACGTTTCCAGCTAAGCCAGAACTACTTCAACAACATCGCGGAAGGCCGTTATCTTTACCGGACCAGCTGGAACGCCGCGGTCGATGATGTCTATACGCTGTCACCGTCGCTGATGTTGGACACGCGCATCGGATGGACGCGCTTTGTGCAGATTGACGCGGTGCCCAGCCAGGGGTTTGATCCAACCTCGCTCGGTTTTCCTTCCTATATCGCACAGAATTCTCAAAATCTGAGCATGCCGATTATCGAGCTGGAAACGGGAAAGGTGGCGGATGGTTCCGGCAGCGATAAAACTCCAGACGATTCGTATCAAATCTTTTCCACGTTGACCAAAGTGGCCGGGGCGCACACCCTCAAGTGGGGAACCGATCTCCGCCTGTCGCGCGAAAGTGCAACTAGCTACGGAGCCTCGGCCGGCGATTACGTGTTCGATACGACATGGGTGCGGCAAACCTCAAACCCCAACACGGCTCAGCCCTTTGGCGGGTCCATTGCGGCGTTTCTACTCGGTTTGCCAACCAGCGGGAGCTATGACATCAAAGCGCAGAGCACGAAACAAAACCACTACATCTCATTCTTCCTGCAAGATGATTGGCGCATCAGGAAGAATTTAACCATCAACGTAGGCTTGCGTTACGAACACGAATCGCCTTCGGTTGAGCGCTGGAACCGTACTGTAAACGGCTTTGATCCAACAGCCGTCACGGCGGTTACCGCCGCGGCGCAGGCGGCATACGCGAAAAATCCATTAGCTTTACTGCCAGCCAGCCAGTTCAACCCGCTCGGAGGCCTCTTGTTTGCCGACGATCAACATCGCAATCCATACACCACGCCCCTACTGGATTTCAGCCCGCGCGCTGGCATCAGTTGGTCGCCCGAGGCGTTGCATGGCAAAACGGTGATCCGCTCGGGCTTCGGCATTTTCTACCAACCCTTCGGGCTCATTGGCATCAGTCAACCTGGCTTCAGCCAGACCACTGCCATGGTGACCACAAACGACAGTTATGTCACTCCGTTCGGCACGCTGAGCGATCCATTTCCCGGCGCATCCATAAAGCAGCCCGTCGGTTCGGCCCTGGGAGTGAACACGTATCTGGGCCAGAGTGTAGGTTTCACCAATGCCCAATTGCAGCAGCCCTATTCGATTCGTTGGAACTTTAATATCCAACATCAGCTTGCCAAAAACTTGATGCTGGAGATCGTATACGCCGGTAATCATGCGGTACACCTGCCTAACAACCTTGCTACCTCTAGTGCAACTTCTTTAAACGGGATACCAATGCAGTATCTCAGCCGGACGGGCCAGCAGGATCCGTCGGTGATCAATGCGCTCAACGCCGTAGTGCCGAATCCTTTTGCGGGACTGCTTCCTGGCACATCGTTGAATGGAGCGACAACCACCGCGGGCGCTCTTCTTCGTCGTTATCCTCAGTTCAGTGGAGACAGCGGCGTCCAGGTCGGTAATCTGACTAATGGCGAGTCCTACTATAACTCCATCCAAGTCGGCATCCAGAAGCGCTTCGGCAACGGTTTACAGTTTATGGGAAACTACTCCCATTCGCGCATCATGCAGCGCGACAGCGTATTGAATGTGTCAGCGCCGGATGTATTGGAAAAGCGTATTTCCCAAGAGGATGTTCCGAACCACCTGGTGTTCAGCGCCAGCTACGATCTTCCATTCGGAAAGGGCCGACGGTTTCTGGGACACGCCAACTATTGGGAGAACCTGCTTGTCGGCGGTTGGAACGTCACCGGGTTTTACATGTACCAGACCGGGTTGCCGCTCGACTTTTCTGAGTACAACTTTCTCTACAATGGCGGTCCTCTGAACTACGATCCGCAGAACTATCAGCATGCCTTTAATACTTCTGTATTCAATACCAACTCAACGCAGCAGTTGCAATATAACTACCGGACATTCCCAACCGGTTTCAGCAACCTGCGCAGCGACGGCATCAACAACCTCGACATGTCGGCCATTAAGCAGTTTCAGTTGGCCGAGCGCGTAGGCATGCAGTTCCGGGCTGAGATGTTCAACGCCGTGAACCATGTGCAGTTCAGCGATCCGAACTTAACTCCCACCAGTAAGCAGTTCGGCGCCATCACTAGTCAAGAGACTTTGCCGCGAACTCTGCAACTGGCTCTCCGCCTTGTGTTCTAGCGCGGCGCTTGGCGGAAGAATGACAAACAGACGTCAACTATTGTTGGGTATGACCAGCGTGTTGGGAGTGCGGCCAATGGTGGCCGCCCTCTCCGGCGCGGAACTGGCGACACCATTGGCCTTCGGCGCAAAGGCGAACGGAGAAGCGAAGGATACAAAAGCGATTCAGACAGCACTCGATACCGTGCACCAAGCCGGCGGCGGCACGGTCCGCTTTCCGGCCGGGCGTTATCTTTCAGGATTGTTGCAGTTGCGCAGTAACGTCTCGATCTGGCTCGACAACGGAGCCACGCTGTTGATGAGTCCGGACAACAACGATTTCATGCCCGCCGCGGCAGAGCGGCCCGCGCTTGCATTCCGGGCTGCGCTGTTGGCGGGCGAGGATGTGGAGTCTGTTTCAATTTGGGGCGACGGCGTCATCGAGTGTGACCGCAAAAAGCGAGGCGGACCAAAGCCGGTTTCGCTGCTGCGTTGCAAGCGCATCAGTATCCGCGGCGTCTCAATACGCAACTCTCCCAACTACACGATCAGTCTATTGGGATGCGAAAATGTAGTCATCGATGGTATTGAGATTCGCAACGGCTGGGCCGATGGCATTGACCCGGATTGTTCGCGGAACGTGAGAATCTCGAACTGTTTTGTGGAGTCGATCGACGATGCCATCTGCCTGAAGGCCAGCGGCGCTCTGGGCGAGCTTTCGTCCACTGACAACGTGACCGTCGACAATTGCGTTTTGCGCACCGCCAGCATTCATTTTAAATGCGGCACGGAGAGTTGCCGGGATTTTTCGAATATCACTCTTTCAAACTGCACATTTCAGGGCGGCATGGGAATGCGGCACGGCAACCCGGGCCTTGCGTTCTACACCGTGGACGGTGGCGCTCTGCGAAACGTCAGCATCAACAATGTGGTCATGCAAGACGTCGGCATCCCCCTTGCGATACGCAGAGGCAAGCGCGACCGCTGCCAGATCGGCGTAGCTGGCGTGCTCGAATCGATCCGCATTGCCAACATCACTGCCCGAAATGCAAAATTGCCAAGCGTGATCGCGGGTCTGCCGGATGCGCCGGTTCGCGATGTCACTATTGACGGATTTTCCGTGGCGATGGCACGGACTGACGCAGTAACGCGCGAACTTACAGACATTCCCGAACGGGCGAATGCCTATCCAGACCCAACCATGTTCGGCCTTTTGCCGGCGCACGGCCTGTATATCCACCATGCTGCCGAGATCACCATGCGCGGATTGCAAATGCCCGCGGCAGCGGAGGAAAAGCGCGCGGCTATTGTAATGGATGATGTTTCCGCGTCCCGGATAGAAAGCCTGAATGCCGCGCAGGTGTGGCTGAATAACGTACAAAGTTCCGGTATTTACGGCGCGGTAGGTAAACCTAGAGTGCGCGTGAGCGGCGATAAATCGCGAGAATTGCAGTTAGGCGCGGACGTGCAAGTTGCCGCGGATGCGGATGTTCCTAAAGGATTATTTTAGAAATGTGTAAGTTACTAGTAACAAGCGTGCTCTTTTTATCTCCGTTGCTCTCGTTCGCGCAGGAGCGGCAGGTGCCGAAGCACGCGCTCTCCGAAGCGATTCTGAATCGCCTCCCCGCGGACTATCGCGAACATGCGAAGGATGTGACCGCCACCGATCCGCAACAGGCCCACGCCGCGCAAATGTCAGACGAAGAACTGGCGGCCTTTGTGATTACGGCTATGGGAAGCAAGCCGGAGGGTAGTGAATTTCTGGTGGGGGAACTGGACAAGGAGCCCTCGGCCAAACTGCGCGCCGTCATTGTGCAGGCAGTGGGCCGCCATTGGTTCGCCCACCCTGAGTCGCAAAAGGTCCTGGAGCAGCACGCTACTTCGGACCCGGACGCGGGCGTCTCGATGAAGGCTCTGGAGACGCTGCGGCGCATCCGAATGTATGAACTGAACCGCATGGTCGAAGGGCGGCTCGCCATGGCGGCTGCGGCTGGCGATACGGCCGGCCAGACAGAACTCGGAAAGGAGGAAGAGCTTTCGCATCTCTTCGTGGGTGAAACCATGCTGCCCGCTTTTCTGCGCGTTCCTCCCCCGGTCTTCTCGGTCAAGCCTGCGGATCAGCCGATTCGTGTCCTGGCGTTCGGCGACTTTGGCACGGGCTCCCCGGCGCAGATCCATACGGCCAAAGCGATGGTGGATTACCACAAGCTGCATCCCTTTGATTTCGGCCTCACCTTGGGCGATAATTTCTACTCCCGAGGGATGATGAGCCCGGACGATCCGCGCTGGCAGACGCAGTGGGAGCAGTTGTACGGTCCCATGGGCATCAAATTCTATGCGACGTTGGGGAACCATGATTGGGGTTCGCCGGATAGCCCCGCTGCCGAGATTCTTTATTCGCAGAAAAGCCCGGATTGGCGAATGCCGGCTCCTTATTACACGTTTACCGCCGGGGCCGTTCAATTCTTCGCCTTTGACACGGTAGAGATCAATGAGGCGGAACTGGAGTGGCTGGATGCAGAACTCAAGAAATCAACCGCCCCGTGGAAGGTGGTTTATGGCCACTATCATATTTATTCGGCGACGCGCCTCGACAACAAGGTGCTGATTGACCGGCTCTTGCCCGTGCTCAAGAAAGATCATGTCGACGTGTATCTGAATGGTCACGATCACAACCTGCAGGAAGAAAAGCCGGAAGATGGTGTGCATTTCTTTGTCAGCGGTGGAGGCGGCGCGGGGCTGTATGAGTTCAATCCGTATGACCGAACTATCTTCAAACAAAAGCTGAACGGCTTCACCGTTCTGGAGGCGGATCCCAAACACCTTAAGATAAGTTTTGTCGGAACGGATGGCAAGGAGCTTCATCAGAGAACGCTGTCGAAGGGTGAATAACACGCCGCACCTCACGCGGCGGGCCTTTGTCTCGAGCCTAACGGCTGGAACGGGCTTGCTGCTAGGAGCCCCGGCGTCGGCTGATGTGACTCTGAACATTGCCCCGGCTCAACTCGAAGTTGCGCCGGGGCACACCATCACCACTAGCGCCTACAACGGAAGCTCGCCAGGCCCTTTGATCCGCATGCGGGAAGGCGTTCCGGTCTCGGTGAATATCATCAACCATAGTGATGTCGCGGAGTATGTCCACTGGCACGGATTCGATGCGCCCGCGAAACTGGATGGTACGGAAGAAGAACGCAGCCTGGTAGTTCCCGCGCACGGACATCTCCAGTATGAGATGACGCCGCGCCAAACTGGCTCCCGCTACGTGCATTCGCACGCGATGGCCATGGATGACCTCTCGCGCGGACCGTACAGCGGCCAGTTCGCGTTTGCCTATGTAGAGCCCAGGCACAATCCGGGCCGCTATGACCAGGAGATCTTTCTCTCCACCCACGAATGGGAGCCGTACTTCATGGAGGGAGACGACGACCCAAGCGCCATGACTGAAGAACATGATGGCGAAACGGATTGGGGGCCAAGCATGGCCGAAGTTGGATACGGAATTTATTCCATCAACGGGAAGGCTCTCGGACACGGAGAGCCGGTCCGTGTCAAACAGGGGCAACGCGTTCTGTTTCATATCTTGAATGCGAGCGCGACCGAAGACATTCAGCTGTATCTGCCGGGCCACGAGTTCGTCGTTGTAGCGCTTGATGGAAATCCCGTACCACGTCCGAGCCGCGTCAGCATATTGGAATTAGGCGTGGGAGAGCGCGTGGATGCGGTCGTTCACATGACGAATCCAGGCATATGGATTCTGGGGTCCACGGATAACGACGTGCGCGGTAGCGGGCTAGGAATTCTGATCGAGTACGCAGGCAGGCAAGGCGCCGCCAGACACATCTCGCCGAGTGGGGCAACCTGGGATTACCTGCTGTTCGGCGAAGAGCGCGAAACTGTAAAGCCGGATGAAATTCTTCCGATGGTAATCGAGCGAATTGATCCCGACGGGCATGGTCTCGAGCACTGGGCGATCAACGGCCGGATCTATAGCGATCAGGATGAGCCGAAAGTGTTGACCAGAGGAAGCCGCTACCGCCTGGCCTTCGAGAACCGGACTGGTGACGCTCATCCGCTACACCTCCATCGCCACACGTTTGAACTGGTCCGCATCGGCGGCAAGCCTACGGCGGGTGTGAGGAAAGACGTCGTGGTTCTCCAGGGATTTCAGACGCTGGAGGTAGATTTCATTCCACGGCAGACGGGATTGACGCTGTTCCATTGCCATCAGCAGATGCACATGGACCAAGGATTCAAGACGCTGTTCCGCGTGGTGTAGAAACAAACCACTGCCCGCGGCATGAAACGGGCTAGCTTAATCGAGACCGAGCGCGAGCCTCTTCGCTTGATCGTCGCTCGGACCAAACGGCCCGAGTCCGACCGGGTCGGGGAATCCTCGCGGGTCGGATATCATCCGGGGCAACACACGTCCGCGCCGCTCGTCGGCTTCCGGGCCAGGCGTCCACATCAGCTCAGTCATCCAACCGAGGATGCGGTTAAGGGTCGAGTAGTACCCGTCATGCTCCTTCGCGTAGCCCTCGAGCGCCGCGCTCCAGTCATCGCTCGCGCACAATGCGTTCGCCAAGTGCTCGACGTCCAGCAAAGTCAGTGAAAGGCCGCAGCCCCAAGATGGATCGGACGAGGCGGCCGCATCGCCGATCAGGGCGACTCCGTTCTTGACCGGTGATTCGACCCAGCTGTCCGCGCCCTCGAACTCAGCAAGCGGCCCGATCGACTCCACGCCAGCGAACCAGGATTCCGGCACGTCCGTTGCTTGACAGAGCCGGATGAACTCACAGACCTTCTCTTTGCCCGAGAGCCCTCTCCGTCCGGTCACACCGGGATAGACGTAGTACGCTCGTGCGCGCCCGCCGCCGAGCGGCGCCAGCAATGCCGCGCATCCCGGGCCGAGCGCCAGGTGGACGGCGTCATCGGGAACGTCGGTTCCCTGAAGCAATGTCCCTGCGATCGTCAGGAGCTCCGGGTTTCGTTGTGTTTCAAACCCGCCCCACCGGCGAACCTGCGAAACTCGCCCGTCGGCTCCCACTACCACGCGTGCACTCAGAGTCTGTCGCTCGCCCTCGTGCTCGAATGTCACGGCCGCAGCCCGTCCCGGTCCCGCATCCACGCCGGCGACTGTCGCACCGCGCTTTACCTCGGCTCCATGGGCGCTCGCGCGTTGGAGCAGCGCTTCCTGCATGCTTGGGTGATAAATGTTCAACGAGACTTCGCCTTCTGGCGTGGTCCTGTGCAGATCCCGTCTCATGACTGGATTGCCGCCCATGTACATGATCCACGACCGCGGCTGATGGCCTCCGGCAGCCAGCAGGTGGTCGATAAGCCCTAATCGGCGCGCGGCTGCCACTCCCCACGGAAGCATGTTCTCGCCGCGCACCCGATCTTTGAAACGGGTCTCACGCTCCAAGACAAGGACTTTGTGGCCGGCACGTGCCAGCTGCGCGGCCAGCGCTGATCCAGCGAGCCCGCCTCCCACCGTGATCGCGTCGAAACGCATCGGGAGCCCCCTTAATTGACAATGCTACCGTAAAGCCCAAGGCAGACGAGGACGAACACCTTCCCGCCTTTGTTGGTAACTCGAATTATATATACTGGAGGACTGGAAAAACGAATTAATGGGCTTTCAACGTTGTGGAGTTTGGTTGTTTATCAGCGTGTTGACCGGCGCATTTTGTTTGCGTGCCGAAACCGGGTACGATGCCTGGCTTCGCTACGCTTTTATCGACGACCCGAACGTACGGCAAACGTATGATTCGCTTCCGGCAACGATAGTCACACTCGATCCCACGATTGTTATAGAGACGGCGGGAGCGGAGGCAAACCGGGGAATGCGCGCCATGCTGGGCAAGACGCTGCGCATGCAAACCCAATTGCCCAAGGAAAGTTGCATTCTGCTGGGCACGCTCGCTTCGGTCAAACGTGCCGTTCCCGGTCTCTCTCTGCCGGAAACGCTACAACCAGATGGCTACTTGCTGAAAACCTCGTTCAGCGGCGGGCATTCCATACTTCTTGTCACCGCCCTGAGTGATCGCGGCGTATTGTACGGCACTTTTGCCTTATTACGGAAAATCGGCTTGCATCAGGATCTTACGCATCTGGAGGAACAGTCGAATCCCTTCACCGCCATCCGTTGGACGAACGAGTGGAACAACCTGGATGGATCCATCGAGCGAGGATACGCTGGCCGCTCCATTTTTTTCGACGCGAATAACGTTGTTCCCGACCTGGCTCGCGCCAGCGATTACGCCCGGTTATTGGCTTCGATTGGAATTAATGGCTGTACCGTGAACAACGTAAACGCTAATCCGCGTGCCATTTCTACCGAGTTTCTGCCGCAACTGGCTCGCATTGCCGCCGCATTCCGCCCATGGGGCATCCGAATTTCGGTTGCCGTCGATTTCAGCAGTCCCAAAATTCTGGGTCATCTGGATACTTTCGATCCGCTCGATCCGAGAGTGGCGGCGTGGTGGAAAGATAAAGCCGGCGAGATTTACAAGGCTATCCCGGATCTAGGCGGCATCTTGTTGAAAGCCGATTCGGAAGGCCGCGTTGGCCCGTCTACCTATGGCCGCACGCATGCCGATGCTGCGAACGTCATTGCCAAGGCCCTTCAACCGCACGGCGGAATACTCGTTTACCGCGGCTTTGTTTACGACCATCACATGGATTGGCGCAACCTGAAAAACGATCGCGCGCGCGCCGCCTATGATAACTTCGCGAAACTCGACGGCAAATTCGACGACAATGTGCTGGTGCAAATTAAGTACGGGCCGATCGATTTTCAGGTTCGCGAACCAGTTTCGCCCTTGATCGCCGCGCTGAAGCAGACTAACCAGACGCTTGAGTTCCAGGTGACACAGGAATACACCGGACAGCAGCGTCAACTCTGCTTCCTCTTGCCCATGTGGAAAGAGATACTCGACTTCAATTTCCAGGCGGCGAACCAACCTGCTCTGGTCAAGGACATCGTCGCGGGAAAGACATCTAAACGCCCGCTTGGCGGCTTCGTAGCGGTCACCAATGTTGGCTTGGATCGAAACTGGCTTGGGCACGATCTTGCCATGTCGAATCTATACGCATTCGGGCGCATCGCCTGGAATGCGGATCTGTCGTCCCGGGCGATTGTTGATGAATGGACTCGCCTGACCTTTGGGCATGACGCTCAAGTTGTGGACACAATCGATAACCTGCAGCTTCGTTCGTGGCGCGTTTATGAGAACTACACCGGACCCCTGGGCGCGGGCGGCCTGACCGACATCATAGCGATTCATTACGGACCCGGTATCGAATCGTCGGAGCGCAACGGTTGGGGGCAGTGGCATCGGGCGGATGAAAAAGGAATCGGCATGGATCGAACAGGGGCCGCCGGAACCGGCTATGTTTCGCAGTATCCGGCGCCGCTAGCCAGTCTGTATGAATCGCTGGAGACTTGCCCCGACAGCCTCCTTCTATTCATGCACCATGTTCCATACACGCACGTCTTACATTCGGGCAAGACAGTCATCCAGCACATCTACGACTCGCATTATGAAGGGGCGGAAGAGGCGCAGGGATTTCCCCGGCAGTGGCAGCGGCTGCATGGAAAAATCGATGAGGAACGCTATCAGGCGGTCCTGAAAAAGCTGCAATACCAGGCAGCCTACGCGTACGTTTGGCGCGATGCAATCTGCGATTGGTTTTCGAAGACCTCGCATATTGCGGATGCCTCGGCGCGAGTAGGGCATCACCCCGGCCGCATTGAAGCCGAAGCGATGTCGCTCGAAGGATATGCAGTCGAAGCGATCACGCCCTGGGAAGATGCTTCGGAGAGTAAGGTTATCGCTTGCGTGGCGTCGCAATGTACCGCAACCACCCGTTTCGGAGGGAAAGGCGGATGGTATAGCTTAGGCATTCAGTATTTCGATCAAAACAACGGCGCATCGCACTTCCAGGTGTTCGTGGGCAACCAACCGATAGGGCGGTGGGTGGCGGACGAGTGGCTTCCGAACGCAAAACCGAATGCCCATACCAGCACTCGTCACACCATAACGGGCATCGCTCTACGTTCCGGAGATGAAATTCGTATCGTTGCCGCTCCGGACGCCGGCGAGCATGCCGTCATTGACTATGTCGAGATACAGCCGGAATCGAAACCAGAGACTCACTTATGAATGGAATTCCACAAGATAAACAGATCGCATTAGTCGATCGCCTGACAAGTGCATGCGGCGGCAGTTACTCGCCGGAAGTCAGGCGAAGATATTTCATCACCGGCCCGCAATGGGCCCCTGCCTATGAAGGACAAGCAGTGTTTCATGCCCCTGTGCGCAAGCCGGTCACTTTTGAAAAGGTGATTGAGGAGTACGGCAAGGTCGGCGTTGGGTATTGGTGTACTCACGATACGGATGTCATCAAGACGGACGACCTGTTTACCTCCCGTCAGGACGAGACCGTGAGCCGGATCAAGGATAGCCTCAAAAAACATGGGCTCAAATGCTCCATGGTGACCACCGAAACCTTCCATCATCCGGTGTGGGCGGCGGGTCCGGCCGCCGAATCTCCCGATGTTCGGGAGTATGCGAAGCGTCGTCTATCCAACACGGTCGCCATCGGTCACGAACTCGACGCCCGGTTCTGCGTTTACTGGCCCGGTTCGCTCGGCTACTACATACAGGGCACTGTGGAAGAGACGCAAACTTTGCGCTGGTTCGCCGACGGAATCAATGCCGCTTGCGAAACGGATCTCACCATTGCCAGGCAGAAAAATCGTGGCACGCTCAAACATTGCCTGGAAGCGAAGCCGTTTGAGCCGCAGGGTGAAATTCTTCTGCCTACCTCCGATGCCATGTTGGCCTTCATCTCCTCCGGATTGATTAGGTACCCGGAAATGGTGGGCTTGAACCCGGAATATTTGCACGAGCTGATGTGGGGAGCCGCGGTTCGGGCGTCACTCGCGCGCGCTCTGCTCAGCGGAAAGCTGTTTCACTTCGACATCAATGACGGATATCGCCTGAAGTATGACGTTGATATTGCGATAGGCCTGGTGAATCCGCTGGATTGGTTGAATGTGCTGGTGCTGCTGCGCAGCCATGATTACAAGGGCCCGTTCAATCTCGATTTCAAGCCGCCGCGCACCACTAGCGAGCACGGTGTTTGGTCGATCAGCATTCCCACGATGGTAGACCGTTTCATTACCTTGTGGGAAATGGCCGGGGAAGTCCTCACCGATCCGATCATCAATGAAGCAACCGGTGCGCTGAAGGCGGGCGGAGCGGCAACTGATCCGAAAGACGTCAACTCCATCGTGGCGGCAAATAAAGAATTGCTTTCACTGCACGAACTGGTTGGCCACCGCCTGTTTCAAATCCTGATCGGCGCGCACCGGGGCCGGGTTTACAGTCTTTAGTTCGAACTCAGGAATTTACTCCGGATGCCAGGAAGCCGCCGTCCACGGCTAAGCACTCGCCGGTCATGAAACTCGCGCCCGGCGAGGCCAGCAGGACGGCGGCTCCTACTAATTCTCCAGGCTTTCCAAATCTACGCATGGGGGTGCGGGTCAAGATTTCGCGCCCGCGCTCCGTGCCGTTCAGGAGATGGGAATTTAACTCCGTCGGGAACACGCCCGGCGCTATCGCGTTCACGCAGATGCCGTCCACCGCCCATTCACAAGCCAAACTGCGGGTAAGTGAGAGCACTGCCGCTTTCGAAGCGCAATAAGCGGCTACTTCGTGAAATGCCAGAAATGAGCCTAAAGAGGCAATATTGATGATTCGACCGCTTCCGCCGGCCTTCAGCGGCTCATAAAATTCCTGGCAAGTGTGCAGAACCCCGGTCAGATTTACGTCGAAAAGAGCCGACCATGCTGCGTCCTCCACCGTGATGGTGGGCTCTCGGAAGGTGATACCGGCGGCGTTCACCAGAATGTCGATCTTGCCGAGACCCGTCGTTACCTGGTCGCGCAGGTCCCGGATAGTTGCCCGGTCTCGCACATCTGAGGCCGCCAGCAGCGTCCGTCCGCCGAGGCTTCGGATCTGTTCGCACACTTCGTTCAGTTGGTCGTGACGGCGCCCGGTGGGAACCACATTTGCGCCATGTTCAGCTAAGCCGATTGCAATTTCCCTGCCGAGGCCTGATGTGCCTCCGAAAACCACGGCTACGCGATCTGCCAAATCCAAACAACTTTTCCGCACATTCCTCCCCTTGTATGCGTAGACCCTTACAATGGTCGTACGCTTGCTTGAAAAATTATAGTTCGTAGCCCATACAAATGCGACAGGTTAATTTTAATCAGCCCGCTGCTGCCTCAAGTGAGACAGCGCGGCACATCAACCGGGGCATCGTTCTCAACTTGATCCGGAACCGGCAGCCGGTTTCGCGCGCCGATGTAGCGCGGTTTTCAGGTCTCCAGCGCAGCACGGTGTCGCTAATCGTGGAGGAATTGATCGCGGATGAGTGGGTGGTGGAAGGCTCCATGGGGCGGTTGCCCCGCGGGCGTCGTCCCACATTTTTGGAGCTGAATCAGAAACGGGCGGTGGTGTCTATCGATATCCGTCCCTCTGGGATAACCATAGGCGTGGGAGATGTAAATGGGGTATTTACGCCGCAAGATGCTTTTAGCACCCCGCCGGACCCAGCGATCGCCGTGAAGGAACTGGTCAAGCGAATCAAGACCCTCGTGAAGAAGCGTGTGGGTACCCCTTTCGATGGAATCGGTATCAGTATGCCGGGCCGGATTGACCTGTCCACTCATCAGCTTGTGTTTGCGCCCAATTTGAGATGGCCGGTCATGGATTTGAAGAATGCGCTGGAGAAAGCGACGGGTCTCAGCGTGGAACTCGAAAATGCGGCCAACGCATGCGCGCTCGCTGAAATCTGGTTCGGACGCTCCGGTGAGATGCGGGACTTGGTGACCATCACGGTCTCCGAAGGCATCGGCACCGGCATCATCGCGCATGGCCAGCTGATTAGCGGCAGGCGCGGCATGGCCGGTGAGTTCGGACATGTCCCTCTGGAGCCGGATGGGCCGATGTGCAGTTGCGGCAACCGCGGATGCTGGGAGGTGCTTGCCTCCAACCGTGCCGCGCTCCGGTATTATGCCGAATCCCGGCCGGATTCGGCCGCCTCGCTTACCTTTACTGATCTGCTGGCGCTAGCGGATCATGGCGACGTTTTGGCGAACCGCGCCTTGACTCGCATGGCGGTGCAGATCGGTCGGGGCACGCGCATGATTGTGGCGGGGCTCGCTCCCGAAGCCATTGCCTTCATCGGAGAATTTACCGCGGCCTGGAGCCGCTTTCGTCCGGTGATTGAGGCGGAGGTGCAGGCGCAGAGCATTTCTGCTGAGCCTACCATCTTGCTCGCCGGGGAGAACGGGGCAACGGCGCGCCTGCGAGGCACCATCGCCCTGGTTTTCATAAAACACTTTGGACCGCTGGCCCCTTCCGTCCGGCAAGCCGCCAATTTTTAGGCAGCCGGCCTGCAGTTACGCGGTGCGGTGCCGCGGTGCCGTTTCCGCACTCTTGCGGAGCGGCACCTTGTCAGCAAGCTTCGCCTCTAAAATACCCTCCAAAATCGGAGGAATCTCAAACACTGCCCGGTTCTTCATGGCCGCGGCCTTTTCCCGCATGGCGCGCAACCGCCCACCGGTCAACATCTCCTGGACGGCGCTCTCGATTCCCCGGAAATTCTCCAAAACAATCCCCACGCCCTGCTCCTGCACCCAATCTGCGTTGTACCGCTCCTGTGGCAGCGTCCAGGAATTCCGTTCCACAATCACCGGCAGATGCATCTGCACCGATTCGGAAATACTCCCGGGTCCAGGCTTGCCGATAAAGAAATCACCCAGTTGCATGTATCGCGGAATCTCTTTTGTGAAACCCTCGGTCACAATCTTGTTGCGGGTTTTCATCTTCCCTAGCCGCATTCGCAGACTTTCATTGCGCCCGCACAACAGGATCAGTTGCAGATCGATCAAACTGTTGCCAAGCCGCTCCGCAATCGGTAGCATGACGTTCGATCCTTCACCGCCGAACAGCACCAGCCCGGTCGTCCGGTTCGGATCCAGTCCCAGTTGAGCCCGGCCGGTAGGGCGGTCGCACGCGGGCGGTTCATAAAACTGCGGTCGCAGTATCATCCCGCTGGTACGAAAAACTCGCGAATGCGGATACCCGAGCGCCAGCGCTTGTTGGGCTGCTCGCTCCGTCCCGCAAATCAGGTATTGCGCCTGTTTTTCCATCCAGAAGTGCGGCGGATAATCGGCAAAATCGGTCAAAATGGTCACCAGCGGAACGCCCGGCCGCGCCTCTGCCAGACTCTCGAATAGTGCCCGGTTGAAATTCGGCACCAGCGAAACCACCATGTCGGGCCGCTGGAGCTTCCAGTAGGCACTCAGCAGTTTGACCTGTGCTGGATGGTAGGCTCGTATGATTCCATGCATCAACGGTAATAGGTACGTCGACCCCAGCGTCCAGCCTTTCGCCAGCGCCAGATTGTACGTATCTTCCAGCCGTATGCCTGTCAGCTTGCGGAATACATCCAACGAATCCAATACTTCTTGCAGGTTCACCAGCCGGACGTTCCAATCCCGGCCCTGGTTTGCGATGACAGCCTGTAGCGCCAGAGCCGCGCTGCGGTGACCCCCGCCCGCGTCAAAGTAGATAAGATCTAGCGTTTGTGTCGTCTGCAACTCCTATCCTAGTGTCCCCATGGCGATGATTTCGAGAAAACGGCAGCCTTCATGCAGGTTTTGTCAAACCGTCACTGGGATGTAATACCTTTCTCGTACAAAGAAGGCAGAGAGTATGTGGAACGATGCCGAATCTCGTAAAATGGTTAACTGAGGGGGCTGCATGACGGCCCATCAGACCATGCTGCAGTTTATATCCGTGCGCGACCACCGCTTGATGCGCAAGGTCAACAAATGGCCTGCGCCCAAGTGGATCCGGCTCTGGGCCATTGCGGCAACGCGCGCGGGCGACGGCTGGATCTGGTACCTCACTGGTTTATCTATCTTACTCTTTGGCGGTGCTGACCGCCTTACCGCAATTGCGTCAGCCGGCTCAGGCGCCGCGGTTGGCGTGGGCGTCTTTACCTCGCTCAAGAAGCTCTCGGGCCGCAAGCGTCCCTGTGAGGTTGAGCCGCACTGCTGGGCTACCTTGCTGCCGCCGGACCGCTTCTCCTTCCCGTCTGGCCACACCATTACCGCATTTTCCGTGGCCATCTCCCTGGGCGAATTCTATCCTGCGCTCCTGCCCGCGCTGCTTTTCTGCGCGTTGAGCATTGCGGCCTCGCGCATTCTGCTGGGAATGCATTTTCTCAGTGATGTCGTTGCGGGAGCCATCCTGGGGACGGGTTTGGCGATCGGCAGTCACGCGTTTTTTGCATAGAACGTTGCTTTTCATTGAGCCGATATAGTTTAAAGGGGAGGCTGCCGAAGCATCACGTTCGCCTGACATGTTGCGCCGCTCGCTCCTGTACCTTTCGGAACAGACTTGGCTTCGCCATTGGTTGGAGAATTCACCCTCCTCGCATAGAATCACGTCCCGCTTCGTCGCCGGCTCCACTCTGAAGGAAGGCATTACCGTCCTCCAGTCCCTTTCCAAACAGCACATACTGGGCACCCTCGATTGCCTTGGTGAAAACGTCGCATCGCTCGAAGACGCCGCAGTCTCCACCAGCGCCTATCTAGCCGCATTGGACGAAATCCGGAGCGCCGGCCTATCCGCCAGCGTTTCCATCAAGTTGACTCAGTTTGGACTCGATTTTTCAGAAGCCGCCTGCCAGAACAACGTCATGGTCCTGGCGGAGCGTGCCCGCGGCATGGCGACCTGTGTAGAGGTCGACATGGAATCCAGCGCCTATACAGACCGCACTTTGCATTTGGTTACGCAAATCCAGGACCGCTTCGAAGGGCATGTGCGGGCCGTCATACAGGCTTATCTCTTTCGAAGCGAAACGGACATAAAAATGCTCTCCAGCCGTGGCATTCCAGTCCGTCTTTGTAAGGGAGCCTACCATGAGCCGCCTTCAGTTGCTTTCGCCCGAAAAGCTGACGTCGATTCCAATTACGTCAAACTTATGAAATTCCTGCTGGCCGACGGAATTTATCCGGCGATTGCCAGTCACGATGAGAACATAATTCGCGATGCGGTACGTCATATCAGGGAACAAAGAATCTCCCCTGAGCGTTTTGAATTTCAGATGCTCTATGGCATTCGCCGTGATTTGCAACGCGAACTCGTCTCGCAAGGTTTTCGCCTGCGGCTCTACGTCCCATACGGGAACGCTTGGTATCCGTACTTTATGCGGCGCCTGGCTGAGCGCCCTGCCAATTTGTTGTTTCTGGCCAAGAACCTGGTTCGCAGCTAATGGTCTCCGAATTGCTGGAACGCTTCCGGGGATGGAGGAATCCAAATGAGAGACGTGAAGTACTGGCTTTATTTTGCCGCGAAGCTTTTGCTCGGCGCGGGTGTTTGGTTGGGCTTGCAAGCCGCTCTGCGTTATTATCCTCTCCCGCCCGCTCCTGTCCCTAAGTTTGGACCGCAGCGGGCGTTATTCCTCAACGATATGTTGTTCACCTTTCTGGTGATAGGACTTTTCCTGGCGGGAGCCGGCATGTTGTTCGCGATCATTTGGGATCAGAAACGGCGTTGCCGGAGCTGTTTGCGGAAGCTCATTATGCCCCTTCCCGCAGGCTCCTGGGGCAACATGGTCATCTTCGGACGGCCCCGCACCGAGTGGATCTGTCCGTATGGCCACGGTACGCTCAGTATTGATGAACTGCAAATCACCGGGCGTCAGGCTCCTGACTGGCAGCCCCACGACGACAACATCTGGAAAGAGCTAGAATCGAATTATCCAGCTCGCAGATAGACAACCGGCCAGTAACTAGGCTAGCGATCGGGCGTCCAAGCTCTTGAAGTTCACGATTAACTTGTCGAATCCCAGGTTAGAGATTTGCCCGTACGCATAAAAGTCCCTAGGGCCGTGCAGCGTCGCCGCGGCCCCAGCCCAGTTGCGGCCCGCATCAGCAAGTTTCTCTTTTATGGGATTGCCGGTTTTGCGGGCGTTGTCTTCACCTTTCTAGTCGTAAGCTACCTCTGGTATTCACGCGTCACTGACGAAAGACTTAAACAAGGAGTCTTTCCCGATACCTCCGTTCTGTTCGCTGCGCCCCAATCGGTCGCGGTGGGCGACCCCGGCACGCGCGCGCAACTGGTGTATCGGCTGCGTGAAAGCGGCTATGGCGAAGACGCCCGCACGAATCCCATGGGTTGGTACCACCTGCGGCCGGATGGTGTCGAAATCTTCCCGGGCGATCGTTCATCCACCACCGCTGAACCGGGCGTGTTGCGCTTTCACGATGGCAAACTCTCGTCCATCATTGCCTTGAGTGACAACTCAGAGCGCACCGAGTACACGCTCGAACCGGCGCTGTTAAGTACGCTATATGACAAGAATCGGGAAAAGCGGCGCTTGGTCCGCTATGAAGATATCCCGCCCGTTCTGGTGCAGGCCGTCATCTCCATTGAAGACCGGCGCTTCTTCCAGCACTCCGGCGTTGATCCCATCGGTATTGCACGTGCAATTTTCATAGATCTCAGAGACCACCGCAAAGACCAGGGCGCTTCCACTATCACGCAGCAGCTTGCCAAGAACCTCTGGCTCGACGGCGGCAAACGCTGGACGCGCAAGTTCGCCGAGCTGATGATTACGATTCACCTCGAACAAAAGCTCACAAAGCAAAAGATCCTGGAATACTACATCAATGAGGTGAATCTGGGCCAGCGCGGCTCCTTTGCCATTCGCGGCTTCGGTGAAGCGTCGCAAACTTACTTTGGAAAAGACATTCGTCAGTTGACGTTGCCGGAAGCGGCTACCCTCGCCGCCCTCATCCAGCGGCCGAGTTACCGCAATCCTGTCCGCTGGCCCGAACGCGCCAAAGCGCGCCGGAACGTCGTACTGAAGCAGATGCTGGATAGCGGCTATATTTCCCAATCCAGCTATCAGTCCGCGCTCAACGCGCCGATGGTAGTCTCGCGGCAAGGCATCGAAACCACTGACGCTCCTTACTTTGTGGATTTGGTCAATGAGCAGCTGGCCGATCAGTTTCAAGACCACGATTTTCTGGGGTCCGGTTCGAAGATCTACACAACGCTCGATCCCGATCTGCAGCGCGACGCGGCCGGCGCCGTGGCGGATGGCATGAAGGAAATAGAGGCCATTCTCGCCAAACGTCATAGCGGCCCCATCGATGAGCCGCAAGTGGCGCTTGTCTGTCTCGATCCGCGCACCGGAGAAGTCAAGGCGTTGATCGGCGGTAGAAACTACGGCATGAGCCAGTTGAATCATGCCGTGGCCAAGCGCCCCTCCGGCAGTGTTTTTAAGCCGTTCGTCTACGCCGCCGCCCTGAACACTGGCCTCTGGGATTCGCCCAATCGCATGACGGCCACTTCTACTGTGGAAGACCAGCCAAGAACGTTTTTCTGGAACGGCAAGGATTACGAGCCCACTGACTTTCACAAGAATGACTGGCAGGGCGACGTCACCCTGCAGACGGCTTTCATGAAGTCTCTGAACGTGCCGGCGATTGAGGTCGCTGAAAAGGCTGGTTATGGCGCCGTGGCGGATTTGGCGCACAAAGCCGGGCTGGCGGATGTACGTCCAACTCCGTCCATGGCCTTGGGTGCCTATACTGTCACTCCCCTCGAGATGGCCGGCGCCTACACGGTTTTTGCCAACAAGGGCATGCTGGTGCAGCCTCGCATGATTTCCCATATCGTGGATAAATCCGGAAACGATGTTTGGAACTCGGAGCTGCGGACCAAGAAAGTGCTCGATCCTCGGGTCAATTTCCTGGTGGTAAGCCTCATGCAGGATGTTCTGCGCGCGGGAACCGGCGCGGGTGTGCGTTCGCGCGGCTTCACACTGCCGGCTGCGGGTAAGACTGGTACTTCGCATGATGCCTGGTTTGCGGGCTTCACCTCCAAATTGCTTTGCATCGTCTGGGTAGGTCTGGACGACTACCAGGACATTAAACTCGAAGGCGCGAAAGCGGCCCTGCCCATCTGGACCGGTTTCATGAAGCGCGCGCATCAGCATCGTGCCTATCGTGATGTCACCCAATTCGAGGCCCCGGATGGAGTGGTTTCCGTCCAGGTTGATATCGGCAGCGGCGACTTGGCGACCAACGCTTGCCCCCCTTTGCTGGTGCGGACGGAATATTATCTGCAGGGTACTCAGCCTGTTCAGTTTTGCCCGATGCACATGGGCGCTGCTTCCGAATTAGCTCACTGGAATCAAACGCTGCCCCTGGCGCCTCCGATGACCGGCGATGGTTTGCCGGGCACTCCGCCTACGGTGAATGGTCAGGCCAACAGTTCACCCCACATCCAACCGAGACTACCCAATGGCCAGTCCAATCCTCCAGTCCTCGCCTTGCCGAACGCGCCTTCCGAAAGGGCGGCCGATGCGTCTTCGCAGCAGCAGCAGCAGAACAATAGGCCAAGAGAGAAAAAGGGCTTTTTCGACAAACTAAAAGGCGTCTTCAAGTAGCGCTGCGAATCTAATCCGGCTGATCCCCAAGCGCTGCCTGTCTAAAAGGTATATAGTAGAGAAAAATTGAGGGAGGAAGATCGTGCTCTCTTTTTCCACTGCTATTGCGTTCTTTCTTGCCGGCTCTTTCGCCGCGGGGTTCCCCGTGGAGCCTGGCGCCGGCCAACAACCGTTTTCAATTCCAGCCAGTACTTTTCGCGCGCCCGGTGGCGATGTTCCCGCGCCGGTTGCTACGCCTGCCAAACCGCAGATTTCTCCGGAGACTCGCGGCGACATCTACATGGCTCGCAAGATGTATCGCGAAGCCATCGACATGTATCGCGAAGGCCCCGCCAATTCGGCCGTGCTCGCAAACAAGATCGGCATTGCCTTTCACCAGTTACTGCTTCTCGATCTAGCGAAGAAAAGCTATGAACGCTCCATAAAGCTGGATAAGAAATATCCGGAAGCCATCAACAATCTGGGCACTGTGTACTACTCGCGAAAGAATTTCCGCCGGGCGATTGGCTATTACAAACGCGCGTTGCACCTCTCTCCGCCGAGCGCTTCCATTTACTCGAATCTCGGCACCGCCTACTTTGGCCGAAAAGATTATAAGCGGGCGGCGGAGTGTTACCAGCGCGCCATGCAGATCGACCCGGATGTCTTCGAACGTCGCAGCAGCTTCGGCACGCTGATGATGGAGCGGAGCGTGGAGGAGCGCGCCACCTTCCATTTATACCTGGCTAAAATGTACGCCAAAGCGGGTGCAAGTGAGCGTGCGCTAATCTACTTGCGTAAGGCGCTGGAGGAAGGGGTTAAGGACCGCGAAAAAATTCCCGACATACCGGAATTTGCGGCGCTGAAAACCGATCCCGCTTTCAAACAGCTCCTGATCGACAATCCTAAACCGTTGTAGAGGATATTCTGCGTCTCACATCCCGTTTCCTTGCTCTGCTGATTCCCTTGCTGGCCGCGAGCGTTTTAAGTTCCATAGGCTGTGCCCGGAAAGAAGATAAGATGGTGCAGCGGCTGGCGATTCTGCCGGCGAACGTGCTTGTCAATGATCCGTCTTCTGACTGGTTGAAGATCGGCGTGCCCATCGTTCTGCAGCAGGATCTCATGACCGCGCGGCTGCTCTTTCCCGCCGGCGTGGCCGCTGAAGCGAACGCTACCCAGAACGGTGCGAACCAGATCATGCGTACCACCGTCGAGAGCCGCCAGGGGAAGATTCACGTCGAAGCGACAATCGTCAATGCCGCTACACAGAAAACAATCAGCGTTAATAATGTCGACGCCCCCTCCACGGCCGAAATCATTCCGGCCCTGAATGCCCTGGCTAAACGCATCGACGGCAGCGCGAACGACTTCGCTACGAAGAATATCGCCGCGCTTCAGTCCTTTGCCGGGGCGGCTGCGGAAGCCAATCCGCAGAACCGGTTTCAGTTGTTTGGCCGGGCAGCCGGCGTCGATCCTTCCTTCGGTCTGGCGTTTATAGCCATGCTGGACATGATTGGTCCCTCCGGCGAGCAGAACGCCAAGCCATTTCTGGACCAGGCCGAAAAACATCGAGACGCATTCACCCCGTATGACCGGGCAAAATTCGATCTGCTCGTAACCCGCCTGAAACGTTCTACTACCGCCGATCAGGTAAAGGCGGCGCAAGCCGTTCTAACCGTGGCTCCGAACGACATGGAAGCGCTGGCGGTTCTGGGCAACAGCCGCTTTCTCCTGGGTGACGTCAACGGCGGCGAGGCCATCTTAAAGCAGGCGCTTCAGCTGAACCCGGCCAATGAAAATCTGCAGAACCAGTTGGCGATGGCGCTGCTAGGCGCCAACCGGCTGGCGGATGCCCATAAAATCCTGCTTCGCCTGGACAAGAATCCGGCCTCTCTGCCCGAACTGGCGAGTTGCCTGCTATTGCAAGGGGATGTTGCGGGAGCCAATGCCGCAGTGGAGCGCTTCGTCGGATCGGTGTCTAATGCCGATCTGCGGCCCGTGCTCCGTGCTACCTGGCAAGCCGCGGCTGGCGAACGCGCCAAAGCGATCGCGGCGATGGAAACTACTCAATTTCCCAACAAAAATATGGCTACTCTGGCGTTGAGCGAAGCCGCTATCTGGCGTCTGATGGATAAAGATTACGCGGGAGCGCAGAAAACGGCGGCGCAGGCCAGCGCCACTCCTAGCTCATTTTCGACGATCGCAACCTTGCTGGCCGCGGCTAACACTCCAGCGGAGGAGTGGCGCAAAAAAATAGACGGGATACCTGGCGCCAGTGAGCAATCAAAGCGGCCCTTGTTGGGTTACGGATTCTTTCTGGGCGGACACTACGCTGAATCGGCCCAGATTTGGCAGCAGGTCGTGGACGCTTCGAGCGGAACCGACGTCCGTGCCAAAGCCATGTTGGCTGGCGCTCTCGATCGGGCAGGGAAGACCGCGGACGCGCGCAAGATTACCGTGCAACCCTTCGTTCTTGAGTTGAGCGATGTGTATGGCGCCGTCTCGTTCACGGAGATGCGCCGGGTCCTAAACCTTACCGGCCGCAAGTAGGGTCTTTTTCGTCCAGGGCTTAGGCTGGTCTCCCGAGTCGCGCTTCGTCACTCGGTCGTACATGTGTTTGGCGCTAGTCGTGCCTAACGAAGTATTGTAGAGGTTCGTCAGATCCAACGCGTCTTTAACGTCGTCTTCAAACTGGTGAAGCGCCCTGAGTTGTTCGGCCATGGCAGGTGTCCGCTTGCCGGAAGGCGTTTCGAAAAACATTTGATAGCCACTGCTGAGCAGAACCCCTATCTCATCGCCGATCAGGATACCAGCCTTTTCTATGGAAGGTTGATTTTTTCCTTCGTCACCAATAGTGGCGGCGATATCGCCCTTGATCACTTTCACGCGCCCGTCCGGCAGCTTGCTGATCGCAAATCCCGCCCGGGACAATAGCTCCACACGTTCAGCAAAGGCCGGAATTCGAGTCCGCTCACGACGAAAGAACATATCCTAAGTATAAAGAAGCTCTCGGCAAAGAAACCTTAGATTAGACAATGATGCAGACTTTTGAACCTCAACTACCAATCGCGGCCATCACGGATGAATTCTCGCCCACCTTGGCTCTTGCGATTCCGGCCATGAAAGAGATCGGCATGACCGCCGCTGAATTGCGCGTGGTCGACGGCAAGAACATCCTCGATTTGAGCCAGGAAGAATTAAAGCGGACCAAGGCGGCTCTCGAAGAAGCGGGACTGCCCGTGGTCTCCATCGCTTCGCCCCTGCTGAAGTGCGTATTACCGAACGGACCCGAGCTCGACAGCCGCTTCCAGCACGATGCTTTTGCTTCGAAGCATACCTTCGACGATCAACCCCGCCTGACCGAACACGCCCTTGCCGTAGCCAAGTTTTTCAGCGCGCCCATCGTGCGTGTCTTCTCCTACTGGCGCACGGTTCATCCGGAGTTATGCCATGACGCCATCGTGGCTGCGCTCGCGCAACTGGCCAAACTGGCCGAGCGGGAAGACCTGATCATCGGGCTTGAGAATGAGCATGCTTGCAACGTCGGTACTGCCGCAGAAACCGCCCGTATCCTGGACTTCGTTCCCAACCGGCATCTGCAGGTCGTGTGGGATCCGGCCAACGCACTGGTGGCGGGTGAAGATCCGTATCCCGGTGGCTATTCGCTGCTGCCCAAGGACCGGATTGCCCATGTGCACGCCAAAGACTGCCACATGGAGGGCGATAGACCTGTCTGGGGCCCGCTGGGCACGCGCCACGTCAAGTGGAAAGAGCAAATGGCCGCCCTGCTTGCCGACGGGTATAAAGGCTCCGTCAGCCTGGAAACCCACTGGCCCGGGCCGGATGGAGATAAGTTCGAAGCCAGCCGCATCTGCGGCTGGAATCTGCGCGGCCTGGCTGCAGGCTAACCTTCATCACCCAAATACCGGCCCGGTATCAAGTAGTTCATGACGTAATCGGTAACGGCATCGGCCAGCGGTGTAATCTGCCTGTCAAAACCGGCGGACCGCAGCTTGCCGGTGTCGGCGCTGGTGAAATATTGATACTTAGACCGCAATCCGTCCGGCATCTCGATAAACTGAATCTCGGGTTTGCGGCCAAGCGCCGCGAAGATCGGGTTTACCAAGGATAGCCACGTATTCGGCTCGCCTGATCCGAGGTTGAATAGTCCGCCGCCGTCCACCTGTTCGGCTAGAAAAATGGTGGCGGCAACGGCATCTTTCACGTAGAGGAAGTCGCGCTTCTGCCCGCCATCCGGATACTCCGGTTTGTAGCTCTTGAACAGCAGTGCCGATCCTGTGTCCTGAATCTGGTGAAACGCCTTCAGCACCACGCTGCGCATATCCCCTTTATGGTGTTCATTGGGGCCGAATACGTTGAAGTATTTCAAACCGGTAAGGCGCGGAAGTATCCCGGAGCGCTCCGCATAGCAATCAAACAAATGCTTTGAATACCCGTACATATTTAGCGGACGAAGCATGGAAAGCGGTACAGTTTCCGGAACGCCCTCGGCAATATTGCCGTACGTGGCTGCTGAGGAAGCATAGACAAATCGCCGGCTTGCTTCGAGCGCAAAGAGCGCAAGCATTTTGGTGTATTCGAAATTGTTGCGGATCAGATAGCCCGCGTTGGTCTCAGTGGTGGCGGAGCAGCCTCCCAGGTGAAAAATGGTCCGGATATCTTCAAACGCGTGCGGTGTGGCCGACAAGCGCGCGAGCAAGTCGTCGCCCTCCAGATAGTCGGAAAACTGCAGCGGGACCAGGTTCTTCCACTTTTCGTCTTGGGCCAGTGAATCGCTGACCAGAATGTTCGTGAAGCCCCGGCGGTTGAGTTCCCAGATGAGCGCGCTGCCAATGAAACCGGCCCCGCCGGTGACCAGAATTCTGCCTTTTGAAAGATCCGCCATTACTGTCTAAGTCTTGCTGACGATGAGCATTGGCACTTTGACGCGGTGCCGCACGGCGTTGATCGTCGTGCCGAAAATCAGGTCCTTCAATCCGCTGTGCCCATGTCCGGCCATCACCAGCAGATCGGGAGCAAGATCGCGGACGGCGGCTACAATTTCGTGGGCGGGGTTGCTGCCATGCCGGACCACCACGTCGACGCCGACGTGTTGTGCGCGTAAAGCCGCCACGAGATTGGCGAGATATTTCTGGCCTTCGGTGATCTCAGCCGTCGACGCCAGCGAGCCGAACATCTGGCTGGTCACGCCTTCCTCAACGTGCAGCAGAATAATTCGCGCCCCATGCGTGCGCGCCAGGGCCAGCGCGTTAGTGAGGGCTTCGTGATCGGAAATACTGTGGTCCAGCGGGACCAAAATGCGCGAGTAGGTGGTGGTGCGCAATACCGGAATAGCGGGTTCGTCCGGATTGTCGGCTAGATTGACCGAAACCGGTTCAGCGCTCACTGGAATATGATGCCGCCGCCGCAGCCAGGGCCAGTAGCCAACCACTCCAAGCAAAGTGAGAAATCCGATGCCGCCGGCGATTACGGCCGTAAGCACCACTGGCCGGTAGGCTCCGCTCTGGGCTACCCACTCGCTAGACTGCTCGAGCAGCAGCCAGACGTTAAGGCCCACTATGAAAATGGCGCACGCCCACGCCCCGATCTGCACCCAGACGTTGCTTGCGAACTTGCCCATGCGCTTGCGGTCGCTGGTGAAATAAACCAGCGGAATAACCGCGAAAGGCAGCTGCAGGTTCAAAATCACCTGGCTGAAGATGATCAGCTTGTAGGTGCCCAAGTCTCCTGCAATATAAATGGTAATAACCGCCGGAATAATTGCCAGGCCGCGCGTAATGGCGCGGCGCAGCCACGCTTGGATGCGAAAGCGCAGAAAGCCTTCCATCACAATCTGTCCGGCCATTGTTCCTGTGAACGTAGACGATTGACCCGAGCACAGGAGCGCCGCGCCGAACAGCACGCTCGCTGCCGTCGTGCCCAGCAAAGGAGCAAGCAGTTGATGTGCCTGCTCAATTTGCGTAACTACGATATTGTGCTTGAAAAAAACGGCCGCGGACATGATCAGGATGGCCGCATTCACAAAGAGAGCCCCGTTAAGAGCCAAGGTTGAATCCAGCAGGTTGAAGCGGCAGGCCTGCGTTACTTCGTCATGCGTTTCCCCGATCCGCCGGGTTTGCACCAGCGCTGAGTGGAGATATAGATTATGCGGCATCACGGTTGCGCCAAAGATGGCGACCGCAATGTAGATGCTCGAGGAATTGAGGTGCGGAACCAGCCCGGTGACCACTTCGCCAATCTGCGGCTTGGCAAGAAAAATCTCAAAGGCGAAGCAACCCGCTATGGTCGCGATAAGCACCAAAACGAAT
>Ga0193743_1000336_pt1 | contig 36988 bp, 44 predicted proteins | sample L2c2metaG_FD_143038 | JGI IMG/M metagenome (GOLD analysis project Ga0193743, IMG submission 143038) | Soil microbial communities from a riparian zone of the East river system, Colorado, United States - L2c2 | ecosystem: Environmental > Terrestrial > Soil > Riparian zone | place: USA: East River... | reverse complement strand
GACCGACCAATATCGTTGTCCTGACGAATAGTCCACCTTCGGACAATCCTACAAAAGTGATTCGGTCTGCAGCGCGGAAACTGAACGAAGGATCCCATCACCCCAACGCCGTCTCAATTCAGTTTGCGCAGGTTGGGAACGATGATCATGTAGAGAAGGCTTTGAAAAAATTGTCCGAGGATCCTACTCTTGTACGTCACTCATCATGCTTTCGTGCACATCCTCTGAAATTTTATATTCCGTAGAATATCATTGATACTGTGTCTTTTGGGGCCAAATTTACCCCTGAAACCCTTCAAAAGGCCATTCTTGGCGCGATGCATCCCTCTGTACGTGCTGAAGTTGCCAATTCGTCCGGTTTACAACTTCGTTCGTCCTGTCACTCTTGTATATACTGTAAAAGTCAATCTCATTGCGGTTTATTTTAGTCTATTACCGTGTCTATAGTGAGGAGGGCGCGATTCCCACAAAACGCCCTGCTTACCTGGATGACACTTATATTGGACGCATCAAGCCTAAATGGGTCGCGCCGCCTCATAATGCAGGTTCCCTCAGACTGTGCTTGTCTTCGATGGAAAATATTGATCCCAGCAAGACTCGTTTGTTCATGGCTCCTTTCACCCCATTGCCGGACGATACTCCTGTCTCCCTGAAGAGTAACCAAACCCTTGGAATAATACCCGACGAACCGCTGGTACTATTGTCAGAAGCTATGCCAAAGGACGGAATGAAGCCAGGGACAGAACCTCTTCGCGTTCCTCCTGATGTCGAGTGTCCTCTTACAGTCCGATACAGTAAGTCATCCCAAAAAGTAAAATATTTTCGGTCATTGTTGAAGATGACGTGTGTCCAATAGTGTAATATGGGGTCTATACGGAAGATGGCGTATCAGCGTCCAAGGCGCCCGTCGACCCAGAGGAAGTCTGGGTATCCAGGCTCGACCTCGACCTTATACCCCCACCTCTCTCTGTGGCATCATTGATTCGTTTCATTTCTGTGAAGGAGGGTATTACTGGTTGTTCGCAACTTTTTGTTGATAAGGACATGATGACTCCTCTCAAAGACAACCACATCTTGACAGAGCAAGGACATTGGCCGGGATCAACACCGGGAGATCATGTTATGTTCAAATCAACTCTGGCCAAAAAATGCACCGGATTCCCGACTGGAAAATTCCGCATTCGTTCTGTTGCAACCTCTTATCGCATGGTGTCGAATCACGCTGTAGAGCGTCAGGGTGATTTCATTGGTCTTTGGACACCGACCCACTGCCCGAACCCTGTGAGGAAGCTGTTTTACATCTGCTTTGATGTTGATAATAACTGACATTTCGTGAAGACTTTTTTCGTGAACTCAAATGGAAACTTATGCTATCAGAATAGCTCAGAGGTCGATGTAATGGGTATGTTATTAAATCTCTTGATTTCAAAGCATTCTATTAGGTAATACATTAATAATAACCCCCAATCGTCAACATACCGAACCATGGCCCAACCCCTGGTCCCATCCTCTGCCAACGTTTTCATATTCAGAGGAATCGAAGATGATTACTATCAAGTTCCATGTTGATCCAGTGATATCCACACACTGGCCACGGGTTGAGAGTGAATGGAAATACAAAGAATTCGCTCTTGCAGCGCGGTCCGTAGCAGGCACAAGAGTTCCAAGCGTTCAAGAAATCGCCAGATGGGTTCCAGATTCTGCCAAAACTACTTTCCAATGGGTTTACAATATTGGATTTGACATCCTATCCAGTGCTCCGTACAATCTGGCAGTCGAAGAGATAGGAAAAAATATGGGACCACAAGACTTGAATAGGATGCAATGGGAGATTGAGAGAGTTTGAAGTCGTTTGTACAATACCTGTAGCCGTTTGAATCAAATTCTTATTACTTGTTCTGATACAAAGTGCCTCACGTTATGCATGAAGAGGTTGAAGCAAGTGAGAAAGAAGCCAAACTAATTCTCATCTCAAGGTTGATTGGAATTATGATTGTTGTAAGCTGACTGCGTCTTGGGGTCTATATTTTAGCGGTAATAGGGATTGAATTTGCCTGCATTGTTGCCAGCGGCAGCCTTTTGGAAGGAGTTTGCAGAAATTTTGTCCTGAACTTTGCGAGAATATTTATCAATTCTAATAATTTTCATAAAATTCTTAAAATATTTACCTAGATCCATAACCCAACAAGCCAGTGTGTCATCTCTCAACACTAAGCCATCTGAGTACATGGTGTCATGTTAATCCAGTCATCCACAGTCCAATTTTTATGTGCCAGAGAAAAGTCCATCCTCTCCCTCCTATGTCTTTTGGTGAGCATAGGTCTTTTTCTCTTCACCTCAGCCTTCATACCAGCTTTCTTGAGAGCCCTACAAACTGTCCTTGCTGGACTCCCCATTCATGTCTTGAAGGACATTGGAAGCTTCTGTAGCATGTTCTATTTTTTGAGAAGTGATTTGGCAAAATAGTATTAGGGATGAATGATGTTTGGAGCAAAGTCTGAATATAGTAGCAAGGCCTCTACCAGTTATTTGAGATATTTGGGCAGCAGATTCGCCTTGATCAAGAAAATTAAGAATGTGGTTGATGTTAAGCTTGGAGTTTGGATGGAGAATGTTGGGTCTGAAGTTGTCATTGTCCATGCATAGTCACATTCTTTCCAAAAGAACAATCATAGAGCCAATGGAGTCTCTGATGATGGCCACATTGCCTATTGTTCAGTATCAACCCTTACTGTTGGAATTAGCAAGAATAGTTCGAGCTCATCGGATTTTAGATTTCAAATATAGTGTATGGATTTGATTGGCCAATAGCATAATACTCTTGTAGATAAGTGAAGGCAGTACATAGATAAGCATAGCCACAATTCTACTTATATGAACTCATGTTAGGGGATGCTCCGCTTCGTCCGACGTTTCCTCCGATATTTCTCTGTCACCTCTGTATATTCCTCCTCATCGTCGCTAGCCCAAGACGGAGTGCACTTGCAGTTCCAATACCAGAGTCCGATGGTCACGTGATGTAGCATTCATATCACCTTTTCACCATTCTCCATCTTTTTCATCATTTTATTATTTCGACTCCAATTTCTTGGTATATAGACATGCATTCCACCTTAGCAGGGTTTTATCCTTTTCTTTTAGGATCCCCTGCTAGGTGCACTTTCCTGTCATATTTATGTTTATATATATGTTTAGGATCCCCTGCTAGATCTTGACTAAGTCGCAGCCACAGTTGCCCTAACATCAGAAAAGGATCTCCCAGAGGACTGATCCCAGCAGATAGCTAGTCCACCATAGTCATATTTCACAGTTCTGATTCGGACTCCGCCGACTCCGTGTACTCCTCCGCTCTCAATCCCTCCTCAGCACTACCCAAAACCATATTTTCCAACAAGGATCTGTTGCACTCCATGGAAGGCAAACAACTTGCGACTCTGGAGCAAGCCCTTGCTGAATTACAGGCAAAGGATGCAAACACTCAACACAAGTTAGACATCCTTATTTCCCATATTCCACAGTCCGAAAATCTGATCCCATCTACACAAATCACATCAGTCACTCCAAAGGCCCATGGCTTAAAACCAGCTCTTCAATCAGAGTTTGACGGAGACCGCACCAAAGGAATGGCGTTCCTTAATTCCTGCCAGGTCTATATCCGTCTCTGTCCAAACTCCTTTACGGACAAACAAGCCAAAATTGTCTGGGCCATGTCATACATGAAGGCAGGACAAGCAGCTAAGTAGTCCACGCATGTATTCCGATGGGAGGAGCAACCAGAAAATGTTGGCTACCATAAATTTGTTGATTGGGAAGACTACTGAGATGAGTTCAAGAGAGAGTTTTGTCCAGTCTATGCAGACTCAGTGGCCATCAACCGATTGGAATCCACAGCTTATTTCCAAAAGAGTCGCTCTGTGGATGAATACCTCGATGAATTCCAAGACCTTATCACAGAAGCCGGTTACTCCAACCTGAAGATTATAGTGGTGAAATTCCGTCAAGGACTAGACACTCAAATTCAGAATGCTATCACAACCACGCCTTCTGGACATCCCTCCAACATGGTTCCAATGGACTGGTACACTGCAGCCAGGACCATTGACCAGAACCGAGCCACTAATGAAGCCTTCTGGTCTTCCTACCAAACTCCAAGTGTTGCTCCAATTCCGTCCTGTCCAGCCACCTTCAACATTTCAGGCTCTGGAGCAGAGCGCGAATCACCAACATGCTCTGACCCCTGGAAACCCTGTTCCAATGGATATTGACGCTAGTCAGAAAATGCAGCCACTTCCGTTCTTGTGCTACCAATGCAGAAAGGCAGGGCACAAGGCACCCAACTGTCCTACCCGATTCGACATCCAAGAATTAAGTATAGACAACCTCCAGACCTACTTAGAGGATCGCCTTGCGGAACTCGATGTGAAACACCCAGAGCCTGCAGCGGAGGTTGATGAGCAGGATTTTTCCCGTTGCAACGAGTGAACAGCACACCATTGTTGTCATACCACAATCATTTTTCTGTTTTACCTACATGTTCAGTTAATGAAAAAACAGTTGAACCATCCATAGACATGCAAAATTCCATATCTGAGAATCTGACTGTTGTTCCAACAGAAATAACTCGGAATAGGCGCCCAAAATGGGAATGACAACTCCCATCCAAACTTGTCATTGCTTTGGCAGAAGACGGTTCAACCTCCCTGAAACTGAAGGTCGAGCCCGAAACCACTGATACAGGAGAAGTGAAGTCCGTCAACTCTTTTGTGGACAGCAGAGCCACTGGAGAGTTCATCGACCGCCACTACACCAAGAGAAACCGGCTCCATACTTGGAAGCTCTCCGAACCCATTCCGGTTTACAACATCGATGGAACTCTGAATGAGGCTGGTTCTATCACTGAAGTGGTGGATCTCATTCTGAGATATCAGAATCATTTGGAATGGACACTATTTGCTGTTACTGGCTTGGGCAAGCTGAAGCTCATCCTTGGACACTCTTGGCTTTGAAAGTGCAATCTGGAAATTGATTGGGTGACCGGAAAAGTCAAAATGTCCAGTTGTCCACCCCAATGCTGTTCTGGATGTAGAGACAAAGATTGAGTGGAGAGAATTGCTCAGAAAGCTGAAATCCGATGGACGGAAGCTGTCTCTGATGGGCCTGTACCAGAACTCCACACAGACTCTGAAGAGGAAGAGCCCAAGGAAGCTGAAGAACCAATCGAACCAGGAGATTGTATCTTTGCAATTGGCCTTGTTCCAGCACCTATGGAGATCCGAGCCACTTCCAGTGTTTCTCAGCACTTAGCTGAAGCTTTCAAATGAAACTCCAAAGCTTCCGCCCCCTCCGGATGGCCCATTCCGGAGTACCTGAAGGAGTTCAACAGCGTCTTTTCCAAGGAGTCTTTCGATGCCCTACCAGAATCCAAGAAATGGGATCATGCAGTTGAGCTGATCCCTGGAGAGAAGGCCTCTAATTGCAAGGTTTATCCATTGGCTCTGATGGAGCCAAAGGAGCTCGATCAATTCCTCAAGGAAAACTTGGAAACAGGTCAGATCCGTCTGTCTAAATATCCGATGGCATCTCCGGTCTTTTTCATTAAGAAGAAGGACGGTACTCTATGGCTTGTTCAGGACTATTGGGCCATAAACACGATGACAGTCAAGAACATATACCCACTCCCTCTCATCTCCGAACTCATCAATAAACTCAGAGGAGCCAAGTACTTCACCAAACTTGATGTCCAATGGGGGTTCAACAATGTCCGGATGAAGGAAGGAGACGAGTGGAAGGCCACATTCTGAACAAACCAAGGCCTCTTCAAACCGCTGGTTATGTTTTTTGGACTGTGCAATAGTCCGGCGACATTCCAGACCATGATGGACGACATCTTCAATGACTTGATCATGGAAGGAGTTGTGGTGGTGTACCTGGATGATATCCTAATATTCACAGAAACTCTTGAGGAGCACCAGAGGATCACTCAGAGAGTTATGGAGTTGCTCCGGAAAAACAACCTCTTCCTTAAACCCGAGAAGTGCGAGTTTGAGAAGACAGAAGTGGAGTACCTCAGAGTGATTATTTCCCAGAATTCAATTATGATGGACCCAGTCAAGGTAGCTGGAGTAATGGAATGGCCTACTCCATCTAACAGGAAGGAAGTGCAGTCCTTCCTGGGCTTCACCAACTTCTACCACAGGTTCATCCAAGGATTCCCTCACTTAGCCTGTCCCCTGTTTGATCTCACACGGAAGGACACGGAGTGGAGATGGGGAGCAGAGGAGCAGTCAGCATTCAATTCACTCAAGGAACAGATTACGATGGCTCCGATTCTCGCCCTGCCAGACAACTCGCGACCTTTTCGGATCGAAGCAGACAGCTTGGATTTCACAACTGGCACCATACTGTCTCAACAATCACCAGAAGACAACAAATGGCATCCTGTAGCATTCCTTTCCAAATCCCTTTCTCCGGTGGAGTGGAATTACAAAATCCATGACAAAGAGATGTTGGCAATTGTGAGTGCTTTGGAGGAGTGGCGGCATTTTGTGGAAGGTGTGGAGCATCGCTGTGAGATCTGGACAGACCACAAGAACCTTCAGTATTTCATGACAGCCAAGAAGCTTAACCAGAGGCAAGCTATATGGTCCCTCCTCTTAGCCCGATTTGACTTCATCATGCATCACCATCCCAGAAAGAGCATGGGGAAGACAGACGCCCTGTCCCGTCGGTCCAATCACGGAACAGGTTTGGAAGACAACAACAACATGGTCCTCCTGACTCCAAATTTCTTCATGGTCCGAGCATTGGAAGGTTTAGAGGCAGCAGGAGAGGAACGAGGAATCCTGAAGGATATACGGAAGGGGACGTGAGATGGGGAGAAAGAGGAACCAGTGGCGAGGGCTGCAAGAGAGTTACAAGGTTCATCAGCTCACTCTATTAAGTCTGCGGAGTGGTCCCTGACCAATGGACTTCTGTATTTCCGGGGCAAGATCTATGTTCCGGACACCTCCGATCTCCGTCGTCGAATTGTCACGCTTTCTCATGACTCTAGGTTGGCTGGTCACAACAAAAGATGGAAGACATTGGAACTGGTGTCTCAGAACTACTGGTGGCCACAGATGTCAAGGTATGTTGGCAGGTATGTCTCCACCTGTGACATGTGCCTTTGGACCAAATCATTCCGATGCCCTCCGATTGGAGAACTCCACCCTCTTCCCATTCCATCTGCTCCATGGGATACTATCGGTGTGGACTTCATTGTTGAGTTGCCACAATCTGCAGGGCACGATTCCATTATGGTTGTCGTTGATTCCATCACAACGCATGCACATTTCATTTCCACAGTCACTACAATCTCTGCCACCGGAGCCGCACACCTTTTCCTCACCCACGTGTGGAAACATCACGGTCTCCCTTGGAAAGTCGTCTCTGATAGAGGTCCCCAGTTTGTAGCGGAATTCACCCTGGAACTCTACCGATTACTCAGAATTAAGTTGGCAGCCACCACAGCCTACCATCCTCAGGGAGATGGACAGATGGAATGGGTCCACCAGGAACTGGAACAATATCTCCGTCTTTTCACCAATCAAAGACAGGATGATTGGGGAGGGCTCCTGCCATTTGCAGAATTCCAGTACAACAACCAGGTTCATTCTTCCACCCAGCACCCTCCTTTCCTCCTCGACACCGGACGTGTTCCCCAAATGGGCTTTGAACCGGACCAGCCTTGGTCCTGCGTGGAGTCTGTTAACAAGTTCAGAGACTGGATGAGGGACACCTTGGAGGAAGCAAAGGTGGCTCTGGCCCAATATTTCTCTGTCACCTTTGTATATTCCTCCTCATTGTCGCTAGTCCAAGACGGAGTGTACTTGCGGCTCCGATACTGGAGTCCAATGGTCACATGACACAGCATTCCTATCACCTTTTCACCATTCTCCATCTTTTTTCATCATTTTATTATCTTTCATCATTTTATTATTTTGACTCTGATTTCTTGGTATATAGACATGCATCCCACTTTAGCAGGGTTTTATCCTTTTCTTTTAGGATCCCCTGCTAGGTGCGCTTTCCTGTCGTATTTATGTTTATATATATGTTTAGGATCCCCTGCTAGATCTCAACTAAGTCGTCCGCAGCTGCCCTAACAGGGTGGATGTTAGGGGACGCTCCACTTCATCCAATGTTTCCTCCAATAGAATGCTATGTCATGTGACCATCAGACTCCACTATCGGAGCCACGAATGAACCCCATCTTGGGCTAGCAATGATGAGGAGGAATATACAGAGGTGACAGAGAAATATCGGAGGAAACATCGGACAAAGCGGAGTGTCCCCTAACACATTGAAGTAATCTGGAGGTTCCATTATTTAATTTATCAATTGTTCCTGGATGCTTATTGGGTTCCATTGACCAGCATGTTCAGAAGCAGAAAGGTCATCACACTGTCTCTTGAACTGTGACACCTGGAGGCCATTGTCAACCTAACATAGAGACATTTATATACCAAAAATATCACTCATTTGGCCAAACATTTGGCAATTTCCAACAGCTCAATGGAAAATTTTCAGAGATGTCTTATTCAACATATTTCAAAGAATCTGAACAATATTTTGAAAACAGAATGTCGAGTTTTTGCCTGGTTGCCAAGATACCAATTTTGTTGATTTTGCTTGTCCGCCACTGTAGCTATCTTGAAACGTGCAAACTTGATCTAATTATTATTTTTCCCTTCTTACATCACGTGATGTTAAATTTCTATATCGGGTAATCAAGTGAATCCATTTTTTTAAAAAAAAGATTTACATGAAAATTCTTATCAAAGTTTGCAGATTTCAGATAAAGTCCTGCCGCAGCAGTGTCTGGACTTTGACTTGCACCCATCTTTTTTAGCAATGGTGTCCGCTGAATTTACCAATAGACCGCTGAAAAAACTTTGTTTATTTGACGTCGATGGGACGTTAACTCCAGCACGTCAAGTATGCGTTCTCTCGCTAGCATCGCGTCTGTACTTATGAATGGAACCATTACACCGCGATAGGCGGTATCCCCAGAGATCATTGCAACTCTTCGTGATCTGCGCAAGAAATTGGTCATTGGATTCGTTGGAGGTTCTGACCTTGTCAAGATCGTAGAACAACTTCAAGTAGGAAACACGAACGGTAAGAGTTGACTTGAAAATGCGTTGGGATATTATCCGATTTTTATTATTATCTCAATAGTATTAGACGAGTTTGACTATGCATTTGCTGAAAATGGTTTAACCGCCTATAAGCTTGGTAAAGCATTACCATCCCAATCATTTATCAATTTCCTTGGCGAAATCAAGTACAAACCTCTGGTCAATTTCATCCTTCACTACATCGCAGACCTCGATATACCTGTCAAGCGGTAAGGACATTTTCTTCAAGACGTGATTTTTGGTAACACCTTTTGCAAAGTGGCACCTTCGTTGAATTTCGCAGGGGTATGATTAACGTCAGTCCTATCGGCCGTAATGCAACGTGAATACGCATTTCTCGACGATATTCTAAACATTGCGCTGAAAATTTTCAGGATCCAAGAGCGGAACGAATTTGAAGCTCTTGACTTGGTTCGACCTATTATTGACAATCCAATTCATGCGTCGCTCACCCCTTTTTATAGAAAATGGGTTATCGAGCTGCACTTGTCAAGGTTCTTCAACAGAAATTCCCAGATTATGGCCTGACATATTCAATTGGTGGTCAAATCTCATTTGACGTCTTTCCAACTGGCTGGGACAAGACATACGTTTTGGGACTCGTGGCTGATGAACAATTCGACGAGATTCACTTTTTCGGTGATAAAACATACAAGGTTGGTTTTTACTCCTTCTAATGCCTTATTACTTTCAACTACAATGTGGCATAGGGCGGAAATGATTATGAAATATTCAGCGATCCTCGAACTATTGGACATGCTGTTAACAGTCCAAATGACACAATTCAGGTTGTTAAAGAACTCTTTCTCAACGATTAAGTTCTTTCTTACGGACAAAATTATCGGATACCACTTGTCAAATATTGTATATTACCACAATCGACATGTAACCTCAGTGGAAGAGAAATTAATATTCTCTGTACAATGTACAATGTACAATATCGTATGTAACCGACCAAAGAGGTCCAAACATCGCGTGTTATCAGTAACTGACGCCCTTCGTGTTGCCACCCCCTCTGCACAAAAGACAACGAATCCCTGCCAGGTGTTGCGCTGAAGAAGGGTCTATATTTACGACATGTCATTCAGTATGAAAGAAAACCAGCCTTTATCACGAACCATGTGAGCAGAACGCGTTTTCCTGAAGCAACGCGTCACATATCAGACTAAAGCGCGTTCGAAGGACTGAACCCGACCTGGAGCCACCGCCTGCCCAGAAGAAACGTAAACTTCAACCCGCGTCGTCGGTCAGACCACATGCTGTGCCCCAGCAACCCTCGTTTGCTGATGTACTCGCACGGCTGAAGGAGGATGCTAATAGTAATACGGGTCTGTTTTTTACTTACATTGTCGTCAAATGGGCTTGCTGAATGGTTCTTGAATCACTCTAGGTGCCGAGGGGGGCGCCGATTGCTGGCCTCGTCCGGAGCTCCCACGATTGGATGCGAAGAGAGACTCAATTAGTATGTGCGGTACCCTTTGTCGAACTTTCACCAAATAACCACGTATATTGCGTAGTATTCCAACAAATAGATGTAGGAAATGCCTCCTCTGATTCGGGTCCCCTTCTACGAATGTTCGGTGTAACAGAGGTCAGTGGATATATTATTCCAAACATTTCATTCATCCAACCTCTTATGCAGGTTGGACACAGCGTCCTTGCAACTGTCACGGATTTCTTCCCATATTTCTATGTTTCATACCCTCGTGGTCTTACCGATGGGGACCTTGACTCACTTCGACAATATTTAAATGTGAGCATTGGCTCGGAAATAACGACATGCCCATGCTGACAGCTTGGTTACTCAGGGTATAACTGGTGATAACGAAAATATAGTGCGAAAGATCGAAAGAGTTTCGAAAAGATCTTTGTGGGGTTATAGAGGGGATGAATGGGTGCCCTTCCTGAAGTTGACGATTTCTACCGCGAGCAATGTGCCCAAAGTTCGAGATGAGTATCTTTTACCAGCTCAGCATATAACACCCAGAGCCTGACTTCTCTATTACGCATCTTCGAGCGAGGCGAATGTGCATACCAAGGCTTCGACGGTGTAACCTCCACATATGAAAGTAACATGCCTTTCATTCTTCGATTCATGATTGACACCAAGGTACGTAGTACTGGACTTTAATCCAGTCCAAGTCCTGAAAACTTCGGCCATAGATCGTCGGAATGAACTGGGTCGAGATACCAGCTGGTAAATACAGTATTGCCCCTGCAGGTAGTCGACGTTCGCATTGTCAAATAGAGATCACTGTTAGGTATGGTGTTGATCCAGCATCCTTTCATATTGTTAACTTATTTTGCCAGATACGACAACATCATTTCTCATGCGCCTGAGGGAAATTGGTCTAAGATTGCCCCTCTCAGGATACTGAGCTTCGATATTGAATGTGCAGGTAGAAAGGGAATCTTTCCAGAAGCATCCACGGATCCTGTCATCCAGATAGCTAACATGGTCACCCGGCAAGGTCTATCTCTATCTCTCTCTCTCTCTCTAGGACGTTCTACGCAACATGAACCTGACAAATGTAATTTCCAGGCGAACAGAAACCCTTCATTCGCAACGTATTTACCCTGAATACTTGTTCGCACATAGTTGGTTCCCAAGTCCTATCGTTTGATGAGGAAGCGAAAATGTTACTAGCCTGGAGAGACTTTATCGAAAAGGTGGACCCCGATGTTGTGATTGGTTACAACACTGCTGGCTTCGATTTTCCTTATCTCATGGATAGGGCAAAGGCCCTCAAGGTTACCCGTTTTCCTCTCCTTGGAAGGATAAAAGGTGCGACCTTTTGTAACAAACTGTATTCGCTTCATGTTAACCTTGCTCCACGATCCTCAGGCATAAAAGCGGAGACCAAAAGCACTCATTTTTCTTCCAAGGCATTCGGACAACGTGACTCGAAAGATACCGTGCTTGATGGGAGGCTTCAACTAGATGTCTTGCAATTCATGCAGCGAGAGCACAAGTTGCGTAGTTATTCGTTGAACTCTGTTTGCGCCCAGTTCCTTGGAGAGCAGAAAGAGGATGTGCATCACTCTGTTATCAGTGAACTGCAAAATGGTACGCCAGAGTCCAGACGACGGTTGGCTGTGTATTGTTTGAAGGTATGATTTTTGTTTGAACATGATACTTTTACTCGTTTTTAACGTGCATGATTTTAGGATGCCTACCTTCCGCAGCGACTGCTGGATAAGCTCATGTGTTTTGTCAATTATATTGAGATGGCTCGTGTTACCGGCGTCCCATTTAATTACCTCCTGTCTCGTGGGCAGTCCATCAAAGTTCTTTCTCAACTTTTCCGAAAAGCGAATGAAGAAAATTATCTTGTTCCCTCTATGAAAGGAGAAGGTATGCTTTTTGTCAAAGAATTCCAAGGGTATACGCTAAAATAGAAGATTGTGTCAGGCACGGATGAACAGTACGAGGGAGCCACTGTCATCGAACCTATGAAAGGGTATTACGACGTACCTATCGCCACCCTTGATTTCAGCTCGCTGTATCCTTCAATTATGATGGCTCACAATCTCTGTTACACCACCCTTCTGGACAAAGGAACAATAGACCGCCTAAAGCTCGTGCCAGACGTGGATTATATCCAATCGCCCAACAACGGTGAGTCTTGAGAATAACTGTGGCAATCATTTTCTCATTGGAGTATTTTATTTTTCATCAATAGATCTTTTTGTGACGAGTAAGAGAAGAAAGGGATTGCTTCCTACTATTTTGGAAGATTTGATATCTGCACGTAAACGCGCAAAAGCAGATTTGAAGAAAGAGACAGACCCTTTTAAAAAAGCTGTTTTAGATGGACGGCAGCTTGCCCTTAAGGTCGGTCCTCCTAACACTAGCTTCTTCAATATCTTCATCCCTGTGGTTTGTCCTATAGATCAGTGCCAATTCGGTGTACGGTTTTACTGGGGCTACGATTGGAAAATTGCCTTGTCTTCCCATCTCGTCCAGTGTCACTTCCTATGGCCGTCAAATGATTGAAAAAACCAAGCGGGTTCGTAATGTTTATTTAAATTTCTGAATTCCTCCCCGACGCCATTCATTCGTTTAGGAAGTAGAAGCAGAATACTCTGTGAGCAATGGACACGCCCATGACGCTGAGATCATATACGGGGATACCGATTCGGTGATGGTGAAATTTGGACCAAAAGATCTGGCAACCGTCATGGCCCTTGGTAAGTTGTTCATATTCAGCATAATGGATGTTTGCCCAGTCAACTATCCGCTTCAATTAGGCAGCGAAGCGGCAGACTTTGTGACAACTAAATTCATCAAGCCCATCAAACTCGAGTTCGAGAAAGTATATTATCCTTATCTTCTCATCAACAAAAAGCGATATGCAGGATTGTATTGGACCAAGGTAGAGAAATACGATAAGATGGATTCGAAGGGTATCGAAGTATTTCTCCGCATTCCAAAGTTTACCACTTTCACAGTCTAACGTTTGTAATAGACTGTCCGTCGAGATAATTGTCGTTTGGTTTCAACAGTCATTGAGACATGTTTGCATAAAATGCTGATCGACCGAGATGTCAGAGCTGCAGAAGAGTAAGCACAAATGGTGGATAGTGGCTTAAGAATTCATCACAATCGTTGACTTTGCAGATACGTCAAACAAACGATTTCTGATCTCTTGCAAAACAAAATCGACATGTCACAGCTTGTAATTACTAAAGCTCTCGCCAAAACCGGTACAGTCTACATTGATTGCGTTGTTGATCAATTTTTCTCAAGACAATATGGATAGATTATGTCGGTAAACAGGCACATGCTGAACTGGCAGAGAGGATGAAACAGCGTGACGCGGGTATATAATCTCCGTTTATTGCCTTTTCTTTCTCGCGCTAACGAGACGGTCTGTTTACAGGTTCGGCACCTGCTCTTGGGGACCGTGTAGCCTATGTTATTATCAAAGGGATTAAAGGCGCTGCTGCTTATGAGAAATCCGAAGACCCATTATACGTCCTTGAAAATAATATCCCGATTGACACCAAGTATTACTTGGAAAATCAATTGTCAAAACCTCTCATGCGAATTTTCGAGCCTATCTTGGGCGAGAAGGCTTCGTCGCTATGTTTGTTCTTTCATGATTGGTTCTAAACTCGCATAAAACTGACCAAGCATTCATTAGTATCTGGCGATCATACACGTACCATCCAGATCGCCACACCAACCGTTGGTGGTCTCATGAAGTTTGCTGTTAAAACAGTTACGTGCCTTGGGTGCAAAACCCCTCTACGAGGTAAAGAAGCAAGTGCGTATATGGCTGTCAGATCGTTTTGGGGTGTACCTTCATCGATGATACATTGTAGATGGCGCCGTGTGCAAAAACTGCAAACCCAGGATGCAAGAATTGTACCAGAAGCAGATTATGTCAACTTCTGAACTTCAGGTTCGCTTTTCGCGATTATGGACACAATGTCAACGTTGTCAAGGTTCTCTGCATCAGGTATTGCGGACTTTTGTCATCAGATGATTAGAAACAGGCTAACGTCGATATCTTTAAGGATGTCCTCTGTTCCAGTAAAGATTGCCCAATATTTTATATGAGGAAAAAGGCACAGAAGGACGTAGAAGATGCCAGTGCCGTTCTTGAACGTTTTGACGGGGATGACTGGTGACAAAGTATTGTATTCGTGATATTTATTATGTTCCTCTCTGCTGTTTGCTCAGTCTCATTACCATTTGTTTTTCACTTGTAGCAATATACAATAACATAAAGTGATCATCCCATGTTCAGCTTCCCGCCCTACTAAGCACGCGCATCTTGACATGTCTCGGCAGATGAGTAAGGACCAGCCTGGCAAAATTACCAAGCTGCTCAATCGGCAGAAAGTAAGACTATCATTTATAAGACGAAAGACCTCACGCTCTTCGGCTTTCACTCCCATCTCGTAGACTGAGATTCACAGAACAAAATCATCTTGACGCCACGATCATCTAGCAATGGCCTCGCCTCCAACCTCAACCATCGCTCAACTGCTCTACATCGTCGAACCAGAGGGTGGCGTCCGTGCTTATCAGAATGTTAACGCCGACCCCATTACCGGAGAAAGAGAGAGAAATTTTGAAAGAGAAGAGAAATTCGTAGTCATCGAAAATGTCAGAGGAAAGGAGAATTCCGTTTCGCTTGACACCGCCGGATTTCAGTTCTACCGCCATCCTTCCGAGCATACTACGTTCGCCAATGACGAAGAGATACGCCGGGAATATTATCCTGAGAGCGTTGAGCTCATCAAGAAATTAACGGGTGCTAGCCGGGTGGAATTATTCGACCATAGTATGCTCTTACGCCCAGTTTGTTTCAAGACTTTGTTGACAGTTCTGCCCTTAGCTATACGTCGCCGTCGTCCGGGAGAGGCTGATTCGGCCGACCGTCGACAGCCAGTTTCGCAAGTTCACGTCGACCAGACTACCGCCTCAGCTATCGCCCGGGTCCATAGACATCTTCCCGCCTCCGAAGTTCCTCAACTTCTTAAACACCGCTTCCAGATCATCAACCTCTGGCGGCCTATTGCTACTCCTGCTATCGATTGGCCATTGGCACTTTGCGATTATCGGAGCGTTGACCTCAAACGAGAGGTGATCCCGGTGAGGCTTATTTTCCCGGACCGTGAAGGTGAAACGCTTGGAGTCAAGTATAGTGAGAACCACAAGTGGAAATATCTTCAAGGAATGATGCCGGAAGAATTTGTTCTGATCAAATGGTGAGTGCGACTGAAGGTGATCTTATTTTTCGTTCGTGAATTGACCTCTGCTTATGCTCATAGTTTCGATTCGATCCAAGATGGCAGTGTTGCTATTTGCACACCCCATACTGGTGTTAAAGACCCAATGACTCCCGAGGGAACACCCCCGCGTCAGTCAATTGAACTCCGGGCACTTGTATTTTATGACTGAAATAATGTAAATTGTTCTATTGGTTGAAATGAATGTTAGAATGAAGACACCATTCCTGTGGAAAGCTGTAGCGCAACACTAGAACAATTCTGCCTACTTCAACTGATGCCTTACCCTGAAGTATAAATTAATCGCATTCAGAAACGATGTAGGTTCGTAGGGTTTGTATTTCGCGTAAGGTTGTCTATCGAAGATAGATACATGGTTTTGTCGAACTACAGAAAGTACACCAGGAATAGTATCTGGTAGCGGTCTGCCAAGGGTTGTGGCGAGTGATATCCTCCCGATGGCAACAGACTTGGCGCGACTAATTCCACTTTGAAGAGCTCGGTTGACTGCCTTTCGCGTTAGCATTCTTCGCTGACCTATTAGGGACAGAAAAGGCATCCTTGTGACTGTAATTCGGTGCTCGTTCTTGCCCTGATTGTATCAACAAATTCGTTAATTAATGTATAAATTCTATGATTTTTTTGTCGAATTCTTACTGCGCACTGCCTGGATAATCTCTTCTTTTCGCCGGGAAAGTATGCAAGTTTGCCCTGAAGCAAATGCGGAGCGGCAAAGGTGAGCAAAAAATCCCCAAACTCCTTATTTCGATAGCCAAGCTTGTACTCATTGCGGGTAACTGCCCTCCCCTTCGCAAGTCTGAGCTGGAGTATTCATGCCATGCTCTCAAAAACTACCGTGCACCATTTTGCCGGTACTAACGTCGCTCTGGGGACCGCTGCCGGAAAGCTCTTCCGTATTGGGTATGTGTTCTTTGTGCCCCTTGGAGCTGACAGTGGCCGTGCTCTTCTAAGTGTTATGACTGTCAGCGATTAGGGTGATTCAGATCATTGGACTTTGCTGAGGGTACTACAGAATGAGTGGATTGTGCTATTATCAATATTCTATTGAGTACCTGCAAAGGAGATCAGAATCATAATATTTGAGTTTGTGTAATGCAAAATAGGACAAAATTGTATCTTCTGCTCCACATATGGGCTTAATTGTTGGGGACCATTGGTTTGACCCTCACCTAAAGGTTAGTGCAATTACCATTGAGTGGATGAGCATATAGATGGCTGATGTTCTGATATTCAGCCATTGACACTGAGCAACCTGCAGCTATATGTGCATTAATTATTCTGATGGTGGATTATCTTAAAGAGTATGGGTAGGAATTAAAATACAACCATGTATACGGCATACAGTACAAACAAAAAATACTACTACTTACAACCCAAGTTATTGAATCCTTTGCCGAAATCAATGTGCAAACGGTGTTAGAAGCCGCTCTCTCTCGCCACAGGAGTAGTTGGAAAGGAGTATGGTATGATTCAAAAAGAAGCGATAATCACTCGTAATCTGCGTAGCATGCGGTGAAGACTAGTCTAGCTTTCTCAACACAGTCTTCCATCGAGACATCCGATGCATCACATCGAGACCTCGGCGGCCAGCCTCACAGGGACGTAGGTATCAACCGAACCCTTTTCAAGGTATTCAAGGTGGAATATATTTTTCTACCTATCATCTACAGTAGAGCTGGTGTCATTTCAGTGATTGAATGTGGGCCTTTGTTCGTGTAGTCTGCCTTTAACACAAAGTTCCTGCCATTTGGATCGCTGAAAATAATCTAAACATTGAATATTGATTAGGATGGGATAAGCCTGGATAATAATAGATGAACAACTTACTTTGGCGGCTATACTTGAGCCCAGGAAAGCAGCATAGCCATTACCCGTTTCACGATACTCTGCGTAATATTCTGGTACGGAAAGAACACGGACAAAGCGGGGCTGTACATCTGTTGGTAAATCGGCATTGTTGATGATGAACGGTGCAAGCCTTGATTGAAGTGCGACACCAATGCCTGACATTTGTTAATAAGTATATCGTCAAATTGGGCAAAAAACGTTAACCTTTGACGTGTCGAGTAATGTCTCCAGTCACGAATAAGCCTTGCCAGATGTACTGTCGTTGTTCGAGTTCAACTTGATTGACCAAGTTGCCTACTGCTTCTTGCAGGGGCAAAGGTTTCTCTCCATCCACCACAGTTCCAGGTATGCCATCTAGTAAAGACGGGTCGTAAAGTGGTTCACAGAATCGATGGCGCTCTTTCCCCAACGTCAATGAATGTTCGCGGAATTGAACGGTAATAAGATCCAGAGCTTCGATCTCTCGTGCACGCGCCTGCTCTGCGGCAGATGCCTTTGCGGTGGCTTTCTTCTTCATTCCACTCTCGATCACTGCCTTTTCTCTCCCTGCTACAAGGACGGCAGCGATATCCGTCACGCCCTCATCTTCTGCCGCAGCTGTTTCGCCATCTGATGGAACCTTAATGGTGTCATCTTTCCACAACTGTTTGACTAGTTCAAGCAGAGTGGTATGTAGCATTTCAGGATCAAGAGGATTGCTTGGTGGCGACAAGGCAGACGTGACGCTTTGGTTTGAGCGCAAGAGATGGGCAAGATAGTTTTGACAATGGCGTACTCCTAGAGCAACCGATCCACGAGCTGGGTGGACAATGAAACCCTCGTAAATGGGCGTGATCTCGGTTTCATCGTCCCCAATATCGACGATGACACCGCTCAGACTGTTAGCTGCGTAAATTTGAGTCATGGGTCGTTCGAGGATACAGAAACCAGCGACGTTGAATCTTTCGAAAAAGACTTGACATATACGTTCATAAGTTTCACGCGAAACACCTGGGGTGATTGACAACAGAACCGGAGACTCGTTTTGGATGCGACGGCGTTGTAGTTGGTTGAAAAGGACATATTTCCTATGAAAAAAAGTCGGATCTGCAGGTGGGCAGACGGGTGGACAAGACGCACCAAATCGCTTCTGCTTGTGTCCAATCACTGATTTCACCATCTACGAAGGGCCAGAAAACTGATATATCCTGTCCACTTGCGAGAGCCTCGTCTAGCTGTGATCCAACGAGGTAACTGTTGACAGACGCGTTCGGTTTGGTAGTTTGGGGAAGGATCGAGGTAGCGCGGCTGGTTGAGGCAAATGATTCCTCAAGTCCACTGAAGTCTCCGTTTAATTGAGAGTTCCCGTTGAAGTTTTCATGCTCTCCGATGCCGTTTCTTCTCAGACCAACGCGAGCTGGGATTTCCTGCTAGCGTATATAGTTTGACGTGCTTTATTTGTAGAAAAAACGTACAACGGTGGGCGTTTTCAAGAGATCATATAGTCCGAGTCCAGCACGAACGACGGTTTTGCTAACCTCGATGATAACGACGTTGGCGTCGCGAATGGACATGGCTTTTAAAAGGAGGATGGGTTCTGGATCGCAATTACCTCTTTAGGAAGCAACTTTCTTAGTCGTATGATTTATGGCATATAACTAGTCCAGCTGTCGCTGCCCAAATCCTTGCCTTGGTTCATCATGTGGGAACCATTCGACATTGCCCCAACAGGTGACCAGTCGTTTACCGATTATTCTCGTTGGAGGTTGCTTGTTAATGACGGAGGTCGTCACACATGGCACTACCTCCGAACAGAAGAAGAGCTGGCAAAGTGGCCTCAGAATGTAGTCGATAAATTCTGGTTAGGTTTAAACACAGCACGTATCATAAAAAACTTCTTTCACCCCCCACTTCATGCACCATGTTGACTAACCAGTTGTCTTTCAAAGGATTTACCAGATTTACCACTGGCGGAGGATGCTCTGGATGCAGCCCGTAACGGATACAAGTTCCTCAGGAATTTACAGTCCCATGATGGGCATTGGCCTGGGGAATATGGGGGCCCGATGTTCCTTCTTCCCGGTTTGGTCATTGGGTCTTATGTGACGGGGATGGGGTTCAAGGAAGAGGAACGGTTAGAGATGATTCGTTACTTGATGAATCGCGCTAATCCTGAAGATGGCGGTTGGGGGATGTAAGTGCTTTGTTTTCAAACTTGTGGAATGTTTTTTTTGGCCTTTAGCAAAACTGTAGCTGCTCGCCTCGCGATTTCATTTTATAAAGCTGTTCTCGATCTCACTAATTCTCTTCTCTTGTCTTTAATAGTCATGTTGAAGGTCACTCCACAGTATTTGGGACAGCTTTGAATTACGCAGCGTTGCGTATTCTAGGCATCGACAAAGACCATCCAGTCTGCGTTAGAGCTCGAGGAACGCTTCACAAGCTCGGTACACTGTTTCCCTCTTTAATCACTTCCCTGAAGCAATATATAATGCAAATTTAGGTGGTGCAGTTACTGCTCCAGCATGGGGCAAGATTTGGCTGTCGATCCTCAATGTTTATGACTGGGAAGGGAACAATCCTGTTCCTGCTGAACTTTGGTAAGTTTGGGGCGTCGCGTTTTCGTTGTTATTCTGCGCGTTATTGACGGGTTTTTTTTTTCTAGGGCGCTTCCTGAATGGCTTCCATTCCATCCTCACCGTTGGTGGATTCATACACGCGCAGTCTATATCCCAGTGAGCTATATATATGGCCTGAGATTTAAAATGGAGGAAAACGACCTCATCCTGTCTCTACGAGAGGTGTGTAGTTTCTATATGATGCCCTTGTTGAAATCATTGTGACTGAGAACATTGACAGGAACTATACTCCATGGACTATTATTCAATTGATTGGCCAGCCCAACGAAATAATGTCTCTACAGCCGATCTGTATTCACCCCATACCCGAATATTAGATGCACTCAATGTAGTACTCGGCGCTTATGAACAATGTACCATACCTCCCCTCCGACGCGCTGGAATGGCACGCGCGTACGAACTCGTTGTTCTCGAAGACGAAAACACAGACTACCAAACTCTCGGGCCCGTCTCCAAAATGTTCAATCTCATCGTCCGAGCTATTGTCGACGGACCGGACAGCGACGCATACAAACAACATAGGATTAAACGCCAGGATTTCATGTGGATAGGTTCCGAGGGTATGATGATGTGTGGAACGAATGGGAGTCAGCTTTGGGATGTTGGGTTTATCACACAGGCGTTGGCGGAGACGGGGTTGGCCAGTGAGGAGGAAAATAAGGGGAGTTTGGTGAAGGCGCTTGAGTGGCTTGATGAGGCCCAGATGAGAACAAATCCGAAACATTATCACACTTCATATAGGCATTCGACTAAGGGCGCTTGGGGATTTAGGTATGTGTCTGTTTCTCAACTTGAGTGAAGCGGTTTGAAGATTTACTACTCTCTTTAGCACGAAAGAACAAGGATATACTGTCAGCGATTGTACTGGAGAAGGTCTCAAATCAGTCATGTATCTACAGTTCGATCTCGAGTAAGTTGCGCTAGCTCAGCAACAATAATTTTTTCGTTGACCCAAATTGCCCAGATTTACCCCGAAACTTGTATCGAAGGAGAGAATGTGCGATTCAGTTGATCTCTTACTCACCCTCCAAAATCCCGATGGAGGCTTTGCGAGTTACGAACTTATCCGAGGTCCTCGTTGGCTCGAATGGCTCAACCCAGCAGAAGTGTTCGGTCAGTCTTTTCCAACTTGACATATTGTTACTTGCCCTGTCTGACCATAATACACTTTGTTCAGGCGACATCATGATTGAATATTGTTACCCAGAATGTACAACTTCAGTGATCACCTCTCTTTCAATTTTCCGTAAACACTTCCCAGATTATCGGGTTCGTGATATCGAGTGAGTGGTGAATCCTGCCTTGTGCTTTGTTCCTGGTGATGCAATGTTTGATTTCTTGTTGGCTCAGTTGCACGATAAAAAATGCCATCAAGTACCTACACAAGGCACAGGCACCCGGTGGTGGTTGGATTGGCTCATGGGGGATCTGTATTACCTACGCCACTCAATTTGCACTCGAAAGCTTGTCTTTAGTAGGCGAGACATACGAAACGAGCCCGCATTCTCGGAGAGCTTGTGATTTCCTCTTGAAGAAACAAAGAGCAGATGGAGGTTGGGGTGAAAGTTACAAGGTTTGTTTATCTTGTTTTATGAAGTACCTTGCTCCCACGTTCCTTACTCTTTCTTGTCCTTTTCCTAGTCTTGTGAGTTGAGTGCTTGGGTGGAACATGAGAACACACAGGTCGTCCAAACATGTTGGGCTGTTATGTCCCTCATGTATGCGAGATATCCTTATCCCGAACCCATTGAAAAGGGAGTTCAACTGGTTATGTCAAGACAACGACCCGTAAGTTTCGCTCCCCTTTGTTTGATTCTGCAATTGCCCTTCACATGGTTAATACGTCTTTTTTTCCTTCGTAGGACGGCTCATGGCCTCAAGAAGCAATTGAGGGCATATTTAACAAAAATTGCGCTATCGCATACCCTATATTCAAGTTCTCATTCCCAATTTGGATGTTGGGCAAAGCGCATCGATATCTGGCAGAACTCAAATCCCGCTCGATTTGAAGCAAAAACCATAGAACAGGGAGGCCACCATTGACTCGGAGGGGGCCCTGCGACCCGCAACCAGTGCCTTTCCTTCAATAATCTATTGATTTTGCAAGCGGGCCTCTTTGTTTTATTCACCCGACCCGTGTAGCTACTGTGTACATGCTACAGCGAATGTGAAATTTTTGTGTCAGACGCGTCCACGGTTGAGCTAGTCTTACAGGTGGTGAAGAGCTACTAGCCTAAGTTAGTAAGGTTTAGTAATCTTTTTCGAGTCACCCGCGCATCGCAGTCATTGTCACACCACGGGTCCGCACCTCCACTCGATTCAAATACGAGATTTTATTCTAAAACGAAACTCTAGACCTGCTTCATCAACGAGCCTGCAATGCAAGCCTCTCATTATCATATCTTTTCTCTCCCGCTTGAGCTCTTGGATACATTGGCACCTCGAAATCTTGTCAATAGAGTGCCTTCACGATCAAATTCACCAGAGCTTCCCACCACTTTTAACACTGGTCCTAGAGCATGCAACATCTGTCAAGGCGTCACCTTTCTTGACGTCGATCAACAACGTGCTCACTTCCGAACCGATTGGCATCGATATAATATTAAAGCACGATTAAATGGTGGTAAACCAGTTTCAGAACCGGCTTTTGCTCAATTTGTAGATGGTACGTTGTTTTGGACGTCAACTGTCATCCAAGTTCATTCATTTTACCCCAGCACTCGATGATTCATTATCAGGGTCGGCATCATCTACGGATGAGGACGAGGACGAGGAATCCGATGCTGTAAACACCCTGTTGAATAAAACGAAACGGCTCAACACCCGTTCACCTTCTCCAGATGCTCCGAAGCATGCCCCGCTAACTGCCCTTACCTGGTTTCATTCTCCCCCATCAACTCAACTTGGCATCTATAGAGCTTTATTCTCTCTCCGCACAGAGCCGGAAAACTATCGAGATGAACTCAGGAGAATGCAATCACTTGTAGAAGATGGAAGAACTTGGGCCCTTTTCATGGTAGCAGGCGGCCATTTTGCCGGAGCAGTGGTGCGCGTTAGCCGTTCAGATGATGAAGATGCGCAAAACTTAGAAGCAAGACCTCGCAAGCAGAAGCCAAAGAAACCCAAGCCAGAAATTGAAGTCCTTTTGCACAAAACATTCCATCGTTACACAAGTCAGTCCTCCTTGTCGTCCCTTGCTATTCGATCTAAATCAGGTGGATAGCCCGACGTAAACAGGGTGGATCTCAATCGGTCAACGATAATGCAAAAGGGCCTGCAAAAAGCGCTGGTGCTCAACTTCGAAGATATGGAGAACAAGCTCTACGAGATGTATGCCCTATTCATATATTTCTCAATAACATGGCATCTAACGTCTCCAAGGATATTAGAGGTTTATTGCAGGAATGGGCAGATGAATTAGCGGGCTGCGAACGTATTTGGATTCGTGCTAGTATCTCAAATCGGAGAATATTTTTTGATTTTGACGAAGCCCCGTTTGCCAAAGGGGATGAACGCCTGCGAACTTTCCCCTTCCCAACTCGTCGCCCCGTAAGTTTTTATCCCCCAATTTCCTACATGTATTTAGGCCTATCCTTGCCACCTCACAGACACAATCTGAACTTACTCGATGTCTGGCTGAACTCACACGCCCAAAAATTTCGCACTTCACGGAAGAAGAACTTCGTGCCCAGGATGATGCCTACCTCGCTTCACTGCCTAAACCTAGACCTGCACCGACCACCGTACATTCAGAACCTGAGAAACCTAAACAACTCAAACTTTCCAAAGAAGAAGAGAGTCTGCGAGAGAAATGGGATCGTCTCCTAGAGATGGTGGTCAAAGGTCGCTTGGATCCGCTGAAAGCTTTTTTGGATAGAGAAAATTCAACCATCGGTGGAGTCGATGCTCTAATTCCTGAATGGACTGGGCAGAGGAGGGCAACAATTTTGCAAGCAGCTGTTCAAAACGGCCATGAAGATATGACGAGGTGGTTACTTGAAGAAGCTCATGCAGACCCTACCATCACGGTTCCACTATTGAAACCCGGCGAAGTGGTCGACGAAGACGGAGACGACGCTTACATGCCTGTTCAAAAAGGATCTTGTCGAACAGCCTATGATCTAGCTCAGACGAAGCCCATTCGCGATATCTTTCGTCGATGTGCAGCGTTACATCCTGACTGGTGGGACTGGTTTGGCGCGGCTCGTGTACCTAGTGCGCTGAGTCTAGAAATGGAGGAAGAGCGTGAAGAAAAGAGAAAGGTGCGGCGAAAGGGTTTGAAGGACCGTATCAAGGAGCGTGAATCTCGTGAGAAGGAGAAGGAGAAGGAATCTCCCAAGACTCCACCCGTGGAAGTGAAGGCGGCTGTCAAAGAAGTTTTGAATGCAACTTCAAGACGCCTGGGAGGGGTTGGTGCTGTTGAGGGTGTTGCTGGACTTACACCAGAGATGAAAGCAAGGGTAGAGAGGGAACAGCGGGCAAGGGCAGCAGAGGCTCGGCTGAAACGGCTTGTCAACTAATTGGGGTCAGGATGTTTGAATATTGGTAACTTGGTAGATGCAGTCTGATTGAATGACCAAACAATGGTAGCCTACTAGGGCCTTGTTCACAGCATGTTTCAACATCACTTTCTCTGGGGATATGAGATCTGATTGTCCAGCCTTTACTTCAGGTGATCAGAACCCAGGGAAAGTATGTATGTTTAAACCGCTGTGAACTTGAATAACCTACTTTAGTGGGCTCTCAGAGTCACTGTTCACACTCCTTCTTTGCTGTCCTTTCATTTCAGTTCGGAATTTGCAGCGAACATTACTTGTAGTTCACTGACTCGGACCTCTTCATCGATGATGCTTTTGAACACCAAAAATTCCTCCTCTGATTGGTATTATTTAACTTAAAGATCCTGTGTGCATGCATTCCTTCCATGGCTGGTCACAATCTGCTAAGGCACAACCTTCGCGAGTTCGTCCTGCTGTCCATCAAAAAAATAATCCTAAATGAGCAAAAACCAACATCAACTTCAAGTTGTTCTCTCACTGCGTCTCAGATCCGGACTCTGGACAGAAAACATAACCCACACTCCTTAGCGAATTCCGACTTTGACTACAATTACACAAAATCTTACTGGCACGTGTATGCCAGGCATAGATTTTTGCTTATCAATCATCAAGTCATATCTCAGGTATCAATAATATGTCAACTTCAACTGGCCAGACCATCTACCTGAGGCCAGAGAATGTTCTTGAGATTGCCAAAAACACATTGAAGGCTACTGGTTGGAAATGTGAATGGATTGTCTCATCCTCAAACCTACAGTCACGAACTGCATGCTCTATTGTTCTTGGAAGTTGGAATGCTTATCTCAAGGTGAATTTTATCATTTTTTTTGTCTTTTGCCATCATTTTTTTGCTCCAATCCCTCTCCTGAAAGAGAAACTTGAGAAAAGAAAAATCTCATCTTAGCAATATTATCTTTTTGGGTCTAAACATTTCCTCCAGCATCTTTTTCAACATGCTCAATATCAATGGAACAAGGTGGGTATCTTATATTATGACTTTGAAATGATTACTTCAACTTGATCATAAATTTAAGACTGGAAAATATGTTTGCCATCTACCCCGATGCAACCTCCCTACGGTGGGAGCAAACATATCATTTGACCACCTTAGGGACCACATCGAGAATTCTCACATGTCACGAGCCCCCCTTTACTGTCCGTTCAGAGGTTTGTGTCCGGATTTCGTAATCTCCCAAAGATACTGCTAATTTCTCTTTTCTGAATAGGATGCGAGGGAGTGGCTTTTTCGCGTGGCGCCTCCCAGCTGGAGAATCATTTCAAAGAGACTCACTCTGATCTTCTGAACAAAGTTATCACCGTACCTTCAGATTTGGTGCTACCGATATCTGTACCCTATTTTCCTTCGCCACCCGATCTCCCCCCGCCACTCCCTTCGCATCCTATACTAGGATGCTTGTTTATCCCCGCAGTGCGGGGGACTCGAATTCGTCATGTGGATGGACCGCCATTATCCCAAGCTTCACCGAGGAAACGATTGAAGTTGCATCAACTGGTTGAGGAGGAGGAGACTTTATCCGAGCTGCCATCTATTTTTTTCGACGACTTTGAAAAACAATTCGACAAGAACGGGCAGTTTAAAGGGACGATAGGGTGCGTCCTCGGGCAGATAGCGGGACCCCGCTTTGATGTTGCAAGGCCGCAGCCGATATTAGATCCTACACAATATGGCCCCAAGTCACCGCCGATTAGTATTCACTATAGTGTGTTTTCCGACCGGTTTGACGAGATGGAAAGGGCTGCAGCGCCGAAGGTTAACGTGATTGTACCCATATCGACGCAGGCATCCAGCACGATGCATTGAATTCAGACTGTGTCACGGTGGTCAAACTTCAGAGATAAGCAACTTGTTATATTCAGTTTTCGTTAGCTATTCTGTCATCATATATAAATATAATCCACGCGCCACACATAAGTACGAGATGAGAGGCTGCTGTGATCCAGTTATGAGCAAGGGCTCGAGTCGGAATCACAGTTGAGTGAGCGGATAATGCTCACTGAGTACTGAACGTTGAACACTCACAAGTCATGTAACTACCGACTGGCAAGCTTAGTATGCTGGTCCTGGTCGATAGCATTGGGCATCCGAAGGTACTGTGTTCTCAAGAAGATCTGCAGTCGTTCCTGGTAAAATTCGCACAGTATACGGCCATTCCTCATTGGAAATATTCTCAATATGAATATACTCATTTTGATAAGAATAAATTTTGCTTTTCAGTAATGAAGGTGCGAATGATTCGGATACCGGCCGCTTCGACGATATTTTTCCCAATTAAGGAATTGTCCTTTTTTTAATCCTCGAACTTTCTTTGAGCGTAGCAACTCTGCTGCGGTTCTGCAACAACTTATATTGGTACTGAGTACTGAACGCCGAGCTGAAAACCAGGTTTACAACCAGACAAGTACAACCGATACGGAACCACAGCATTTAACATCGAACTGGAATATAGCGATATGGCCACCGGACGTATGCTATGTCCATCGTGTCTACTCTTGTCGATGTTCTCAACTGTTTATAGGTCTATCACTTGCTGAACAAATCGCTCGACTAGAAGAAGCTGCGCCGACAGGTGTGTCCTGCCCGTCCTGCCCAGTCGTTTAGACTATTAGTTATGAATTCATATATATATAAAACAGATTATGATCCAGAAGAAATTCAATCTCATACCGCAGACGTTGACAATGAGATGCAGGTTGACACATCTGCTGCACGGGAACATTATTTAGATATGGGGTGAGTCCCTTTGTCTTTAATGAAAAATATCCTCGCTTGACTTGGTATGTATAGACCGAGCAGTCTTCGAAAAATGCACCAAAGTGTTGCAGACCCAAAATATGAGGGTGTCCGAACTTCCAGGAAACAACTCATGGAAGACGAAGAAGATGATTCGGGAGACGAGTTACAAGACGACGAAGAAAGCTATCACGAAGAGGACGAGGATGAAAAAGATGAGGAGGATGAAGAGGATGAAGAGGATGAAGTAGATGGAGAAGTTGAAGAAGATGGAGAGGAGAGTAAAGAGCGTCGTGTGCGGTTCGAGGATATGCCTTCAGAGAAGCAGCCTTGGAAGTCAAACGAAACCGTTTCAGATGACGATATACCCTCAGAAAGTGAGGTTGGCAGCGAGGAATCTGAAAGGGAACAAGAAGCTATTACTCGACCTTCAAACCAGCCATCAGCATCGGAAAACGTAGGACCTACTGAGGATGTGTCTTCGACGATCAAAAGGAAGAGGGAAGAGGATTTGGAGAAAGGTCAGACTGTAAAGAGACAGGTCGTACGTCCCTTTACTTTCTGTACTTCTGTCAGCGCAAGATGACCTCCCCCTACAGGCCTTATGGAATTCACTACTTGATACACGAATACGTCTTCAAAAGTCTGTCGTATCCGCAAACGAACTTCCGCCGGTTAGTTCTACGCTCATATTCCATCGTTTGCATTAATATTTGGATATCTTTAGCCTTCACAAATGAAGACCTTCATGGAAATGCCAGAGTGTCGTGAATCGCTATCAAAGCTTCTTCATGAAGCATCCTTATTGACAAACGAACTTTTTGATTTGCAAGAGGTAGGTCATCCATTGCAAATGGAACGGTGAGTGCGCCTTGATCGTTAATTGTCAAATTAGAATCTATTGAGTGCTAATGAGGTGTTAACGCCCCCTTCACGGAAGCGACGAAGACTCGACTCAGACGTCTCCACAGATGAATATGCGGAAAATCTTGTGGCGATGACTACAGACGCTGCAGCTCTGGAGCAAGCGTAAGTAGGCTCTGTATGCTAAAGCGCTCCTAGATTCAATACCTGGAAATTTAGGTTCCACCCATACTTGGTACAAACATTGTCGAAATGGTCCTCGAAGATTCAAGTGGTAGCGCCCTCTGTTTTACTTCCGTCGAATCGTGGTACATTCCTAAAAGGCAGCCAACAACTCAAATCAGCGGCCCAATTGATTGACGAGACTCTTGTCGATCACGAAAAACTTCTTGCAAGGACCCAAATTTCAAGAGGGAAGAAAGGACGGATAGGCGCCCTGCAAGAAGGAAATGTGGACGTGTCGGAAGCTGTGGACCCCGATATCTTTGACGACACGGACTTCTACCAGAAAATGCTTAGAGATATTATTGATGCCCGTGGAAATAGAAATGGAGGGGATGACTGGATGGTATCGCAAAAGCAAAAGAAAGCAAAAAAGAAGGTAGACACGAAGGCCAGCAAAGGTCGGAAGCTAAGGTTCGTCACGACCTCGATGTGATATTTTCTAATTAATTTGTACTTGACAGGTATGAAGTTCATGAGAAATTGCAAAACTTTATGGTTCCAGTCCCCGTTCCTGGGGCATGGCATGAGGAGCAGATTGACGAGCTATTTACCTCACTTCTCGGGAAGGGCTTTGAGAATGTGGCGATAAATATTGATGCGCCACAGGCAGATCAAAGCATCGACCTCGGTGGGTTTAGAATATTTGGATAACTTCAGCTCAATATTCTGTAGTTTGGCAGCAAATAGATATGTGCTTGGCCAGTTTCTTTGAATTAGTTGTCAGTGCTGGGAAATGCCACTCAAATGGAACAAAGCCAAATACAGGCGTCATGACTGTGCCCGCTTCCACTAATACCGCTGTCGCACAGTCCTCGCTCACAGCAGCTACAACCTGAGGGTCAATCATTTGCCACTCGTGAGTCCCTACTTAACGCCATTCTGAAGCGCAGTTTGTTGCCAGTATTTAACACCCCAATCACCTCGGAAGCCAGGAACACGAAACAAGTGCAGTTGACTGGTAGTACTGCAGATACAATGGATACTTTCGAGGATGAGAACCCTTTCGAACAGGATGGAGATCGTATCTCTTCAGAAACGTCCTCAACTTCTCACGTTGTCCTCTATGAACCGTCCTCTCCGCCTTCTCACCCCTCTCGACAATTATCACCTACATCATCACCCCATATGAATAGACCACCGTTTCCTAGTGCTGGTTCGCACAGACAAGCACAATCTAATTTCAAGACGGACTTTTGTTGCACGCGTGATCGTGTTCTTCACTCGGGGGAGGATGTTGAGATTTTGGTCAGAGGGATATCACAACGTTTGAACGACGCCCTCACTTACCTTGGCTTGCATAGATTACAGACGCACAGAAAACGTCCCTTAATGCAAGTTCGCCGTACATCACGTACGTTATTAGGACAGGCGTAGGTTGCTCACTGTTCTGTCAGATGCGTTCTCACTGTGCAGGTTCTTTGTTGGATCTAATAGAACGCAGAGGCTAGACATCGCTACTCTGAATTTGAGAGTCTACGAGAGAACCTATCCCGGCTATACCCGACAATCATCATCCCACCAATTCCTTCCAAGCAAACCATTGGAGACTACGCCGTCAAGCAAGGAAAAGCCAAAGAAGATGTGACACTTATTGCTCGGAGAAAGCGGCTCTTGCAGACATTCTTAAACCGCCTAGCTCGTCATCCCATACTATCAAATGAACATGTCTTTCATCGCTTTCTTGACGGAGAGGTATCTTGGGTGAGTTGCTGCGGGAAGGTCCCAAATTATTTGTTAATCGCATTTTTAGACCGAAGTTTTGAATTCAGCACCATTGTCTCTTCTCCCTAAGAATATCCTCAAGGCACCATCTCACAATCCGACTGACCCGAATGCATCACCTGCATATGCTGCTCTCCCCAACCCCTCAGCTGCCCATCCTCTACGAATTCCAGACCAACGGTTCCTTGATTCTGAAGCATTTACCGTCAAGTTCTCTAATCATGTCAGCGGTCCCATGGAAAAGGTTACTCGTCGAACCATTAAACGATGGTCAGGTATGTAGTAGTATTTATCTCCCCATTACTCCCCCATTGAAATATTCATTGATCTTATAGAATATGCACATGACCATGCAGACCTCGGCGCGGCCCTTAATGGTTTCAGTCTGAACGAGGCCGGCACGTTGTCAGGAGCTATTGAGAAAACTGGTCAGGCAGTAGACGCTACGTATATGTCAACCACCAAACTTGTAAGAAGCTTTAATATCAATATTTTCGTCGCAAACCAGAATCTGATTTACTTTCTAGCTGCAAGATTTAGAACAAAATTGGGCAGAGCCCCTGCACGAGTACTCGCAATTTGCCGCGATAATCAAGAAATTACTTGCTTATCGTCATCAAAAACATGTTCAATATGAGATGACGCAGGACGCACTTGAAAACAAGCGAGAACAGCTGGAAGACCTTGAGAAGAGTGAACGAGAAGCTCGTCGTTTAGAGGAAGCGCTTGGCAAAGGCAGAGTGAGCGGACTGAGTTCTTCGCTGGTTATTCCAAGCACAGAGGATTCAGAAGACGCTCCGGAACCTGTTACGGCAAATTCATTACCTCCCCATCCTGGTCCTAACCCCTCACGACGACGGACGAAGCCTCCTGGGATGGGTCTGTTGAATGCACTTAGCTATACTTTACACGGTATGATGGACGTAGATCCCGAAACTGCTCGCCACAATGGAATAACCAAAACACGAGAAAATATCTCTCACGTAAGCCCTTTTATTTTGCATGTCCGTTCATTTGACTTCATTTCATCCTTGGTAGCTTGAAGATGCTTTACATCTCGCCGCACAAGACCTCAAATATTCTAGCTCCACTATACAAGCCGATCTGGATAGATTTCAACGGCAGAAAGTTGCCGATTTACGAGAGATGTCGATCAGCATGGCCAGAAGCCACAGAGACTGGTGCAAGAAGGTCGGTTTTTGCTTTTTGTTAAATCTTACGATACATTTTTTTCATCTATTGCATCGATTATGAACACAGAACTTGGAAGCATGGGAAGAGGCGAAGAGGGAAGTTGAGAAGATACCTGATCATCCCAACAAAGCAGCGCAGATTCCAGAAGAACAAGTTACACCTTCAGCCTCAAACCCCACGGGTCCTTCAGCAAAGAGAAATTCAGCGATGACGATCAATGGGCGCTAACGATGCGAGCCTTGGTAGTTCAATGTACTGGATTGGGAAGATGTGATAGGGAACCAGTAATTTATTCATTCGGACGATGATCCCCGCTGGGATGGTCTGTTTCGGTAATTTCATTGTTAATAAATGTAGTTTAAAGTGTACATGTCAGCAGGTCAAACAGATAACAATCGATCTGTGAGTCATTGTGTGACTCACTGCTTCATTCAAGGTTCAATACTCTCATGTCGACTTCTCTTATGGCTGAGGCGGACGTTACAGAAGCTTTGCCGTTTGAATTCCAAGGCCAGGTCGTTTTAATCTTGTGCGGACTAATCGCGTCAGGGAAAGTGAGTTATTTGGAATTCGAACTCACCTTCACCGTCAAACTCCTTTTGTTGACGGAAATAAACCGATCATGAATCTACCCAGTCCACATTTGCAGAACATCTACAACATTTTTTCCCTCAATTTCACAGATGTAATCAAGACGATCTTGGCGACAGACGTCACGTTGAACAATTAGCCCGTGGATCGCTAAACCGGGGTCTCTCAGTATGCATTGACCGCACAAATTTTAATTTAGTGTGAGTCATTTTGAGTGCTGTCACTGGAATTTGACGAGAGAGGATGAAAGATAGACAACGATCACACTGGATAAAGATTGCCCGAGAATTCCCAGAGATGGCGATTTGGGTTATTGTTTTCGACACCCCATACGAGGTCATTTGCTATTTTTTGCATGGCTGGTTCTAACATGATTTTTGTCAAAAGATCTGTGCAGCCCGACTCCAGGAAAGTAAGCAGAAACACGTCGAATCCGACATACATGCTGACTTGTAGACCAAAATAGGAAGAGGCCATCCCACAATCAAGAGCCCAGAAGAGGGGTTGATAATACTGGCGCGCTTCGCCAATGACTTTCAACACCCGGTGCCTCTTGAAGGATATGATCGCATTTTATATGTCAAACCTTCAGATCATCCTTCACCAGTTTACAGTCGTTCCGAAGTCGCCGATATTCTGAAGAGAGTTCGCGATTCACCTGCTGTGACGTCGGATATGGGCTCAGGGGTTTCTTCCTTTTGAGGACGTGGCTTCGTTCCCAGGGTAAATGGTAGCAATTTTAATCCCGGGCCGTACGGGAGTTTCCGCGGTACGTATCGCGGACACAGCGTGGGCATGCTTGGAGGTTATACCTTGGAAGGGGTGGAAAATCAAGCCCGAGTGTCGGCAGTTGACGATGAAGGAACTGGTACTGCACAGGATCCATTCATAATTGATTAAAGTAAAGAAGTGTCCAAAGATAGCATCTTGGCCTTGACCTTGACATGGTTAGACTTCGTAAAAGACAATAAGTACTTATCCCACCGATGTCGGGGGTAGAAAATGATGGCGGGAAAACAGGACCTGAAAGAGTGCAAGGGGAAGACAGAATTCTAGTATCAATCCTCCGACTTGTCGATATCCTTAGCAGCTGCCTTCATTCTTTGCCCCAAAATTTTTGCGCCGATCTGTGAAAAGAATTCATGCATTGACGTCAAAGTCAGAGAAGGCCTACACTTACGTTGCGGATGTGGAGAGCGGCTCGTTCCACGCCAAATTGCTTACTGCGTTTGTACATTTCGAGGGCTTCTTCAAGCTTTCCAGCTACGCAGATCCCACATAAATATAAAGGTACAAATGTAAACGGATGCACGTACTAGCTTCCAGAACAGCAGCATGATTAAAAGCAATTTCAGGGTCTTCAGGCGACAGAGAGGATGCAATTCTAAAGTGAGCTCGTTAGCAACTGCATAAGGAACATCGAAATATCATGTTACTCCAGGTGATGCAATGCGAGATCCGGTCGTGAGACTGTATTGAGATTAACGACGAAGGCCGGGACGCGCTATATTGCCACCTACCTGGTGATATAATGTACGCGCTGGCGAGGTCTGGGGAAGTCAAGATTGAGGGATGTCTTAAGAAATTGGTGAAGAAGATGTTTACTTGTGTGAGCATCTGGACTTGAAGGTTGAAACGTTATCGATTCCTTCCAGGCAGCTATTGCCTCATCGAATTCCTCTAATTGAGGTCAATAACAGTGCAAGCTGCTATTGGGTAACTAAACGCACTTAAATGATAGTGAGTAACGCCTAGGTTGAACAAGGAGCTGGCATTGCGCTTTATTTCAACGCTCCGTTGGTAAAGCGCTTTTGCACCTTGTACATCGCCTTCTTCCAATTTAGCTGTGCCTTGTTCAAGACATCGTAAAGCTTCTACTTCTGCTGGATCAGAAGTTGACGATTGCGGCGTTACCGATGACGCCCAACCTTTTAAAGAAGGTTAAAAGAACTGTAAAAGACGGTTCGTCACCGCGAGACTCACGCCTCGAAGTCAGGAAATTTCTTCCCGCAGCACCGGTATCAAGATCATGTGGAATGACAATTGACCTGCGACAAGACAGCTTTCTCGGAATAGAAGAGACTAATAATGAGGTGAGAACTGTAGGAATTCTGCGAGCTGCTCGTGTGGAAACACAGAGCGCCATTTTGAAATTTAATTGTTTGAAAGAAGACTGACTTGTGGACGATGCCAATCGGTCATGTGACCCCTAGAGCCCTTGAAAATTTACGTTGTCCATCGCCTTTCTCGTCCGCCATGTCCTCCTCAACGTCTACGGAGCCTCGCTCTCAGGCCTCTTCCTCTCAAAATACAACTGAGTTCCTCCAAAATTCGAGCTTCTCACGGTCAGATAGCTCTCCAGTGCCACCCGACCATGCTGTCACGGCTTCTGACCTCTTAATGGCTGCATATGACCCAGCGAAACTACACCCGCTGGCAGAATTGGGGGATAAATTGGATTACCTACTTCTTGATGATGATAAGACAAATGAGCTTCCTGGGGCTGGTACGGCAATACCCTCCAGGGGATGGGGTGATGACCTGTGCTATGGTACCGGTACCATGTATCTTACTGGTGCGTAGAGATCTCTTTCAAATTACTGTTTTCGAAAGCCGTGTGCTCGGTTAAGGCCTCGTTTATTCCCTGAGCAACTCTCACCTTATCTCAGCATCTCAAACGACCATCTTTAGGCCTCTTATTGTTCTATTTGTCACATGTTCACCCTTTTTCTTTTTGTCAGGTTTGGCCCTTGGCGGTGTGTGGGGGGTGCGGGAAGGCGCTCGGAGACCTCTTGCCGTGTTAAATACTAGGTTGCGGATCAACAGTATCCTAAACTCTGTCACGCGAAGGGGAACCTTCATTGGTAATTCGGCTGGTGTAATGGGTAAGTTTGCGTTGACGTAGATTTACTTCAGTCTATTGAACTGCCCTTTTTATAGCCCTTTTGTACAATGGAGTTAACTCTTCGATTGATGCAATGAGAGGAAAACACGACACAATGGGCAGTATGGCAGCTGGTGCTGTGACAGGAGCCATATTCAAGTCTACAGGTTCGCCTTAGCTATTTTCAACAGATGTATTTTCTCATCTATGTTGTCAGCTGGCATCAAACCGGCCATTGCTGCTGCGACAGTAGTGTCAGGCATGGCAGGAATTTGGAGTTATGTGAAAAAGAGCGTTTGATGTTTCTATTCTTATGTATATACAACCTTAATCTTTCCCTTATCCTGGCTCTCGTATCTTGGCAGATCTGTAAGGTTACCGAAGAAGACGTACGAAAATCGACTTTTCGCCTCCTTTCCAGACATCTGGCGAAAGATGAACTGATATGGCACTCGTTCGCTGACATACTTCCAGAATTTTAGGTGATGTTTTGCCTCGTTCCAATTTCAAGCTTCTGGTTTTGGTCGCCGCCCCTCGCGAGAGTACTATAAATGTGCTTGCGGTTGGATAACTCTCGGCCACTTTGCCAAACCCAAATTCGTTCAGTTGGCCTGCCAGAAGCCCTTTTTCATATTGATGGCTCTGTCGATTGACAAAGAACGCTTTTGTTCAGTCGGCAAATGTCCGCCATGTAAAATCATTTTTCGTCGCGGGGGGCATGGATGGAGACGTCAAGCTGATTCCTCAGGGTATATAAACATGAACTCAAACGAAACCGAGCAGATGGGATGCCTACGTCACCGAAAATTAAAGGTTGGCGGCCTTCTCCATCAACCCTCCTTCCCAAGTTCCTCACCTTGAAAGCAATGATTATCTGACAATAGTCCTCCAAGATAATTAAACATCCTTACCGTGTCCCTTCCTCAAATTCGGTGCCTTTTTACCTTCAACAACGTTCAAAGAAAAGTCATTATCCCCAGAGTCAACGCAATAAAAATTCGTACCTTCGTTTATGTGGCTCTCGTCTGTCCTCCTGCCCTTCTCATGCCAGCTGCAGCAGCGAACAGTCTTCCCCTCAACCTTCTTTTGCTTCATTGATATTTTCTGCTCCTTCCAACTCAAGTCAAAGCCCCCCTTCAAGTCAAAACTCCACCACGGATCTGCCTGCTTCGTCACCCCTTTTGCTAGCCCGGCCCCAGCCTCGAATTCGGGTAGCCTCCTTATTGGTCGACCCCTTTAGCAGTGCACGGTGTGTAGTCTCGAGATCTATGAACTTGGCCGCCCATACAGATGGTTTTTAGATCATATGAACTAGAAGTCGTGCAGCATCCGCTCCGAACGGCAGAATTTGGAATGGCCAATCTGTCTCGCCTTCCGTTAACACCACCGATAATTGCACGGCTTACTGTCAAGGACCCGTCTGGGAACTCCGTCGTGCCGTACGTTCTGTAGAGTCTTGGAACTCTAATTGTTGACATCTAATTGTGTTCCAGCGAAGCAGAGTTGCCGTTTCTCATTGCACATTTGTCGTTGTTCTCTGGTGATGGTTTAACATCATTGGATATGGGATCATGCATTGGGAGGGGCCAATCTCGATCACCACCGATTTTATACGGTAATCTTGTGTCCGTTGTGGAGCAGTTGGAAGACCTCCAAGGAAATATGGGCCTTTTCTTTCTCTTTCCTGATGTCAGCATCCGCTGGCGAGGCCGATATCAACTCGGGGTCACTCTGTCTAGAATCTCTAAGCACGTTTTTTTTTTTCAAATCTCAATATCATTAGCTTG
>Ga0193743_1000335_pt1 | contig 37034 bp, 40 predicted proteins | sample L2c2metaG_FD_143038 | JGI IMG/M metagenome (GOLD analysis project Ga0193743, IMG submission 143038) | Soil microbial communities from a riparian zone of the East river system, Colorado, United States - L2c2 | ecosystem: Environmental > Terrestrial > Soil > Riparian zone | place: USA: East River... | reverse complement strand
GCGGCGGTGCTGACGAACGGCAGACGGCAAAAAGCGACCGTCTGCCCCACCTCAGGATAGCAGAGGCGAAAAAGCGGTTTGCTGTTAAGTGGTTTAAAATGATATAGTTACAGGTTGTGACCGGTCCGGCGGGCAGGCCGTTTACATGGGGCATTCGTGAGTAATGGAGCATCGTGGGCCCTCCGCCTGTGCAGCCGCGTAGCAGTTTTTATTGTTGGGCGGCGGTTTTGTGTGCGCTGTATTGCACGGCGTGATCGACTATGACGTAGAGGAGCTGGTCCGGATCCTTTTTCGCTTGCTTTTTAATCCAGTTGCCGGCCTTCTTTCCCGCTTCGTCATTATCCGGCAGCGTGATGCCGCGCTTCTCAGCCGAAATCTGGGTTAGCGCCTGCACAATCTGGAAGAACCCTTCTTCGGTTTTTCCACCCATGGCCCAGGCTTCGCGCACGGAACTGGTCACTGCCTGTTCCGTCGTCCAGGAGTGCGGGGCGGCTTCTCCCGATGCCGGTGCAGTCGCGCTCTGTTGCGATGCAGTTGGGCTGGCGAACAGCGTGGATGCCGCCATTGCGGCAGCGATAACAATCCTCGTCGATAAGTTTGTTGTGTTCATTCGTGTTTTCCCGGGCTCCTTAGCGGCGACGGTCATCTTTCCGGCGATCCTTATCATTTCCCTGTGCCAGCTTACCGCCGATGGCTCCTATACCCGCGCCCGCCGCACCGCCGATCAGCGTTCCTTTTAAGCCACCGCCGAAGAGCGCTCCTAAGGCCGCACCGCCCGCGCCTCCAATCAGCGCCGCCTTGCCAGGCCCAATGCCTCCTCCGCTGTCATGGCCATGGCGCTGCTCATCGCGGCGGTTATAGCGTTCGTAGTCGCCTTTGCGCACGTTCTGGTGCATGCCGTTGTAATAGTTGTCGCGACGATCCCGCTGTGCTGCCGCCGGCATGGCAGAGCTTAGCAGGAGCCCTGCTGCCACCACGCAGGCCTGTAGGCTGCGTAGATTTCTTACGTGCATGTTTTCTCCCCGTTCTCTCCATTGGACAACGATTGGCCGAATGGGTTTCCCGTCAGATCCTGGCTTCAGTGGTTTGACCGTATATTTACGGGCGAAACTGCACAATCGATAGTGTCCTGCCTATCCCTCGGGCAATACGAGCAGGCAAGTCATAATGAGGCCAGTGGGTGAGGAGACTGAGTGAGGAGACTTTCCATGAGCCATAACCTAGCGAGCGCCAGAGATCCGAAAATTTCTATTGCACCCATGCTCTCCGTTCGCAGAGGAGCCTTGGCGATTGAATTCTATAAGGCGGCGTTCGGGGCCGGCGAGTTGTTCCGCCTCGATGGTGAAAATGGAGAGGTGGTGGCCCGGTTGTCGGTAGGGGAAGCCGAATTCTGGCTTGCCGACGAGTCTCCAGAGAACTTCAACTTCAGTCCAGAGTCCCTGGGCGGCGGATCCGTGCGAATGGTGCTTATTGTGGAAGATCCGGACGCAGCTCTTGCACGCGCGGTGACAGCGGGAGCGGCGGTGATTTGGCCGGTCAGCAACCAACACGGCTGGCGCGTGGGACGAATCGTGGATCCGTTCGGACATCATTGGGAAATCGGCAAGCCTTTGCCGGAAGGCGCTTGAAGCGCGCTCAGCGTAGCGGCTGCAGACGGCCATTTTCACGGATGCCCAGTTGAATTGGGCGGGGCGGTCCGGAGCGCGGAATTGTGACCTCGACCCAGACCTCCTTCCCAAATCCGCGCCTGGACGGGTCGGGGGCGTGCTCCGGCAGGAAGAAGGCGACCCGCTGGTTTTGCGTTTGCGCCTCAAAGGCGCTGCCCGGCGCGGGTGCGAGACGCAGACTGACATAGCGGCCACGGAAGGGAAGCATGGGGTCATACGGCACTGTTTTGACCCATACGCGCGGGCGCGTGGCGCGGTCCCAGGCGAATTTGGCGGGGACGCTGACGGCAAGCAGCGTTTGCACGGCGGCTAGGGTGAGACCATTTTGCAGGCGCGTCATTGTTAATCCACTCCTAACCCCTGGTAGCGCGGGCTACCAATCCTCTACGCAGCTTTTCCCAGTACCAGCCGCCCGCCAGAAAGAGAATGCCCAACGTGATCAGGCTGGCTGAGCGGTCGAGCTTATCCATAATATTCGAAAAGAAGAATGCGACGAGAGCGATGGCGAAACCGGCCATGCCGAGATTGATTCGCTCGGAACTCGCTTCGTGAATTCCCCAAGCGACCAGCCCGACAGCTCCGACCACACACCAGGCGTAGACGCTAAGCGCAAAGCGTTCGCGCGCCAAGATCACTAAGAGCACAGTCCAGCCCGCCGCGGCTGCGTTCATCCAGGCATTGCGGCCGCGCAGAAGGAACGCCAGCCCGAGAGGCAAGAGGATAGCGCAAAGCCAGCCTATCGTCGCGACAGAATCGGACTGCCGGGGTGTCCAGATTTGGATGGAGGCCGCAACTACCGCGGAGGGCAGCAGTACGAGGCTACCGATCCACGTGAGAGATCGCCTTACCGCGGAGTCACGTCCCGGAAGGCACGCGGACAGATAGCAGAGCGCGCACAAGAGGACGCCGGCGGCCGGAATCTGGGGTGAAGCCGAGGGGCTGGCGGCGACCGTCCATTCCGCGACGAGCCAGGCCGGCGTGAGGATGGCGGCGATAGCAAACTGTGACCAATGGCGCAGCAGGAGCCAGGCTGCCCATGCTCCGACGGACCATACGAGGAGCGCGGAGGGCCAATGTTCCTGGAGGTTGAAAATCTGGCCGGCGATGGCGATGGCCGCGCCCAGCGATAGAGTGCCTGTCGCGTGAAGCGCGGAGCCGACGGCGTGATTTCGCTGGTATGTGACTGCGGCCGCCGCATGCAGGCCCGCCACGAGGATGACCAGCATGGACATGCGCTGAGCAGGGGAAAGGCGGTCCCAGTGGGCACTGACGAAGAGCACAATACCGACCGACAGCGCCAGCGCACCGAAGGTAACGGCGACTATTGTGGGCCAGCGGGCGCGCCGCCGGCTTCCGTTGACCGCCTCGAAGGCGCGGATGCGCTCGATGGCATCTGCATCCAGCAACCCCGCGGCGCTCCAGCGCCGCAGCGCGGCTTCCAGTTCGCTTTCCATGCCTGCGGGTATTCTACCGGAGGCCGCGAGGCGTGTGTGGATGGTATTAAATGAGTATTAAACGTTACAGTGCTGGGAATGGGAGTAGTGTTTTTTGAGATATGTAGTGATTCTTGCGTTGCTCCTGCTGGCGAGCTGCGGGCGGGCACCTTCCTTCGACGTGCTGGGATCCTTTTTCCCGGCATGGCTGGTCTGCCTGGCCGTGGCGATTCTGCTTACGGTGCTGGCGCGATGGCTGTTCTTGCGGCTGCGCCTGGCACTCGATCCGCCGATTTTGATTTATCCAAGTTTGACCGCGGCGTTCGCCTTTGCATTGTGGCTCATTTTCTTCCGGTAGCGAGCAGGCATGGATATGGAAACCAGTAAGGAACCCCGCAAGCTGCCGAGCCGCCTGGTGAGTGCCGGCATCGTGATTGCCGCTGTAGCTTTGGGGTTGGTAGCGCTCCACAACGCGAACTACTATCCGCGAACCGACGATGCCGAGGTAGTTGCCAATTTTATTGGGATGGCCCCGCAAGTGGAGGGGCCGATCCTCCGGCTGAACGTCCACGATAACCAATTGGTGAAGAAGGGGGAACTGCTTTTCGAGATCGACAGCCAGCCCTATCAATATGCGCTGGAAAGAGCCGAATCCGAGGAGGCTGCACTGGAAGGACAAATCGCGGACGAGCGGCGCAAGATTGCCGCGCTGGTGAGCGGCGTGTCGGTTTCGCGGGCCAATATCCAGAGCTCCGAGGCGGACGTGACACGATGGGCCGCGGTGGTGGATCAAGCCCAGGCGGATGTGACGAACGCAGAGCAGGGAGTCAATCGCGCCAAAGCGGAGTGGAGCTATTCGAGTAACAATCTGCACCGGATTGAGCCGCTTCTGGTGAAACAGTACGTCACGGTAGACCAAGTGGACCGGGCCAGAACCACGGAAATCGCACAGGCGGAAGCCCTGAAGCAAGCCGGGTCGCAATTGCTGCTCTCGCAGGCGGGACTAAAGTCGGCGGTGGCGCAATACGAACATGCGAAGGCGGTCGTGGAGCAGAGCAAAGCGCAGCACGAACAGGCCACGAACGCGGTGACTACGGTGGAACCCCTCATCACGCAGCGTGGCGCTCGCGGGTCGGCGGTGAAAACCGCGCGCTATAACCTAAACAACTGCAGGATTTATGCACCATTCGAGGGCCGGGTGACGAATCTCACCATCTCGGAAGGCGCCTACGCGCACATAGGCCAGCAGGTGTTCACGCTGATCGACGCGCGCACGTGGTGGGCCATGGCTAACTTCCGGGAAGGCAAGCTGACGCGGATTGTGCCGGGGATGCCGGCCGATGTGTATGTGCTGTCGAAGCCGGACGTGCGCTTTTCGGGAGTCGTGGATAGCGTCGGCTTCGGCGTTACTCCCGACGCGGATGTGATTGGCCGCTTGCAACCTGGTCTTCCCGACGTGCAACGGACGCTGAACTGGGTGCACCTGGCATCACGCTATCCGGTTCGTGTCCGGGTCAAGAATCCTCCTCCCGAGTTGTTCCGGGTGAGCGAGTCAGCGGTAGTCGTCATCCGCGGTCATTAACATGGCGGCTGTCGCACAAAGCACGCCAGAGACGCCCGCGCCTTCGCCCTGGCTGTGGGAGTTTCTCAAAAGCGAACTCACACCGTATCCGGGAAGAGGCGCGCTGGCTGCCCGCATGGTGATTGCGGCAACGGCGGTGATGATCATCAACATGACGTTTCGCGTTCCGTACGGCGCCTATGGTGTGATCTACGCACTTACGATTTCACGCGAAAACCCCCAGACCACCGCGAAGACGGTGAAAACGATAGTTATCGCATTCGTCCTAGGGGCAGCCTACGTCTTAGCCGGCGCGTTGTTTTTTCTCGACGACCCAATGCCGCGAATGCTTTGGGTGATCGGGACGTTTTTTGCGATGTTCTATGCAATCAGCGCCATGACGAATTACGGGGCAGCGTCGCGCTTCGGCTATTTGATCGTCGTTACTGTTCCATTGTGGGATAGCCACGTCCCGGCCGGGTCGAAGGTGGAAGGCACGCTTTGGGCGGTCTGGGCGATAACGATTGCGAGCTTGGTCACGCTGATGGTTGAGTTAATTTTCGCAGCGTTAAGGCCCGGGAATGATCTTGTCCAGTCGATTGCGGAGCGATTGGCTTCCATAGAGGGCTTGGTGGCCTGTTATTCAGAAGACCGGCCAGTGGACCCGGCGACGGAAAAAAAAGTCACGCAACTGGCGATGCTCGGGACATCGCGGTTGCGAGGCATCCTACACCGTTCGACGTACTCCCGGCATTACGACGAACAGATGAGCGCCGTCGTAGCGCTGGTCGGAAGGCTGGTTGACGTCGCCGCTAACTTGACGCAACTCCGGTTTCAGATTTCAGAGAGTGACCGGCAGCGATTAAGGGTCCTGGCCGCGAACCTAGCCGGAATTCGCACGGATCTGCTGAACCGGAGAGTTCCGGGCCTGATTGCTTTTAACAGTGACAGCGAGGCTTCCGGCGTTCCGCTGCTGCGCGAGATGGAGAAGACCGTGTCGCTGATTACCGAAGTGTTTTCCGATTCCGGATCAATGAGCGAGTACGCGCCTTCACCAGCTGGCGACGAGCGAACATCGACGATTTTTGTTCCGGATGCTCTGTCGAACCCCGAGCATATAAGGTTTGGGTTGAAAGGCTGCCTTGCCGCAAGCCTTTGCTACATTGCCTACACTTCGGTCGCATGGCCCGGAATTAACACATCGATTACGACGTGCCTCTTGACCGCTCTCACCACGGTTGGCGCCTCCCGTCAAAAACAAGTCTTGCGTTTCACCGGCGCCCTCGCCGGCGGCGTAGTGGGGCTGGGAGCGCAAGTGTTCCTTCTGCCTTACCTCGACTCGATCGCGGGTTTGACGGTTCTCTTTGTAGTGGTCACGGGCGCGGCTGCCTGGTTGTCCACCTCCGGACCGCGCTTCTCGTATTTTGGGTCTCAGTTTGCCGTCGCCTTCGACCTGATCCACTTTCAGGAGTTCACCATACAGACATCACTTGCCGTGGCGAGGGACCGAGTCGCCGGAGTTTTGCTTGGACTCCTCATGATGTGGCTGGTGTTCGATCAGCTATGGGGCGCTCCGGCCGTAGTCGAGATGAAAAGGGCGTTTCTTTCCAGCCTGCGATCGCTGGCTCAGCTTATGAGAGAACCGCTGCCGGGCGAGAAGAAAGCGGCGATCGAGCGCAGTTATTCCCTTCGCGAGACTATTAATACGAACTTCGACAAGGTGCGGAGCTTGGCCGACGGAGTTCTCTTCGAATTTGGTTCTACGCGGCAGCAGGACCTAGCGCTGCGAGAGCGCATCCGGCAGTGGCAGCCGCAACTGCGTACGATTTTCGTAACACGGATTGCTTTGCTGAAGTACCGTCTGCAACTTCCTGGATTCGAATTACCAGAGGCAGTACGCATGGCGCAGCAGGACTTTGATGAACGGGTAGCCGGGACGTTGGAGGGCATGGCGAACCGGATGGAGGGTAAAGCAGGGCAGGAAAGAGACAACTTAGAAGGCGCGTTTGCCCATTTGGAAGAGACGGTGCGGATTTGCTGCCCGGAGGAGCCGCAATCGCTCACGGTGAAACTACGGCCTTTTGTTGCCCTGTCCCGCAGCCTTGAAAGCTTGACTATGTCCCTGGATAAAGAGATCTAGCCGTTCAGGGCCGCTTCACGCGCACGTAAACCGGTCCCGCCGTTTCTTCGAGAACAACTTCATCGTGCTCGGTAGTGAGTGGTTCGCCGAACATGTTACTGACTGACAGCAACTCATCGCGCACGAGCTGCATGCGCGGACGCGCGCCGGCGTCATCGTTCCACATGACGAACACGATGTCCTCCGCGCCATCGAGCCGTAAAGCATGCACGCCATCCGGCACGTTGCGAACCAAGCCGGAATACTTGTGATTGCGCGCGATGCCTGTGAGCAGGCTTATCGCCTTCATTGCCGGCTTGCCGCTGTTGTCCTGATTGAGAAGGCCGAAATTATGCTCTCTGTTTAAGTGATCCGAGCCGTCGTCGCGCAGATCGTAAAACACGGCGGCCGGGATTCCGAGGGTCCATACCGTGAGGCATTCGCGCGCCGCGAGGACCGCCTGGCGTTTCAGGGCAAGGCCGTAACGGGCGCCGTAGGAGGAATAACCCCATTCCGTATGCCAGACAGGCGTATCCGGTTGTGCCGTGCGCTGAATGAGACCGCGCAACAACAGCAGATCGGCCGGCAAGGTTTCGGGTCCCGCATCGCGATAGGGATGCACGGCGATGGCGCTTGCTTTTTGAGCCGAACCCGACTGCAGCAGGGGGACGAGGAACGGAAAATCGAATCCCGAGGTTCCGCCGGTGCTGACTACGGCGCCTGGATCCTGGCGGCGGATCGCATCGAGAGCCGCACGCAGCAGGCCGGGATAGATGGCGGGATTTGCAAGATACTGCTTCCCATTGGGCTCGTTCCAAATTTCAAAACGGGCGTTGTGGCCGCGGAAATGAGAAACGACCGCAGCGGCGTAGCGAGAATAGGCCGCGACATCCTGCTCCGACTGCGGCGATTTTCCGCCGTGCTCGGGATGTCCGTAGGCAAGCAGCCAAAGCACGCCCATATTGCGCGCTTCGAGCGAAGCCATCAATTCGTCGAAGGGAGCGAAATCGAACTCGTGCTGCTTCTCCAGCTTTGCCCAAGACACGTCCATGCGCACAAAGCTGAAGCCCGCGTCTCTTGCCAGATCCAAGGTGCGATTATCCTTCAGGAAATGGATATCGACACCTAATCGAGACCGTAATTCGTCCGCGCCTCTTGGTGCAGTTATTGTTGCCGCTGCCCGATTGAGACGGAAAGCGGCATCCACCGGCTTGGACAGTTGTACGTCGTCAAACTCCATTCGCCCTTGCGCCGGATGTATATAGCGTGAGTCCGCCAGAATGGCTATTTCGACCATGCGGCCTTGCAACTGTCCAGTACCGGCTCCGCCCCAGTGCTCTGGAGCGTGGCCTGTGACAGGAATAACGACTGGCTGCCATTCGCCCGGGGCCAAATGCTCCAGCGCAAACGCATTCGCGTGAAACTGCAGCGTCTGGCCGGTCTGATCCACAACTCGAACCGTGAGGCGGAGGTCCGGCGAGAAACGCGCCCACAGAGACAGGGACGCGCCTGGATCGACGTCAATGGGTGACGGCGCTTTCCAGGTTGCGGCCACGTATTGCCCGCAGTGCATCGGATTAAGGCATTTGAAGCGATATGCGAGAGCGGCTCCGCGCCCGGCATGTCCGGGTCCAAGAGAGAGCGAACCGCTCGCGCCTGGAAACTCCGCGCCATTCGAAAAACTCCAATGCCGAAGCTTTTTCGCAGCGTCAAAGTTGTCGATGGAAGTTTCTGGGACCTGCGAGCGCGCGTCCAAAGCGGCGAACAAAAGCAGGGCGGAGATAAGCGAAAGGCGGCCACAAGACATCCTTCTCCTACGATCTCAGATCCAACACAACTGAATAGCAGAGGGAGTGGCCAATGATCTTTCAGGCGGGACAGGTAAGGCGGCGCGAGTCGACCCTCCGAATTGTCAGGAATGGCTATATCACTGACTGGTTTATATCGGCGAGATTGGACAGATCCGGCTGGGAGCGCCGGCGGCGCAGGCTACTACGGTTTCAGATCGAGCGCCGCTTTGCCGCTGGTCACATCAAAAGGCACAGAGTTATGCTCGTGCGTCACGTGCCACTTGCCGTCGAACTTGCGATAGCAAACGGTTGACCGCCACCACATGTCGAGCTTCATTCCATCCCTGGTGGTTGCGATAACCCGGTTGAGGCTATGGCTGAAGGCGGTGTCCTCACCGGCATCGATCGTCAGATCGCGCACCTCATAGCCTACCGGACCTTCGAACGAGGCGAACCATTCCGCGGCGCGCTTTCGAGCGTTATCCCGTCCGAGATATTGCAAGGGATTGACGACATCGAACAAGAGGAGATCCGGCGCGTACCCGGCCACGGATGCGTCAACGTCCCTGGCGCGGACCGCCTTTGCCCGAGCGTCCATGAGCGTCCGGATTTCACGGCCCTCGATCGCGTTGCATGTGAGCGCCATCATGCTAACTCCGAAGCGGCCGGCAGCTCGGCTTGTGCATCGGCGTCAGTTGCCTGATACCGTATGGGAATCAAACTGCGGAGTTCCGGGACCCGAAGCCACGCGCCCGCCCAGACAAGCAACCCCACCACGAGAACGTGGATGAAATCACCTCGACTCGCAATATTCGCCAGGACGGCTCCGCCCAGATAGCCAGTGAGAAGGAGAGTCCCGAGAACAGCGGTGCGCGGAATGAGGTAAATGGCCAGGCACGACAGTTCGAGAAGGCCTAGCGGCAGGATGGCCGCTTCCGGGATTCCAATGCGGGTAAAGCCCTGAACAACGTCCGGACCGTGGGCCAGTTTCATAATCCCGCTCATTGCAAAAAGCAGGATGACCAATGCGGTTAGTACCCTAATTGCCCAGGTGGTTCGTTTGAGCGTGCTTTTTTTCGATGTCGTCTCCATGTTCATGCTCCTAGATCTTGGAATGCAGTTCGCGCGCGGAGCGGGCTGGCGGCAGTCCTGTTAGTTCCACGACGGGGCGGACCTCCACGGTGCCGGCGCGTGCTCCTGGAATCCGCGCGGCAATGCGAAGGGCCTCATCGAGATCTTTGGCGTCTACCAGAAAGTAGCCGCCGAGTTGCTCGCGGGTTTCGGCAAAGGGACCGTCGGTTAGAAAGCGCTTGCCGTCGCGCACGCGAACGCTGGTCGCGGTAGAGGTCGGGTGGAGCGGCGCCGTGGCCAGGTAGTGTCCGCTCGCGTCGAGATCGTGCGCGAGCTGCGCCGACTCCTCGTAACAATGGTTGCGTTCGGTTTCGCTTAAGGCTTGCTCGTCAAGGTAAATCAGCAACATGTATTGCATGTTTGTATCTCCATTAGTAAGTCGTATCAGGAATGGCCGGATCGACACGGCATCTAACGCATTGCGCCTTCCTTGCCGGCCATCCTCCGGAGGATACCGGTCTGGCCGGCATGGTAGGCCTGATGAAAGAAGATGGTAGTTAACAGAGAGCGGACGGTTTCGTTCGGATCATCCGTGGGGGAAAACGGCGCGGGCGCGTCCAAAGTCTGGGAAGTGAGGCGCGCGAGTCCCGCATCGATACGCTGCGAGGACTCATCCCAGGCGGCCATCAGTTTAGAAAGCTCCATGGCTTCAATCGGATCCTGAATCGGAGGGCTGCCACGATCGTAACGCTTTAATGCATCCTGGTGCATTACGGGTGTTTGGCCCACCATCTGCAGTACGTTCTCATACACGCACAGCAGATGGCCCACCACCCAGTTCAGACAGTTTCCCGCGGGCCGGGGCTGGACGAGGCTTTCGGCTTGGGTTAAGCCCTCGACATTTATCCGGACGATGTGGTGTACGATGCGGGCGCTGCGGCGAAGACTCTCGATTTCGGCGATGTTTTCTACTCGAGTTTGCAGGGACAGGCTGGTGCTCATTGGTTTCCTCCTCATGCGATCTAGCGGCTCTCTGACGAATGGCAACACGAGCCCGAGTTTTCAGGCGCGACATATCTTCCGGTCCGGTCGACAAAGCCGCCGGATTCATATCTGTCGTGGTGCCGCACCCAGTCCGTCAGGCTGTGGTTGGGACCGGTTTCGTTGCGGCCTTTCGGCGTGAGGTCCAGGACCATGTATGTGCCAAGGAACTCCTCGGTCCCACGTCCGTAGGCGGAATAGGTGTGGAAGAGGGAGCCATTCTCATCCTTGTAGAACACGCTGTGGCCGGAAAGTTCCTCGATCTGCGGGTCCGTCACGCCGTAGTTGTAATAGACCTTGCCGCTCGCGACTTCCTCCGGTTTGAACGACACATGATAGTCGTAGTTGAAATCGCCGCCGTACGAAGATACCCATTTGAAGCGCCATCCCATGCGTTTCTTAAATGCTTCTATCTCAGCGAGCGGCGCTCGCGATACGGCAACGTAGGTCACGTCATGGTGCTCCAGATGAACCAGAGCGCCTTCGATATGATCGACTTCGAAGGAACAGCCCACGCAGCCTTCCTTCCACCCTGGACCGAGCATGAAGTGTTTGATGACTAACTGGCTCCGTCCGTCGAACAGGCTGGGGAGGGTCCTCGTGCCTTCCGGTGTATCAAAAACGTACTCCTTCTGGACCTTGACCCACGGCAGTTGACGGCGCTGAGCGCTCACGGCATCGCGCGCGTGGGTGAGATCCTTTTCCTTAGCCAGCAATTGCTTGCGCGCCACGAGCCACTCTTCTCTTGAGACCACGGCATTCTTCAGATTGGTCATTTCTTTGTTTTCTGTCATGTCATCCTCCATAAGTGAGTCGAACGGCGAATGTTCGAATCGACACGCTGTCGGATAATTTCTTATAAGGGTATGTACCGGGGAACCGACCAGGCTGTCGAGGAGGTTTACCGCTCCGATTGGGGCCGGATTTTAGCGACCCTTATTCGGCTGTTCAACGACTTCGAAATCGCCGAAGAAGCGGCGCAAGAAGCATTTACGGCCGCCGTGGATCAGTGGCGCAGCGCGGGAATCCCGGACTCCCCGCGCGCGTGGATCATCCAGACGGCCAGGCACAAGGCCATTGACCGGGTACGGCGGAAAACGCGGCTGTCCGAAGCGGTCCAATCCATAGCGGTGTCCGGGTTGACCGAGGCCGCTGAAGAGCCCGACTACGATGCGACGCCGATCCCGGACGACCGGCTGCAGTTGATCTTCACCTGCTGCCATCCGGCACTTGCACCCGAGGCGCAGGTCGCGCTGACTCTGCGAACCCTGGGCGGCCTCGAAACGGAACAGATCGCGCGCGCATTTCTTGTGTCGCCGACGACTATGGCGCAGCGGCTTGTGCGGGTCAAGCGTAAAATCCACGACGCGCGCATTCCCTACCAGGTGCCCGGCGTGAACGAGATGCCTGAGCGCCTGGAGGCGGTGTTGACCGTCATCTATCTCGTCTTCAATGAGGGTTATGCCGCCACCAGCGGTGAACCGCTGGTCAGGACTGACCTGTGCGCGGAGGCGATCCGCCTGGGACGGCTGCTGCGGACGCTGATGGTTCCGACGCCTCCGGAAGCAACGGCGTTGCTGGCGCTCATGCTGCTTCACGACGCGCGACGCCAGGCTCGCATTGATGAGCACGGCGACCTGGTTCTGCTTGACGAACAAGACCGCGGCCGTTGGGATCGAGCGCAGATCGAGGAAGCGCTGCCGCTGGTAGAGGAAGCGCTTCGCGGCAGCCCGGGTCCGTATGCGCTACAGGCGGCCATTGCAGCCCTGCATTGCCAGGCGGCGCGGGCGGAGGATACGGACTGGCTGCAGATTCTTGGGCTTTACAATCTTCTTGAGCGGCTGCAGCCTTCTCCGATTGTTGCGCTGAACCGGGCGGTTGCGGTGGCAATGGTCCATGGTGGTGAACCGGCGCTTGAGTTGGTGGACGCGCTGGCCGCGACGGGCGACCTGGACGGCTACTGCCTTCTGCACTCCGCGCGCGCCGATCTGTTGCGACGCCTGGGCTCGTTGGAGGAAGCCGCGAAAAGCTACCGGCTAGCGCTTGCGTTAGTCAATAATGACAGCGAGCGGCGATTTCTGGAACGCCGGCTGCATGAAGTTCAGTCCGGAGTTGGCGTGAGCTAAATTCGCCGGCAAGTCGCCGCCCGGGCAGGCAGTAGAATTCATGAATGCCTTCCCAACCCCGGGTGCAGTCAGTTGATGCGCTGCGCGGATGCGTGATGATCCTCATGGCGCTCGATCATGTGCGCGATTTTTTTCACGCGGAGGCCATGCGATTTCAACCCGACGATCTGACGCGGACCAGCGCCCTCTTATTCTTCACGCGATGGATTACGCATATTTGCGCGCCAGTATTCGTTTTCACCGCGGGAGCGGGAGCTTTTCTGTGGCTGCGGGGCGGCCGGACGAGAGGTCAGCTGTCACGCTTTCTGTGGACGCGCGGCCTATGGCTGGTGTTCCTGGAATTGAGTGTGCTCCGGCTGGCGATGAACTTCGATTTGTTCAACGGCGTTGTGCTGCTCTCGATTTTGTGGGCGCTCGGCTGGTCGATGATCGCGCTGGGTTTTCTGGTGCACTTGCCGGTTCGCGTGCTCGCGGTTCTCAGCATTGCGATCATCGCTTTGCACAATCTTGCCGATCCGGTTCAGGCGTCACGGTTCGGGGGCGGCGCGTGGGTTTGGAATATTCTGCATCAGCCCGGTATTTTTTTCCGTGGGGACCGTGCCAGTGCTGGCGGCTTATCCGCTAGTTCCATGGATGTTCGTGATGGCGGCGGGCTTCTGCTTTGGATCCATTGTGACTTTGGAGGGGCCGGAGCGGAGGCGCATCCTGCTGCGGATCGGGCTGAGTCTGACGATCGCGTTTCTCCTCATCCGCGGCATTAACGTCTACGGCGATCCGCAGCGCTGGTCGCAAGCTGTTCCCGGGATGACCGTGCTTTCGTTTCTGAGGTGCACGAAGTATCCGCCGTCACTCGATTTTCTGCTGATGACGCTTGGGCCGGCGATTTTGCTGCTGGCATGGCTCGACCGGTTCACGTTGTCGAAGACGAATCCGCTGGTGGTGTTCGGGCGGGTGCCGCTGTTCTACTTTCTGCTGCACCTGTTCGTTATTCACGCCCTGGCTATTCTGCTTGCGCTGATCCGGTATGGCAACGCGGCGTTTCTGTTTGGCCCGCTGCCCTCTCTCGGCGGTAAGTTTCCGGCCGGCTATGGTTATGACCTTTGGGTCGTGTACGGCATCTGGATTGCCGTGGTTGCGGTGATGTACGGGGTGATGTTTGTGGTTTGCGCGCGTGAAGGAGCGCCGGAGGGACTGGTGGCGCAGTTATTTATGACATGCGCTCATCTGTGAAAGCCAATGTCAATCCGCCTATTAATCTTCATCCTGTCTGCCGCCGCCCTTCTTCAAGGACAGTCGCGTACTCTCGATGCCTGGCCTGGCACTACACCGGTGCTCGATGGCGTCCTCTCTCGGGGTGAATGGGACGACGCGGCGCGTTTTTCCGGCGTCCTTGACTGGACTCACACCTTCACGCCGACCACCGATCCGCAGGATCTCGCCCTCACCGGCTACGTGAAGCACGATGGCAAGCGTCTCTATTTCGCCTTCGACGTTACCGATGACCTCCACTACGGAATCGATACGCCCCGCTGGCTGCCGCCCGAAAATCCGAAGGCGCACGAATTGACGCGCGAAGGATTTCCCTGGTTCGGCGATGAGATGGAGCTGCTGATCAATGCGACCAACAAATGGATCGGACACGAAGGAGCGGCTGGGAGCGGCGCATCCTGGCAGATGGTCTGCAATCTCACGAAATCGCGCCTGGGAGGCGTGGGTAAAGGCGGACTACTGGAGGGAGAGCCGCGAACGAATTCAAACGCCTGGAATAATTACCGGCGCTGGATCGAAAGCGGCGCGCAGCAGGCAGCGGTGCGCCGCAAGCCATCGGGCAAGGGCTATGTTATCGAATGGGCAGTCAAGTTCGATCCCTGCCTCGAAGTGGAACGCGGCAAGTTCTACTCGACTGCCATGGGCGACCGGGACATGGGACTCAACATTGCACTGGGTGACCTCGACACTCCCGAAAAAGGCGCAGGCAACTTCGGACACTTTCACCATGAAGAGTGGTTTGCCGGCGATCCCGAGCGCCGGACGGAACTACGCGAATGGGGGACCCTGCGCATCCATACATCGCGTGAAGCGGCATTTTGACTCTCCTATGAAATACTTGGTTTCCAGTGCTGAATTGGCTGCTCATTTTTGTTCCCATCGCGATCGGGCTGGAACTGCTGATGCCCGCGGCGCACTCCTTTATATTTGTCACGGCCTGTCTGGCGATCGTGCCACTGGCCGGATGGCTCGGCCGCGCCACGGAGCAGCTTTCCCACCACACCGGTGAAGGCGTGGGCGGATTGTTAAACGCGACGTTTGGCAATGCCGCGGAGCTGATCATAGCCATCGTGGCGCTCAAGCAGGGCCTCTATCCAGTCGTGAAGGCATCGCTGACCGGTTCCATCATCGGCAACATTCTTCTCGTTCTGGGCGCGGCGGTTCTGGCGGGCGGAATCAAGCACAAGGGGCAGAAATTTAACGCTACGGCAGCACGGGCGCAGTCCACACTTTTGCTGCTCGCAGCCATCGGTTTGATTATGCCGGCGGCTTTCCATTTCCTTTCAGGTCCGGGCGGCCGCGTACGCGAAAGTGACCTCAGCCTGGAAATCTCGATCTTACTGCTGTTCACTTACGCCGCACACCTGCTGTTCTCTCTGCACACGCACAAACAGCTATTTGCGGGAGAAGGCGGCGACGTGCCAGAGACTCTGGAGAATGGCTGGAGTCTACGGAATTCCGTAGCCGTGCTGGTGGGCGCGACCGCGTTGATCGCGTGGGTCAGCGAGATCCTGGTCGGCTCCGTGCAAGAGGCTGCCGCAGCTTTTGGCATGACCCGCGTCTTCGTCGGCGTGATTGTCGTGGCGGTCATCGGCAACGCGGCCGAACATAGCACAGCGGTGCTGATGGCTCTCAAGAACAGAATGGAGCTATCGATGGGAATCGCGGTCGGCAGCAGCTTGCAAATCGCGCTTTTTGTTGCGCCGGTGCTCGTGATCTTGAGTCACTTTATCGGTCCCGCGTCCATGGACCTGGTGTTTACTCCGGCTGAGGTGCTCGCTGTTTTTCTGTCGGTCCTGATCACCAGCCAGATTGCCTCCGATGGCGAAAGCAACTGGCTGGAGGGAGTTTTACTTCTGGCGGTCTATCTGATCCTGGCAATGGTGTTTTATTTTCTGCCGGATATTGCGAACGGCGCCACCGCGCACTGACGACGTTTACTCTTCGCCGCTCTTCGTGTCTCCAATGGCCGGATCGCTCATGCTGTCCCGGCCGGTCTCGACATGGCCGGCAATGCGCTGCTCAAAGCCCGCATCGGAATGCACCTTGATTTTGAAATCGTACCAGCCGAAGGAACCTTCCAAGCGCCAAGTCTTGACGAGATTTTCACTAGGCCGTAGGACATACGTGATCACGTCGTCGTTGTACGTGTTCCGGATGTGCAAATGAGCGGCCGCCGTGCCGCGGTTATGGATGTCCAGCGTGATACCCACGCGTCCGATATCGTACTGACTTTTGATCTCAAGATTGGCCCGATCGCCGCCTTCCACGCCGCCTTTGAAGGAGCGCAGGAAGCCGTTCGGCCCGTACACGGAGAGGTCGTATTCGGTCTGACCATATCCTCTGAAATTCCATTTGCCGGAGAGCTGGGTATGGTGGTCCACCGTGTAGCTCCAGGGACCTTCTTGACTGTTGCCGGAGCGCACGTGAAAGACTGCCGCAGCTTTGCCGGTATTGTCGAAGTGAATGGCGACGGAGCCATTAGAGCCGTTGACTTTTGCGAAGGCGTTCAATTCGTATGGCAGAGGACGGGCAGGCCGGCTCCCGCTTTCCTGAACCGGCAAAGCCTGTTCGGCAGGCGGAACCGGTACATAGTCCGGATGCTTGTTGTTGTCCGGCGGGAGGTAAGCAACCGTGCTCGGCAACGCAACCTTACCGTGATGGGACGTCTCAAAATCGAACGCGGACGTGAGATCCCCTGTTACCGCTCGACGCCAAGGTGTGATGTTCGGCGATCGTAAGCCCGGGTAGTCGCGGCCGAATCGCTTCTCGATAAATTGAATCAGCGAGGTGTGATCGAATACCTCCGAGTTCACCCACCCGCCCCGGCTCCAGGGCGAGATGACGATCATCGGAACCCGCATGCCCAAGCCGTATGGGCCGGTGGGATATTCAGAAGTTCCTGGATAGATCTCGTTGGTCGTCTCGACAGTCGATATGCCCTGTGCCGGGGTTTGTGGAGGCGTCGGCGGCACCATGTGATCGAAGAAGCCGTCGTTTTCGTCGTACATCAGGAAAACTGCGGTCTTGCTCCAAACATCGGGATTGGCGGTCAGCGCATCGAGTATTTGCGAGATATACCAGGCGCCATAGTTAGCGGGCCAGTTCGGATGCTCCGTGTAAGCCTCGGGCGCCACTATCCAGGAAACCTGCGGCAATTTGTCGCGCAGAACGTCTTTCGAGAAAATATCGAACAGCGTTCCCTTAGCCGAAATGTTAGTTCCCGTTCTGGCTTTTTCATAGAGGGGACTGCCAGGCTCCGCGTTCTGATATTGATGGAAGTAGAGAAGCGAGTTATCTCCATAGTTCCCGATATAGGAGTCGTCAGTCCAACCCCAGAACCCGGTTGCATCGAGCCCCACGCCGCTGTCCTGATAGATCTTCCAGGAGACGCCCGCATCCTGCAAGAGTTCCGGGTAGGTCGACCATCCGTAGCCGGCCTCGGCGTTATCGACTACGGGGCCGCCTCCTAATCCGTCGTTGCCGACCCAGCCTGTCCACATGTGGTATCTGTTGGGATCGGTTGCTCCCAGCAAAGAACAATGGTAGGCGTCGCAAATGGTGAAGGCATCGGCGAGCGCGTAGTGGAACGGAATATCGCTCCGGGTGAGATGAGCCATCGTGGTAGTGCCTTTGCTGGGCACCCACTGGTCGTATTTCCCGTCGTTCCAGGCCGCATGCGTCGTCGTCCAGTCGTGCGCGAGATCCTGCAGGAACTGGAGCCCGAGATTGGGCGCGCCGGGATGGAACGGCAAGACGTGACCGGCGCCGTCCGGTTGATACCACACCGGCTTTCCCGAAGGAAGTTTGACCGGCCGCGGATCACCAAACCCGCGTACGCCCCGCAGCGTGCCGAAGTAGTGATCGAACGAACGGTTTTCCTGCATGATGATGACGATATGTTCGACGTCATCGATAGTTCCGGTGCGATGATGCGCGGGAATCTCCAATGCACGAGCGATACTGGCCGGAAAAGTCGCGGAGAAGGCGCTGGTTGTCAGAAGTTGAAGGAATGTACGGCGATCAGTCATAGAGAGAAATCAGGTAGGGAATCCAAACGATTGAACGACGAGGATAGCTCGCGATTATGTCGGTTGTTTGACAGCTGTGTGTGTAACTTGTAAGTGTCAGGAATTTTGTTATTCGACTAACAGGGCTTGCCGGAATTGACCGGAGATGGGAGGGCGTGGAAACCATTCGAATCGCCGCGAACGGGATCTCGTTCGAAGTTGCTCAAATGGGCACAGGCGACCGGCTGGCGCTCTGTCTGCACGGCTTTCCGGAACATGCTTTTTCCTGGAGGCATCAACTCCCAATGCTTGCCAGTCTCGGCTATCGCGTGTGGGCGCCTAATTTGCGCGGATATGGCGGAACGGATTCGCCATCGGACATTGCGGCCTATCGGCTCGATGTACTGGTAGAAGACGTAGCCGGTTTGATTCGAGCCTCAGGGGCGCGCGAAACCGTAGTCATCGGGCACGATTGGGGCGGCGTCCTGGCCTGGACATTGGCGATGCGCCAACCTGAATTGCTGCAGCGCCTGGTTGTGTGCAATCTGCCGCATCCCGCATGCTTTCTTCGCGAGGTGAAGCGGCCCATCCAGTTCCTGCGATCCTGGTACGTCCTGCTGTTCCAGATACCGGCTGCGCCTGAGGCACTACTTGGCATGGGCCGCGCGTATGGCATTCGGGAGACGTTCCGCAGGACGACCCGCGACGGGTCGAAATTTCCAGAAGACGTTCTTGACGTTTACCGGGCGAACGCTTTGCGTCCGGGCGGCCTGAAGGCTATGATCCATTGGTATCGCGCGCTGCTACGCGGCGGGTGGCGCCAATTGGCAGCGGGCGATTTTCCAAAAATCGAGATTCCGACGCTTTTGATTTGGGGAAGCGATGACATTGCTCTTTCCATTCGCACGACGCGCGGGACCGATCAATACGTTTCCGATTTGACCTTGCGCGTTCTTCCTGGCGTGTCGCACTGGGTGCAGCAGGAAGCGCCCGAGGCAGTGAATGCCTTGTTACAAGCGTGGCTCACCGGCATGCCGCTACCCGATGCTTCGGGCGGCGTTAGATAGCCTCGGGCGTTGACTACCGAAACACTAATGAAGCGGCGGCGCGGCGAGCAGGGTCATTCACTACCAAAAACAGGTTGCAACACGGGGACAGATTTTGGATGTATTCTCTTTGGTGGAAAGGAGAATTGCCATGTCCGACGAAAACAAAAAAATCGCGCGGAAATTTATGGAAGAGGGCTGGAATAAAGGCCGCATGGAGGTCATCGACGAGGTGATGTCGACCGCGTGCCGTTTTCATGATCCTGTTTTCCCATCATTAACGGCAGGCGTGGAGAATTTCAAGGAGCACATACGTACGTGCAGGAGCGCGTTTCCCGATCTGAAATTTACGATCGAGGACATGATCGCTGAACGCAACGAGGTGGTCTTACATTGGATGGCACGCGGCACACATCGAGGTATGTTTCTCGGCATGCCCGCGACAGAGAAAAACGCGGCTGTTTCGGGGACCACGATTTGCCGAATTGATAAGGGAAAGATTGCCGAGCAGTGGGTCGACTGGAATCTGCTCACCTTAATGGAGCAGCTCGGCTTGGCAACAGCTTCACCGCCACATATGGCTTCGCAGCCACATACGGCGAAACTGCAACGATAGCCCAAGGGAGTGAACCAAAACCGCCGAAACGGGCGGCGTCAGAACACATGCCGGGTTTGCCTGGGAAGCGAGTTCCGAAGCCCGGCAATGCGGTTCCCGCACGATTCAGATTCTATTTCGGAGCCGGTCGAGCTCTCTGCGATCGCGCTTGGATGGTTTGCCTTCCCGGACACCTTCGAAAGCCATGGTTGCTTTGCGTTCTTGCGCCAACTTCAGGCGCAGCTCCCGGCTGGCGTCCGTCTCCCGATAAAGCGTTTGCGCCATGGCAGCCGGGCCGCGCGTCTCGCTGAGAAGCAGGACCTCCACCTGAAAGTCCCCGCCGTCGTTTCTTACCTGCAACCGGTCGCCAATCCGGATTTCGCGCGCAGCCTTGGCGGGTTGCTCATTGGTGTGGATCCTGCCGAGTTCACAGGCTCGTGCGGCGAGCGAGCGGGTTTTGAAAAATCGGGCGGCCCAGAGCCATTTATCTAATCTCATACTGACGTCTCACGCGGTCATGATTCCATTTTCCTCGGCAGGTTCCGGCGAGGGGCAGGACTAAGTTCGACTAGAGTTCCGCGCTGCATCAGCCGACATGATCTTTAAGGAGCAGCCCGCCTTCGGGACGACTGATGACTACCGCAACTGAACGACTTAGGCCCGCAGCGGCTGGCTGCATGCGTGGGAAAACGGCTCGCATTTGGCTGCTCCTGGCGCTAGCGCCGACACTGCCAGCCCAAAATGCCGCCCAAACACCAGCTCCCTCCGCAAGAGCATCGCCAGCAGCCAGAATAGCCCCATCCGAGGCTTGGGGATCACAGACCTTCGACGTCAAATATGTGGATCCAGAGCGGTTGCGCGAGATCTTCTCGGGACGCTCGTTTGTGATGGAAGCCAACAGAGACCTAAAGTGTCTCACTGCTCATGGATCGCCGGCTGTTCTAAAGGAAGTGGAAGAGACGGTAAAACGGTTCGACGTGGCGCCTCCTTTACCAGCGAACATACAGATTACGGTTTACCTGCTTACGGTAGCTGCTCAAGCACCTTCCGGGGGCGCCCTGCCGCCGGAACTCGCGGCGACGGGCAAGGAATTGACGGCCGCCGGCTCGCCACCGCTTCGCTTGGCTGATTCGCAGATGGTGCGAGTGCGGGAGGGCCAACCTGGAGACGCAACGGGGTCGGCAAGCGCGCCGGATGGCGCTACGCTGGTGCGGATCAAGCTTCAGTCCGCTTCGATAAGTCCCAGTCCAAAGGGAGACACGATCAGCCTAAACGGGCTGCGCGTCTGGCTTAACGTCCCTTCTACTCCGGAGATAAACCGCTCACAGCCGAAGATGGACGCGGACATTTCGGCGGATATCGATATCGAGCAGAATCGAGCGGTAATGGTCGCAAAGGCGGGAATCGACAAACCCGAAATAGTTATTGTGCGGGCAAGCATCGTTCGCTGATCTGGCGCGCGCGAACGCACCCGGGTGTGGTTCGCGGCGCCCGAAAATTTGCAACTAGTAGGTTGCGTTTCATGCGGCGACGCTGCTAATATGCAACCAGGAGGTTGCGTATGAATACAGACCGCATTGAGAAAAGAATTGTGCTCCGAGCTCCGCGAAACCGAGTTTGGCGCGCGCTGTCCGACTCCAAGGAGTTTGGCAGCTGGTTCGGGATGAAGTTCGATGGTTCGTTCACGCCGGGTGCCAGCATGCGCGGAGTGATCGTACCGACTACGGTCAACGCCGAAGTCGCCAAGGCACAGAAGGAGTACGAAGGCAGAGCGTTCGAAATCACTATCGAGCAGATGGAGCCTGAGCGGTTATTCTCGTTCCGGTGGCACCCCTTCGCCGTTGAGCCCGGCTTCGACTATTCGGTTGAGCCGACAACGCTGGTCTTGTTTACATTGGAGGAAGTGACGGATGGTGTCCTGCTGACCGTGACGGAGTCCGGGTTTGATCAGATCCCGCTTGCGCGGCGGGCCAAAGCGTTCACGGCAAATGAGCAAGGTTGGAGCATGATGGTAAACCTGCTCCAGGAGTACGTGGTCCATGCGCCGTAGCTCAAAAATGATGGCGGAATCGCAGGGGTCCGCGCCGCTCTTCGCCGCCTTAGGTGACCAGACCAGGTTACGGCTCGTCTCGCGTCTGTGTGATGACGGGCCGCTGTCCATCGTCAGGCTTACTACGGGCTCCAAGGTTACCCGGCAAGCCGTCACCAAACACCTGCGCGTGATGGAAGAAGCGGGTCTTGTGCGCAGCTGCCGGCGCGGGCGCGAGCACGTTTGGGAATTGGATCAGCAGCGCCTTGCACACGCGCGCCGTTATCTGGATTTGATCTCCGAGCGGTGGGATGATGCTCTTGGCCGCCTGCGTGAGCTGGTTGAGGAGGAAACGTGAAAAGGATTGCTCCTCCTGTCGAGTATAGTCTATACTCCTAATCAGGAGGATTTCGCGCGTGTCTCTCATTCAGCCTATTTACCCGGCCAGTCGCTATGACCCGGCTCCTCTTATCGATTTGACCTCACGAGCAGAGCGGGAACGCCTGAGCGCATCAGCTCTCAAGGCGTTCTTCCATTTAGTGCAGCGCTGGGGCGTCCGGGACGAGGATGCTCGTTCTCTTTTGGGCGGAGTATCGAATGGTCCTTATTACAACTGGAAGAAACAGCCCGACCGTTTGCTCGATGCCGACGTTCTGACGCGGATTTCCTATCTTGTCGGCATATTCAAAGCGCTCAACATTCTATATGGCGAGAAGTTGGCGGATGAATGGGTTCGGCTACCGAATACGAATCGAATATTTAATGGGCGAACACCGCTGGATTACATGATCCGCGGAGGGATTCCCAGCATGCAAATTGTCCGGCGTTTGCTTGATGCGAGGCGGGGCGGCATGTGAGTGATGAAGCAGGGGAGTTGCCTCCGGTTCATATGGTCCGGCAGTACGACACGCATCGTCTGATTCCTTCCAAATACAATCCTGATCTCAGCAGCGTCCTTATGAGGATCTCCGACAGCGAGCAGCATTTGCGGGATGTATTCGATCTCGATCAAGCCACCAATGAGCGCTTGTTGGGTGAGAATGGACTGCTGACTGGAATAGGCAGCCACGAACTGGTGTTCGGCGTTCCGAACTACCGGATTGTCAATGCAGCCTTCACGCATGCTCACCCGCTTGGAGCGCGTTTCAATGGACCGGATCGCGGCGCATGGTACGCAGCGTTTTCGCTGAGAACCGGGCAAGCCGAAGTGGCCTTCCACAAGGCGACGGAATACGCCGAGATTGGCCGGTTTGAGGACAGCCTCACGTATGACGATTACCTTGCGGATTTCAGCGGTGAGTTTCATGACGTCCGGAACTCCCCGGAATTTAATTCCGTGCTCGCTCCCGATAGCTACGTGTCTTCGCAAACTCTTTCCGAAAGACTTCTTGCTGTTGGGTCGGCGGGTATCGTTTATCCCAGTGTCCGGCATACCGGCGGCACCTGCCTGGCATGCTTCCGCCCGTCTCTGATTGGCAACGTCCGGAAGGATAAGAGATACCGGTTTTCCTGGCAGGGCGATCCTGTGCCGAAGATTGCTTGCACCAGTGCGATTTAGGCATCTGGGAGTGTGTGGTGCGCCCGGAGGGGCTCGAACCCCGGCCTGATGATTTGAAATCCTCGGCTCTAATCCCTGCCGACACCTCTCCACTGCAGTATCAATGGGTTAGCTTTAGCGCCTCTGCGCCAGAATCCCCTCGCCATTCTAATATCGTTCAATTCTGTCCTTCCGAGTGAGGGGCACTAATCTGGAGTACTATCGTTCTTATGAATTTGATCGGTCGAGTGTACGCGGATCAGAACAGTTCTGCGCAAGTGAAGCGTGCACTGACCGCTTGTCTGGCCCGTCTGCAGGGAAATGCGATTGGGCTTCAGGTCGGATCAGGCGCAACGAGATTACATCCGTCCATTATCAATACAGATTTAGTCTTTAATCCGCAGCTGGATTGCTGCGCGCGAGCCGAAAGTCTGCCGTTTGCCGATGAATCTGTTTTGATCATAGTGTCCCAGGAAACGCTGGAGCACGTTCAGGGGATCAGTTCGGCAATCAGCGAAATGTATCGTGTGCTCCGGAAGGACGGCACACTGTACTGTCAAGTTCCTTTCATTATCGGCTATCACCCCGGACCAACTGATTTCTGGCGCTTCACGCGCGAAGGCATTCGCGAAATGTTCGAGCAAGCCGGATTCATCCACGAAGAAACTGGCATTGCCGTTGGGCCTTGCGTCGGGTTTTATCGAATAGCGGTTGAGTTCGGAGCTGTGCTCGCATCGCGAGTGATGCCGCAGTTATATCGCCCGTTCAAGGGTTTAATGGCACTACTGCTTTACCCGATTAAGCTACTAGACCCGGTGATGCTCGGAGCCCCACAAGTTGATCGCATTCCGGGCGGATACTACGTGATTATGAGAAAGTCCCGTACCGCGCAGGTTTGCAGGAGCGAAATAGCAATTGCGGAGAGGGCAGTTAACTGACTTCTTTGCCAATCTTCCGGTGTACATAATTGGCTTGGAAGCGCGAGTTCTAGGAACATTCGTGCAGTGCGCTTAGTAGCGCCGCACTTTGTAAAGCCCTATCTGAAACCGCAGAAGAACGACCCCCAATGATGCGGCGGCAATGCATGTGCATGTTGTGCCTGGTAAAACGGTCGAACAACAGGACCTTTAGGCGCTGCACCGGGTACGCAGCCGGTTGATCGGGCCGGTACTGAAGAGGTTGACAGTCGGCGCAGGTGCCCATGAGCGCGTGGCCCTTCGCTGCGCTTCTAAGGCACGACCGGAACATGCGAGACCCACGGGGTAAGGGCAACGCACGCGAATGAAGATCATGGGTCACCTGACGACGAGCATGGATATCCGGTACTGGATCGTGGACTGCGACGACACTACAGAGGTCGGCAGGAAGATCGCTCAGCCGAACAAAAAGAAGCTTAGGAACGTGAATTAACCTCCAATGGTGCAAAAGCGGTGAGACACGGACAGTCTTGTCGCATTTATCAAAGCGTGGGTTAAGTGATTGAGAAAATTGGTGCGCCCGGAGGGGCTCGAACCCCCGGCCTGATGATTCGAAGTCATCCGCTCTATCCAACTGAGCTACAGGCGCACGCCTTTTCCGCCTTTCATGATCTCATGGGTGACCTGACAATAGGAAAAGAGGTAAGCATGTCTACGCAAGCCGGTCTCGAAACCGAGGTAAAAATTCCGCTCGCTGATGCCGCCGCGGTTCGCGGGCAAATTGAAGCCGTTGGCTTCCGCGTTTCTGTTGCACGGTCGTTTGAATCGAACACCATTTACGACACTGCCGACCAAGCTCTACGCCAGGCGAGCATGCTGTTGCGGCTCCGCCAAACCGGCGCGCGCTGCGTGGTCACCTGGAAGGGGCCGGGAGTGCCCGGTCCGCACAAGAGCCGGCCCGAAATTGAGACGACCGTCGGCTCGCTTGAAAGTCTCGATGGTATTCTGCGGCAACTCGGTTACCTGCCCCTGTTCCGCTATGAAAAGTACCGCACCGAATTCACGGCCGCTCACGAGACAGGCTCCATTGTGCTGGACGAAACCCCGATTGGCGATTTTCTGGAATTAGAGGGTACGGGTGATTGGATCGACGAAACCGCGCAACGGCTGGGCTTTTCGCAGCAGGATTACGTGCTCGAGAGTTATGGCAAATTGTACCTGAATCACTGCGTGAAGCACGATTTACACCACTCTCACATGGTGTTTGCAAAGGCTGTCCTCTAGAATTATGTAATGGCAGAGATAGCGAGGGAGTATACGGCCGAGGTTGACCACGCAACCAGCGCCTTGAGCCGCGTCCGGGAAGAGATTGGCAAGGTCATTGTCGGGCAGTCCGAAGTGATCGAAGGCGTATTAATTTGCCTGATCGCCGGCGGACACGTGCTGCTGGAAGGGGTGCCGGGATTGGGCAAAACCACTTTGCTGCGAACGCTTTCGCGCGTTCTCGACCTCCGCTACTCGCGCATTCAGTTCACTCCCGACCTAATGCCCGGAGACATCGTCGGCAGCACTATTATGGATAGCGACGAACATGGCCGGAAGAATTTCCGCTTTCAGCCTGGGCCGATTTTCGCCAACCTGGTGCTGGCCGATGAGATCAATCGCGCCACGCCGAAAACGCAATCCGCGCTGCTCGAGGCCATGCAGGAGCGCACGGTCACCAACGGGACGAACACCTACACCTTAGAGTTGCCCTTCCTCGTCATGGCGACTCAAAATCCGATTGAGATGGAAGGGACCTATCCGCTGCCCGAAGCCCAGCTTGATCGCTTCCTGATGAAGATTCTGGTGAGCTATCCCTCACGCCAGGATTTGAACCAGATTGTGGAAGTGACCACCAAGCGCGGTGACGTTGAGTTGCACCAGGTGCTCACGCGCGAGCAGATAAAGGAATTGAAAGCCACGTGCCGCCAGGTGATTGTCGCGCCGCATGTGCAAAGCTACGCAGTGGAACTCATTATGGCCACGCAACCCGGCATGCCGGGCGCGGCCGCCATCACCAACAAATATATTCGCTACGGCAGTTCTCCGCGCGGCGCGCAGGCGCTGATCGAGTGCGGGCGGGTGCTGGCGCTCACGCGGGGCCGTATGCATTTGAGCATTGAAGACATTACAGCGGTTGCGCCGGCAGTGCTGCGCCACCGGGTGATTCTCAATTTCGATGCGCATGCCGACGGCGTGAGTACGGAAACCATTCTGCAAACCATTTTGGATGGCGCGGCGCCGGCTTCCTGACCTGACTTAATCGGCTGCCCCCATGACAGAGCCTATTGTTGACCGCCGGTTTTTAGAAAGACTCGAACGCCTTACCCTGCACTGGCAGAAATCCTTCAACGGGCTGGTCGGCGGGCATAATCTGTCGCGCTTTTCGGGACCGGGGCAGGAGTTTTTAGATCACCGCAACTTCGATCAAGGCGACGATCTTCGTTCTGTCAACTGGCGCGCGTACATGCGCTTTGAACGGCTTTTCGTCAAAATGTTTCAGATTGAGCCGCGCGTACCGGTGCGCCTGCTTTTGGACGTCAGTGTCTCCATGACGGTTGGCAACCGCCCGGGCGACCCCACAAAATTCGAGTACGCTCGCAAACTTGCCGCCGCCCTGGTCTATGTAGGATTGGTGCGGCACGATAGCATTCTGCTGCAACCGTTTTCGGCCCGCCTGCTAGACCCCTTTCTGGCCAGTGGGGGACGTCACCGTTTCCAAGCCGCCGAGAAGCACCTGCGGGTTCTGGAGCCGCGCGGCAAGACCAGCTATCTGGAAACGGCGCGCCAGTTCCTGGGCGAGTATCCGCAGCGCGGCCTGGTAATCATCATTTCGGATTTTCTCGATGATGAGGACTGCTTCCGTCCGCTGCAGTATATCTCCGATTTTGGCCACGAGATTATGCTGATTCAGGTGTGGGGAGAAGACGACCGCTCGCCTTCGGGCAAAGGGGAAATGGAATTGATCGACGCCGAATCCGGCGCTCTGTTCAAAATCGAATTAGACGATGAGGCGCGCGCCGCATACACAACCTCTTTTGACGCCCACGCTGCGGACCTTCGCAAACTCGCGCTGCGCAACGGAGGCCGCTATGCGGGCTTGTCCACGAGTATGCCGGTGGATGAAGCCCTTTTCGGACCACTCATGATGATTCAAGGCGGATAACGATCGCGACATGTTTTTCCTCAATCTGAGCGCCGGCGAATTTCTTGCACTACTCGGTGCATTGGGCGGTCTAGTGACCGCCCTTTACTTTTTAGACCGGACCCGGCGCAAGAAGATCGTTTCCACCTTGCGTTTCTGGACGCCCGCGCATAGCGCGGAACAGCAGCAGAGCCGGCGGCGGGTCAACGATCCGTGGTCGCTGCTGCTGCAACTGGCGGGCTTGTTGCTGCTCTTGCTGGCGATGGCGGAACTGGAGTGGGGCACGCGCGAACGCCTGGGGCGGGACCACGTGCTGCTGGTCGACAGCTCGGCCTGGTCAGCCGACACGGCGGCGGGCACAAGAGAGACCGTCCTTGCTCGAGAAAAAGTCGTGGCCGGCCAGTACCTGGCGGCGATTCCTTCGAACGATCGCGTGATGCTGGTGCGGGTGGATGGCCTCACTACCCCGGTTACTCCCTTCACCGGGAATCGCGGCGAGCTGAGGAGCGCGCTGGCGGCTACCGCCTCCAGTTTCTCGGCGCTTAACCTGGAGCAGGCGCTCTCGTTCGCCACGCAAGCGCAGACGTGGTCCAACGGGCGAAAGGGCGAAATCGTGTATGTCGGCGCACGCCTGGTGGAGGACGATACGAGCCACGTCAGCAGGCCCGGAAATCTGCGCGTCCTCACCGTGGACGCCAACCGCGAGAACGCCGGCATCCGGAGCCTCAGCGTGAAACGCGGTGAACGCGAATCGAATTCCTGGCAGGCGACAGTAGCATTAAAGAACTATTCGTCGAGCGTCCGTCCCGTGCGCCTGCTGACGCAGTTCGCCGGCACTCGATTCGCGCCGCGCGCCGTCATGTTGAAGCCGGGTGAGCAGACTGCCGTCGAGTACGATTTTGTCACGCATACGGGCGGCGAACTCATTGCACACATTGAGACCGAAGACGGCCTGGCCAGCGACAACCGGGCCACGCTGCAACTTCCCAAGGGCGGTCCGTTCCGGGTAGCCGTATTTACCGACAGGCCCGAAACGCTGCGGCCTCTGTTTACGGCGAACTGGCGCATGAACGTGGAATACTTCAGCCCTGCCGCATACAGCACCACCAAATTCGATGCGGACCTGGTGGTGATTGACCGCTTTGCGCTCAGCACGGCGCCGCGCGTGGCAAGCCTTTGGATTCTGCCAGTGAAAGGACAATCGCCCTTGCCCGTGAAGACCCTGGTGAAGGAGGCGGTAATCACCAACTGGCACGGTGAGACGGCGCTAGGCGGGGGCTTGCACGCCAAAGAAGCCCGGCTCCCCAGCGCGGAAGTATTTGAGATCTTTGAAGGCGATACGGCCGTGGCGAGTGTTGCGGAAGGCCCGGTGGTGGTGGCGCGCGCCGCTACTGCCTCGCGCCCGAAAATCGCCGCAGTGGGCTTCGATCCTTTGAGCCCGGCGTTAAAATTCGAGATCACCACTCCGCTGCTCTTCGCGAATTTGCTGCACTGGCTTTCCCCGGAGGCGTTTCGAACCTTCGAACTCAGCGCATCCAGCGTTGGGGGCGCGAGCGTCACTCTGGATCCGAGTGAACGGGCCGAACGGATCCGCGTTACGGACGCACAAGGGATTTCGGTCCCTTTTACGGTGCGCTCGCGAGCATTGCAATTTTTCGCCAGCCGTCCGGCTATCGTGCACGTGGTGTCTGACGACCGCGAACGGATTTTATCGCTGACGCTGCCGGATGTGGCGGAACTGCAATGGACTCCGCCGGCCGAAGTTGGACGCGAGGTGCCGCCCGCAAGCGCCATGCTGCCAGCGGCCGTGGATCTCTGGAAATGGCTGGCAACCGCCGGAGCCTTGTGTTTGCTGGCCGAATGGATTTTATTTGGACGCCAGCGCAGCTTCCGGTTCGGTAAGAACGCCGCGGCGGGGCGGGGAAGCGTGCCGCCAGGCAGTCCTGAATTTCCTTCACGATCTACTCCACAATCCCATAATCCACAACCCAATACTCCACAACCCAAGGTGATGGCGTCCTAATGAATTTCGGCCACATTGGTTTCCTGCTGCTGGCGCTGGCGCCTGTCGTGTGGGTGGCGTTGTCCTGGCGGCGAACGGCGCGGCCTATTCCGCTGCTTTTGAAGGGCCTCAGTTTTGCGGTCGTCCTGGTTGCGCTGTCCGAACCATCACTCACGCTGCCGCGGAACCGAACCGCCGCCGTGGTTCTGGTGGACACATCCAAGAGCGTGACGGCCCAGGATCTGGCTCACGCCTCTTCGCTGGTGTCACAAATCGAGGGCCAGCGGGGGAGTAACTGGCTCAAGGTGATTCCATTCGCCAGCCATACGCGTAGCTTGGGCAACGACGAAATTTTGCGGGGCGTTCACCTGGTAACTGCTCCGAATCCCCTTGGCGATTCCACTAATTTCGAAAAGGCGCTGATCGACAGCATGGCCGCCATTCCGACCGGCTTCCTTCCGCGACTGGTCTTACTGAGCGACGGCAATGAGAACCAGGGAAGCGCGGCGCGGGCCATTGCCGAGCTGCAGCGCCTGCATGTTCCGGTGGACACAATCCCGCTGGCTGGACGGTCGCGCAATTTGCTCCGGCTGGAGGCGGTTTCCATGCCGCGTACGGCGTACGAGGGCGAACAGATTCCCATAGATCTGACGGTTTACGCTCCGGCTGAAACCAAAGCGACCGTAGAAATCTCGGCTGAAGGTAAGTCGCTGGGCGTTAATCCTGCGTCCCTGGCCGCCGGCTCGAACTTACTCCGTGTGCATGCGCGTGTGAAGTCGAGCGGTTCCACGGCTATTTCCGGCACAGTGCGGGCGGGGCAGTCCGGCGAAGCACCCTTTGAACGAGGTATTCAACTGCGCCGCGCGAAGGTGCTCTATCTGTCGCAAGATCCGAGTGGCGCTGACAGCAACTTACTAAAAGCGCTGGAGGAGGCCAGTTTCGATGTTACTCGGGACGAGACTGTAATTGACGGCAGTCTGCGCGGTGTTCAGCTGGTGATACTGAATAACCTCGATCTGAACAACTTAGCCGACGCCCGGAAAACGCGTCTGGAAGAGTACGTCAAAAACGGCGGCGGACTCCTGTTGATCGGGGGCGAGCAGCAGGTCTATAAGGAAGACAAGCGCATGGACGCTCTGGACCGGGCCTTGCCGGCGAAACTCGCGCCGCCCAAAACTCCGGAAGGCACCACGGTTGTTTTGATTATCGATAAGTCGTCGTCGATGGAAGGACGGAAGATCGAGCTTGCCAGGCTATCGGCAAGCGGCGTAGTGGATCACTTACGGCCTATCGACAACATCGGCGTGCTTATTTTCGATAACTCGTTTCAATGGGCCGTTCCTATCCGGCGCTCCGAAGATAGGGCGATGATCAAGCGCCTGATCTCCGGCATTACGCCTGATGGCGGCACGCAGATTGCACCCGCCTTGACTGAGGCTTACCACAAAGTGCTGCCGGCAAAAGGGATTTACAAGCACGTTGTCCTGCTGACCGACGGGATTTCCGAGGAAGGGGACAGCGTAGAGCTTGCAAAGGAAGCGGCTGCGCACGAAGTTACGATTTCCACGGTGGGCCTGGGACAGGATGTGAACCGCGCTTACCTCGAAAAGGTGGCGAGCACTTCGGGTGGGCGCAGCTACTTCCTGAACGAGCCGCAAGGGCTGGAGCAGATTCTGCTGAAAGACGTTCAGGATTTCAGTGGATCTACTGCCATCGAGAAATCACTCACGGCGATCGTCGACCGGAAAGCCGAGGTTTTGAACGACGTAGGCATGGAAAATGCACCACCGTTGAAGGGCTACGCGCGCTTTGTCGCGGTACCCGGAGCCGAAACGATTCTTAGCATCGATGCCGCTAAGCGGGACCCGCTCTACGTGCGCTGGCAATACGGCTTGGGCCGCGCCGCGGTGTTCACCTCCGATGCCAAGAACCGCTGGGCGGATGCCTGGGTCACCTGGCCGGGATTCGATAAATTCTGGATCAACGTAACACGCGATTTACTGGATCATGCCGAACCGAACGCGGCCAGTGCGCAATTAGACGCCGCGAATGACGACATTCTGGTGACTTACCGGCTGGCTGCCGGCCAGCAGGAACCGCCTGCTGTTCCGCCGGTGTTTGTGGTCGGTCCAGAGGGTTTCGAGAAGCCGCTGCCGCTGGCAAAGGCTGGCGCTGGAGTTTACACCGGGCGCACGCATATCGGCAACCTGCGCGGATTGTTTCGCATTCGGCCGGTGAAGGAATCGGATGTTTTCCCCGAGATCGGCTTTTACCGCGAAAATGAGGAATCGCGCGACTATGGGTCAAATGAGGTGCTGCTCAAGCAGATATCGGACCTCACCGGCGGCCGCTTCAATCCGTCGCCGGCGGCGGTGTTCGATGCGGGCGGCCGGACGATGTTTATCCATTTGCAACTCTGGCCCGCGCTGCTGTTTTTCGCCATCGCATTGACGATTGCGGAATTAATTATGCGTAAGTGGAGCGGTTTGGTGCAGCGCTTCCGGAGGGCGTAAGACCACCCTGAAGCTAAGCACGCCTGAGATGTACCACGGTTTCAAAGTGATACGTCTGCGGGAACAGATCTACCAGGGTAATCTTTTCCACCGCGTAGCCGCCTGGCAGCAGTTTGCGCAGGTCGCGGGCCAGTGTTGCGGGATCGCAGCTTACGATTGTTAATTGCGGCGGCAGGATGCGCAATAGTTCGGCGGTGGCCGTGGGGCCCAGACCGGCGCGCGGCGGGTCAGCTACGATCAGTTCGGGCTTGCCTTCGTTGCGAGGCAGAAACTCTTCCGCCGATCCGCGCCTGGGCCGTATGTTGGTTGCTCCGGCATGTGCGGCGTTCCATTCCAAGTCATGAAACGCGGGTCCGCCGCGCTCCACCGCGTCCACTGTCTTGAAGCGTTGGCTTAAAGGCAAAGTAAACAGGCCGACGCCGGCGTAGAGATCCACCGCGTGTTCGCCGCTGCTGTCGCCCAGCGCCACGTTCACCAACTGGTCGAGCAGGAAACGGTTGGTCTGGAAGAACGATCCGCGGCTGATGCGAAAGGTATGCCCTAGCGCCTGGTATTCGATGGCTCCGTCCACCTGCGGCGGCAGAAAGCCCTTTGTCCAGTCAAAGAAGCGCGCGGCTACGGCACGGTTTGAATCCAGCACGGTGATTTGGATCTGGCTCTCGTTGCTGAAAATCTCCAAAGACCGCAGGAATTTCGGCCATTCGGTCTGCCGCACCGCCCCCTGCAGCAAGGCGATGGTCTGGTTCAGCAGCGGCGAAGCAATCTCGCAATGGCTGACAGAGCGAATGTCGTGCGATCCGGCCCGGTGAAAGCCGGATTTGCCGTCCTGGAAATGCAGCTGCACGCGGTTGCGGTAGTTCCAAGGCTCGCCGCTGACTGCCGGGATTTCCGCTTCGTAGGTCAAGCTGCCCAGCCGCTGCAGCGTCTCGCGGAGAATTGCGAGCTTCTGTTCCACCTGGTAGACGTGTCCGGTTTGCTGCAGATGGCAGCCGCCGCAATCGGCAAAGTACTCGCAGCGGGGTTCAATCCGTTGGGGCGAGCGTTGTAACACCTGGGCCGTGGACGCGCGCATGAGCCCGTTTTTCACGCGTTCCGGAGTGACGGACACTTTCTCGCCGGGCAGGACAAATGGAACAAGAATCACCTGCCCCTCTTGCCGCGCGAGTCCTTCCCCGCCATAGACCAGTTTTTCTATATCGACTGCTGTTGTTGCTTCGTTCAGTTTGTTCTCCGTGATGTGGGTTGGCATATGGGCTAACCCACGGATTAACCCAGAGGGTCATCCCTTAGGATAGAGATTCGCTCTTTTAAAAATGAAAGCACGTGTTCTTTCGGGAGTACAACCCACTGGCCAACTCCATATTGGCAACTACCTTGGCGCTCTGAAAAGCTGGGCTGAAATCCAATCTCTCTATGAGAGCATCTTTTGCATCGTGGATCTGCATGCCGTCACGGTTTACCAGAAACCCGACGAGCTGCAGGCCAAGATTCGCGAGACTGCGGCCTTGTTCATCGCGGCCGGGATCGATCCGGAGCAATCGTCCCTCGTGGTGCAATCCAGCGTTCCGGGCCACTCGGAATTAGCGTGGCTGCTGACCTGCGTGACGCCGCTTGGGTGGCTGCAGCGCATGACGCAGTTTAAAACGAAAGCCGACAAACAGGAAGCTCTCCGCGAGAGCATTGGGGACGGCCTGCTGCAATACCCGGTGCTGATGGCGGCAGACATCCTGCTGTACCAGGCCAGCATTGTTCCGGTGGGGGAAGATCAGACCCAGCATTTGGAGCTGACTCGCGATATCGCGCAGCGGTTCAATGCGCTATACGGCGAAACCTTTGTCATGCCCGCCACGCATTTGCCGACGGTGGGCGCCCGCATCATGGGCCTGGACGATCCCACGCAGAAGATGAGCAAGTCGGCGGAAGGCGTGGGCCACGCCATCGGCTTGCTGGAGGATCCGAAGGCGATCCAGAAAAAGATTCTGCGCGCCACGACCGATTCGCAGCCGGCCGTCGATCCGGCAAACATGGGTCCTGGCGTGGCCAACCTGCTGGCGATGGGCGAGGCCTGCGATTCTACGCTTACCAAAGAGAGTGTAGCGGGCATGCGCTATGGAGACTTCAAAAAACGCGTGGCGGAGGCCGTGATCGGGCGCCTGGAACCGATCCAGCAGCGCTACCGCGCCATTACCGCCGATCCGCTCTATATCGAATCCGTGCTGAAACGCGGACGGGAGCAAGTGCTGCCGATCTCGGAAGACACGGTTCGCAAAGTGAAAGAAGCGATGGGAATTTACGTTCAACTTTAATGTATTGAGGCTATGATAGGGGTGCTTGAGCACGCAGACCGTTCCGCCTAGGCCTGTTGGACGCACCAAAAAGTTCAGAGCTTGGGCGATTGTCATCATCACCAACCTGATCTCGCTGGTGTGCATGGGATGGGTGATAAATGGCGCCAGCCTGAATCGCATTTGGAGCGAAATGCGCCATATGCACTGGGCTTGGGTGACTGCAGCCATCGTTTGTGACACCGCCGTTTACCTCTTGCACGGGTGGCGCTGGACGCTGTTGCTGCGCCCGGTGGCGCGCATCCCTTTTCTGCAGGCGCTACCGGCCATCTACGTCGGCCTATTCGCCAACGAAGTTTTCCCATTGCGGGCCGGCGAACTGATCCGCTGTTTTCTGCTGTCGAAATCGGCCAAGCTTTCCCTTTCCGTGACGTTTGCCTCCGCGGTCATTGAGCGCATCTTTGATGGCATCTGGCTGATGGCCTGCTTTTTCGTGGCGCTTCAGATGGGCAGGCTCCCGGGGGTGCTCGTGAAAGCCGGCTACATTCTGGGGATACTGATCCTGGCGCTAGGGGCGGTTCTGGGCTATGCGATGTATGCGAAAAAGCAGTCGTTGGGATTGGTCTTCGGCCTCTCGTGGCCCAACTGGTTCAACACGCTGATTGAAGACCTGCAGCTGATCGGCCACTCGCGCTACTTGTACTATTCGTTCCTGGTGAGCGGCATTTACCTGCTGGCGCAGATTCTGCCCATTTACGCTTTGGTGCGCGCCAGCAGCCTGCCGGTGCCCTGGCAGGCAAGCTTCACCATGATGGTGCTGCTGCGCCTGAGCAGCATTGTGCCGCAGGCTCCCGGCAACTTGGGGTCATTCCAATGGGTGACGGCGCGCACGTTGATCATGTTCGGGATGGTGGCCGGTCACGCCAAGCGTTTCTCTCTCATTCTTTGGGGGGTAGTGACCATTCCGCTCATTGTGGTCGGTTTTGTCGCGGTTGCAATGGCAGGGATCAACCTGACGCATCTGCATCGTGAGGCTACCTCGGCGGCGAAGGAGAGAAAAGAGACGTCATGAGCCACTTCGTTTACGCATCGTTAAAATAGTCAGTGACGGGTACGTACTTGCTCTGCCTCCTGTATTTAAGCGTTTCTTTGGTTTTAGGATCACCGACCGAGCCGCAAGCGGCCGGAACTTTGAGCGTAAAAGCGGACGTGGAAGCGGCTGGCTTAAAAGCTCTCGACGAGAAACGGTATGCGGAAGCCGAGCAGATTTTTGCCAAGCAGGCCGCGGACGATCCGAAAGATTTTTCGGCCTTCTTTAACCTGGCGCTGGCGGAGGTCTCTCAACAGAAAAACGGGCCGGCGGCCGCGCATTTCAAACAAGTACTGGCGCTTAAGCCGGGACTGTATGAAGCCGAGCTGAATCTGGGCATTCTGGAAATCGGCGAGCACAAGCCCGCGGAAGCCCTGGAACTGCTGCGGGATGCGGCCAAGCAGAAGCCCGACCAGGCGCGCCCGCAACGATATCTGGGCGACGCCTTGCGTGCGACCGGGGATTTTGAGGGCGCCGCGACAGCTTACCGGGCTGCTTTGACGATTGACCCGAAGATGGCGGCCGCCGAACTCGGGCTGGGGCAAAGCCTGGTCCAAGCAAACAAGCTGGATGAAGCTTTGCCGCATTATCGCCAGGCAGCCACACTCAATCCCGGCCTGCATTCCTATCTTTTGGAGATGGCCACTGCCTTCTCGCAGGCAAATCAGCCGGAGAAGGCGATCGAACTGCTTGCCGGTTTTCCCAACGACCCAGGGGCGCGCGAAGAGCTGGGACGACTCTACCTGAAGGCCAACCGCCCGGCCGATGCCGTGGCTGCGTTCGAAGCGGCGGTGGTGCTATCACCCACATCATCGAATAACCTTGCCTTGGCTACGGCCTATCTGCAAAACAAGCAGCCGGATGCCGCGGCGCCGATCCTGGAGAAAGCGCTGGCTGCAAATCCAAACGACTTCGAATTGCATATGGCTCTGGGACGCATTCGCCGCGACAAACATCAATACCCCATCGCGGCTACGGAGTTTCTGGCGGCCGCAAACCTGCAGCCTACTTCGGTGCCCGCATGGAACGAAGCCGCCACGGCGCTAGTACTAAGCGAGCAGTATCCACAGGCTCTGGCTGCCCTCGATAGGGTGCATAATTTGAATGCGGACACTGCGGGCAATTATTACTTCCGCGCGATTGTGCTGGATAAGCAGCATCTGGTGAAACCGGCGCTGGCGAGCTACCAGCGTTTCTTGGCGATGGCCCAGGGGAAGTTCCCTGACCAGGAGTTCATAGCGCGGCAACGCAGCAGGATTCTTGAGAAGGAGGCAAATCGTTAATGACGGCCTTTACGGTGGTTAAGTCGTGGAAGCTGACGTTTTTACTTCTGACGATCACCTGTTCCCTTTCCGCGCAGTCCTTTCTGGCGGAATTGAAGTTGCAGCAAGACCCGGCGAAGCGGTCTGAAATGGCGCTTGCTTTTGCCACCGAGTCGTTTGACACGGCGCGCACTTTCTACAGCAAAGGAGACGTCCGAAACGGTGATGCTCACCTTGAAGACATGACTTCCGCGCTGAACTCCTGTGTGGAATCCCTGGCTACGGTGAATAAGGCCAGACTATACAAGAAAGCGGAATTGAAGGTGGCCTACCTGCAGCGCCGGCTGGGAAGTTTGAGACAGGAATTGGGTGTGCAGGAGCGCGGTTGGGCCGAGTTTACCGCCCGGAAAGTGGAAGAGATTCACGATAAAATGCTAGCTGGAGTGATGAGGAAGTGAAAATCCGGCTAGCGGTGGTGTGTCTG
>Ga0193743_1000334_pt1 | contig 37036 bp, 21 predicted proteins | sample L2c2metaG_FD_143038 | JGI IMG/M metagenome (GOLD analysis project Ga0193743, IMG submission 143038) | Soil microbial communities from a riparian zone of the East river system, Colorado, United States - L2c2 | ecosystem: Environmental > Terrestrial > Soil > Riparian zone | place: USA: East River... | reverse complement strand
AGCGCCAGATCCGGTCGGTTGCATCTTCAGCACCGTTGCGCTGTTTCTGGATTAGGGTTTCCACGTATCCTAAATCCACGTACTCACCCAACATCCTGTCGCGATCCAGCAATAGAGAGAACAGCGCATCCGCGCGTTTATCACGCAGCCAGCTTCGCAGAGGAGTCGGGAAACCCATTTTGGGCCGGTAGACGATATCGCGCGGCAATAGATCTTCCACCGCCCGCTTCATGATGTACTTTCCCGTGCCGTTCTTGATCTTCATGGCCTCGGGCACTCCCGCGGCAAATTCCACCAGCGTGTGATCGAGAAAAGGAACCCGGCTCTCGATCGAGCATGCCATGCTCATCTGATCCTGCTTCATGAGCAGTTCCACCAGGTATGTTTTCTGATCAGCGTACAGCATGCGCGACAGCAGGCTATTGTTCCTGCCGTTCCAATACAACAGATAACTGCCGTATGGATTTCCGGCCGCCTGGTCTTTTTCATTCAGCATCAATTGGCGTTCTTTACGCGAGAATGCGCCATAGAAATTGTCGAGCTGCAGAGATTCGACCGTTTTCTCGCGTCCTAGAAACGTATGTTGCAGTTTGCGCCGCAGGTTGGCCGAGAGCAGGCTGGAGTCTTCAATGCATCCGCGAATGGCCGAGCGCAAGGGCGTCGGAACGGCGGCATAACGATCTGCCCACTTGCGATTCAAGAGATAGTGCTGATAACGTGAGTAACCCGCGAACAGTTCGTCGCTACCCTCTCCGGTCAAAACCACTTTTACGTTCTCGGCCGCCAGCTTTGAGACGAAATAAAGGGACACGCTGGACGGCCAGGCGATGGGCTCATCTTCATGCCAGATCAGGCGCGGCAGGGCGTTGAAGAAATCCTCCATGCTCACCGACACTTCGTGATGGTCGGTGCCGATAGAATCGGCCACTTGCCGGGCATAGGAAAGTTCGCTATAGGCCGCCTCGCGGTAGCCCACGGCAAAGGTTTTCACCGGCTCCGAGCGCATCCGTTTCATCAAGGCGGCAATGGCGCTGGAATCAACCCCGCCGCTGAGAAACATGCCCAGCGGAACATCGCTCATCAAGCGCATTTGTACGGTTTCTTCCAGCCGCGCGCGGCATTCGCGTATCCACTCGTCTTCAGATCTCTGCGGGTTTTCCTGCGCGTCGGGCACATCCCAGTAAGCCTGGATGGTTTCGCGTTTCGCCTTAGCGTCGAGCGTCAGCGTATGCCCGGGCATCAACTTGCGAATGCCGCGGAATAGGGTCTTGTCATCGCTGGTATAACCGAACGTGAGATATTCAGGCAACAACTCGCTATTGAATTCGGCGCTGACGTCGGGGTGCCGCAGCAGGGCCTTGATCTCGGAAGCAAAGGCGAAGAAGCGGTCATTCAAAATGTAGTAAAAAGGCTTAATCCCGAGACGGTCGCGCGCGCAGAAGAGAACTTGTCTCTCCGCGTCCCAAATGGCGAAAGCGAACATGCCGCGAAAATGCGAAACACAGCCGGCTCCGTATTGCTCGTACGCGTGCACAATGGTCTCGGTATCGCAGCGCGTGACGTAGTAGTGCCCGGCTTGCTCGAGCTGAGGCCGGATGGAGGCGTGATTGAAGATCTCGCCGTTGTAGGTAATCCACACCGATCCAGTCTCGTTCGACATCGGCTGATGTCCGCCGGCGAAATCGATGATGCTGAGCCTGCGGTGGCCCAAAAACGCGGTACCGTCTTCATGCAGGCCTTGGCCATCCGGCCCGCGATGGCCGATGACGTCGATCATCTGTTTCAGAACGCGCGTGAGGTCGCGGGACGATCTTGCATCATTTCTGAAGTTGACAAAGCCCGCAATGCCGCACATTCGCTAATCTCTATCCCTCTATTGCTAATCGACTGTCCGCCATTTTATTTTTGCACTTGTTCGCGCTGGACCGGGACGGAAAGCAATTGCGGTCCGCTCGCGGCCGTTATGGAAGACTTGGCCGGCGGTTGCGTGCAGCCGGGCCAGGCCAGAAAATACTGGATCCCGGCTGCTTCCAATTTTCCATTCAGCTCCGGCCAGTTCTGCGTGGCGGGCGGTTGGCCGGCGTAATCCGGGTTCAGTCCCCGGGCTGCCTCGTAAGCCTCTGCAGTGGGCCAAGGCGTCCCAAAGTAACGTGCATCCAACCGGTACGCCAAATAGGCTGAGCCGGCCCAGTCGTTACAGGAAGCCAGGCGGCTGCCGGGGCGAATCAGGGGCCGCAGTTGGCCGGCCGCCTCGAATAAAGAGCGGTCCTGCCGGAAATGCGAGCGCAGAACGCGCGCGGGTTCGACGGCGAAGGAGAGCGCGACAAGACAGACGATTGCCACCCTCAGGTGTCCGGCCGGCCGGTCCTGGAGGCACCGGTCTAACCCGTAGAACGTCATCCAAAGCAGCAGTAGCCCGGTTAGCCACAGGTAGCGCTGCTCCAGAGTAATCATCAAATATCCGGAAGTGAATAGAGCGATGGTAAGGAGCGGAAAAAGCCACTCCCTACGATCTCTTTTCCTCTTTACAAGCAGCCAGCACACCAGTATCAATGCGGCCAGGAGGGGTGCGGCATGGACCCAATAGCGAACCGCAGTCACGCTGTCCCTGAAGATAAGTTTCCCTTCGTGCCGCAAGGTGAAAGCACTGGCGAAAACATTCCAATCTTTCAACCGCGATGCGGGAGGCTCCTGCCAGGCATTGGCCGCGTGTTCACTCGAAGGCGCCTCAAGTTCCCACAAGTGCGGATATCCGCTCGATTCCGGTCCCACCAGACGATAATTGAATTTACCGGTCGAGCCGGTGGTCCAGGTACCGTACTTGGCATGCAGCGGAATCATCCAGGCCAGCACGATCAAGGCAAAAACAGTCAGGCCGGAAAGGAAGTGCCTGACAATCCGCAGGCGCGCTTCGCGATTTTGGACGGTAAACCAGTGGAGCGTGCAAAACAAGGCAAAATGCGCGCCGAAAAAGAATAAGCCGTAGCCCTTCGCCAGATAGGCTATTCCGCCGAGCAATCCGCAATAGAGTCCTGCGAAAGGCCGGGCCGGGAAGCGAAGGTCAAGAATAACCTGGAAATAGCACAGCAGCACGGCGGCAAATAAAAGATCGGGACCGGTGATTTCAAATACGTTGGCCGCAAGCATCACTGCCCCGGCTCCCAACATTCCTAAGCGGCTGGCGGTGCTCATGGGGTACAACTCCGCCAGTTCGCGCAGGGCCAATAGCGCAAACACGCCGGCGCCGATGCAGATTAGTTTCGCGGCCAGAATATCCGGGACGTGGAGGGCGAGCAGCGCCGCGATGAGCCAGCTGTACAGCGGCGACCAATAATTGCTGATCGCTTCATTGAAATATCCGGTCGTATATTGCTTGGCGATAGAAAGATAGGTGATGGAATCCGGTGTCAGTTCGAAGCGATAGAACGGAAGCAACAGCGCGCAGGCAAGCAGAAAGCCGAAACCGAGGATCAGCTTGCTTCCGGCCAGGCCGCCGGATTCAGGTGGGTTGGGATGTGCCGGCATACTTTGGAGCGTAGGTGGACACAGCGCTTAGACAAGCGCCGTCGTGCAATCCCTATTGGCTTTTCCCCACATACCGGCCAAAACGGACGCGCCGCTCCGGTTGTGCGGACGATGGCTGAAAGCGCCTTCGCGCCGCTAGGATCGCTTCTGGCGTTCTAATCTCGGGCTCGGCCGGCGCCGGAGCAGCCGTTTCGCCTTGTTCGGCCGAGGTCACCCCGGACCGGACAATACGCAGTGAAGCGGCTAGTCCGAATATGGCAGCGAGCAGAAAGCCATATCCTATACTGAGGAAAAATATTCCCAATCCAAGCGCCGCCAGGGAAGCAAACGTGTAAAGACTGGCGCGGGAGAGAAGCGGATTGATCTTTTTGAGCCGTCTGAAGTCAGACAGACTATATAGCAGGCTGCTGAAGTAGGTTCCCGCGAAAAGAACGAACCCAGGGATGCCGGTCTCGCTCGACATCTGTGTCCAGGTGTTGTGCGAAACCAGCATCGAGCCGGCTGCTTCTTGTTTCGCCTTCCGTTCGTTCCAGGCAGTTTCTCGAAAGACACCCGGGCCGACGCCGAAAAGCGGATGTGCAAACGTCATCTGAATGCTCTGCCTTAAAAGCTTTTGCCGCTCTTGGGATGAATCTATGTCGGAATTCAGCTTTTCCCGGGTGAGCGCGTCCAGACCGGCGGAGGCGCTTTGCACGAAAATTGTGGTGTAGCGGGCTTTGATGTAACTCGGAAGAAACGCCCCGCTTGCAACCAGCCCTACTATGGCCAAGACGGAAATCGCCATCTTTTGCTTAAACTCGGAAAATAAGAATACTGCCAGCGTCATGGTCGCGAGCGCGAGTAGACCGGCGCGTGAACCCGCCCGGCCAAAACTAATCAGGATTGGCGCCATCGCAAGCACGCACAGTACTTTGCCCAGGGACTTTGACTGGCTAGCTTTGTACCACCAAAAGGGCAATCCCAAAATGAGGCTTAACGCAAAAGTGTTAGGGTCTCCCAGCGTTCCGGAAACCAGGGCGATTCGCCCGTCTATTGATCTGCCGAAAAAAAAGCTGAGCACGGCGGCGGCGAGAGCGGAGTAGGAGAAAGCGGAAGCCACCCGGTTCCAGTCGGTTGTGTTTTTAACCAATTGGACGATAACCAGGTAGAGGCCAAAGGCTTCGACTGCGGATATCACCGACTCGACGCTGCCACCGCGCCACGAGCTCATCGGAAAGCAGACTATAACCCATACGGTAAACAACCCGAAAAACACGGTCACTTTAGACTGAAATGCCTTCTGCCAATCGCCCAAGGAAAACGCCATTATGGACAGTCCCAGCAGCATGATCATGGGAAGGTGCAGAAATCCAACCGGAGCGATGTCCAGAATACGGCTAATAAGTAGAAATACGTAAACGCCGAGTAGCGTTATCCCGAACGACTTTTTCTCCTGGCCTGTCGTTTGTGGGAGGACTGGTTCCGTTCCGGTCAGAGGCAACGCGTTCCCTGCTCGAGCCCGGCTTTCGTCTTGCTTGCGCGCGGTCGCGTTTGTCACTTTTCTCCCGGAGGCATTACTCTCACCATAACAACAAAGAACCGCTGGTCAGCTACTATCTTAAATCGGCTCCGGGGACCGGGGTCTTTAACAGCGGCGGCCTCCGAATCAGTACAGACTCACCCAGGCAAGAGCGGATCCGTTATACACGCAAACCTGGACGCCATCTTTTGCGCCCCCATTATTGATGTACCAGAACGTGCCCCTAGAGCTTGCACTGCAGGCCGGCTGGCTATTTGCCGTCGCCAGCGACAACCCGTTGGTTGCGGTGGTCAACCCGCTGAATGTATTGGCCGCCGTCAATCTGGGGACTACGGCAGGGTTGATATCCAGCGAGCCGCCAGTGAAGAGGAGCGCTCCGGATCCGCCCAGGTTCACAATTTGCGTCCACGTGTTGGCTGACGAACAGGTATATAACTGCTGCCCTGCCGGTTGGTCGGTTGCGAAGTACAGGGTTCCGGCCGGGCAGGCGCCGGGCAAAACGGAGAGCGTGCCGGAACTGACTCCGCTTCCACCGGAAGTGCTGATGGCGACTTGCGAAAGACCGGTAATCCGGCCCTTGGCATCGACTGTGACTTGCAATGTATGCGTGCCGTCCCCGAACGTGCCTGGAGTAGAGTTGACCGTCGGCAACGTCGCTGCGGCTGAACCTGCCGCTGTGACGATGTCACCGGAGAACGCGGGAAGGCGGCTGGCCGAGAGCGTGCCGCTGTTAATTTGCGAAGCGTCGATGCTCTTGTTTGTGAGGACTTGCGTATCGATTGTGCCGACGATAGCGCCTGTGGGAGCGGCTCTGGATGCGGTCACGTTGGCGGCAGTGCGAACGACCAAACCGTTAGAACCCGGATCACCAAGGCCCGTGGCCGCCGTCAACTCCGAAACAGCGGTGACGCGGCCCTTTGCATCGACGGTAACTTGAGCCGAATGGGTAGCATCTCCAAATGTTCCGGGCGTGGTGTTCACCGCGGGTAACGTGGCTGCGGCTGAACCTGCCGCTGTGACAATGTCGCCCGAGAATGCCGGCAGTCGAGTAGCGGAGAGAGTCCCGCTGTTAATTTCGGAGGCGTCGATGCTCTTGTTGGTGAGGACTTGCGCGTCGGTTGTGCCGACGATAGTGCCCGTGGGAGCGGCTCTGGATGCAGTCACGTTGGCGGCGGTGCGTATGACCAAGCCGTTCGAGCCCGGATCACCGAGGCCTGTGGCCGCCGTCAGCTCCGAAACAGCGGTGACGCGGCCCTTGGCATCGACGGTGACTTGAGCCGAATGGGTGGCATCTCCGAATGTTCCGGGCGTGATGTTCACTGTGGGTAATGAGGCTGCGGCTGAACCTGCCGCTGTAACGATGTCTCCCGAGAACGCGGGGAGCCGCCCAGCCGAGAGAGTCCCGCTGTTAATTTCGGAGGCGTCGATGCTCTTGTTGGTGAGAACTTGTGTATCGGTGGTACCGACGATAGGGCCCGTGGGAGCGGCTCTTGATGCAGTGACGTTGGCGGCGGTGCGTACGACCAAGCCGTTCGAGCCCGGATCACCGAGGCCTGTGGCCGCAGTCAGCTCCGAAACGGCGGTGACGCGGCCTTTTGCATCGACGGTGACTTGAGCCGAATGGGTAGCATCTCCGAATGTTCCGGGCGTGGTGTTCACCGCGGGTAACGTGGCTGCGGCTGAACCTGCCGCCGTAACGATGTCGCCCGAGAACGCCGGCAGTCGAGTAGCGGAGAGCGTCCCACTGTTAATTTGGGAAGCGTCGATGCTCTTGTTGGTGAGGACTTGCGCGTCGGTTGTGCCGACGATAACGCCTGTGGGAGCGGCTCTGGATGCAGTCACGTTGGCGGCGGTGCGTACGACCAAGCCGTTCGAACCCGGATCACCGAGGCCTGTGGCCGCCGTCAGCTCCGAAACAGCGGTGACGCGGCCCTTTGCATCGACGGTAACTTGAGCCGAATGGGTAGCATCTCCGAATGTTCCGGGCGTGATGTTCACTGTGGGTAATGAGGCTGCGGCTGAACCCGCCGCTGTGACGATGTCACCTGAGAACGCAGGGAGCCGGCCGGCCGAGAGCGTGCCGCTGTTAATTTGGGAAGCGTCGATGCTCTTGTTGGTGAGAACTTGTGTATCGGTAGTACCGACGATAGCGCCAGTAGGTGCGGCGACTGAAGCGGTGGTACCCGAAGCGGTCCGGACGACGACGCCGTTGGACCCTGGATCTCCGAGCCCTGCCGGTGACGCGATCTCGGAGATAGCAGTGACCCGGCCTTTGGCATCAACAGTGACTTGGGCCGAATGCGTCGCATCTCCAAACGTTCCGGGGGTGGAATTTGCCGTAGGCAGCCGGCCGGTGGAAAATATTCCGCTGTCGATTTCGGAAGCATCGATGCTCTTGTTGGTAAGAACTTGCGTATCGGTGGTGCCGACGATAGCGCCAGTGGGCGTGGCCACCGAAGTTGTCACGTTCGGCGCGGTCCGAACGACCAAGCCGTTGGAACCTGGATCGCCAAGACCCGCCGTGGCGGAGACCGGAAGTTGCGAGACAGAGGTGACCCGGCCCTTGGCATCAACAGTGACTTGGGCCGAGTGCGTCGCGTCTCCGAACGTTCCTGGGGTAGTGTTGACCGATGGTAAGGCGGCTGCCGTGGACCCGGCGGCCGTGACGATATCGCCAGAGAACGCTGGCAGCCGGCCGGCGGAAAGTATGCCGCTGGTAATTTCGGAAGCGTCGATGCTCTTGTTGGTGAGAACCTGCGTGTCTGTCGTACCGACGATAGCGCCGGTGGGCACGGCCACCGAATTTGTGACATTGGGCGCGGTCCGAACGACCAAGCCGTTGGAACCTGGATCGCCAAGACCCGCCGTGGCGGAGACCGGAAGTTGCGAGACAGAGGTGACCCGGCCCTTCGCATCAACAGTGACTTGAGCCGAGTGTGTGGCGTCTCCAAATGTTCCGGGAGTGGCGTTGGCTGTGAGCAGCCGTCCGTCCGCTAGTATGCCGCTGTTGATTTCAGAAGCGTCGATACTCTTGTTGGTAAGAACTTGCGTATCGGTAGTGCCGACGATAGCGCCCGTGGGCGTGGCCACCGAAGTTGTCACGTTCGGCGCAGTGCGAATCACTATGCCATTAGAACCTGGATCGCCGAGACCTGCCGTGGCGGAGACCGCAAGCTGCGAAACAGCGGTGACGCGGCCCTTCGCGTCAACAGTGACTTGGGCCGAATGGGTCGCGTCTCCAAATGTTCCTGGAGTGGAATTCGCCGTGGGTAGGCGGCCAGCGGAAAGCGTTCCGCTGTCAATTTCGGAGGCGTCGATGCTCTTGTTGGTGAGAACCTGCGTATCGGTGGTGCCGACGATAGCGCCGGCGGGCGCCGTCACCGAATTTGTCACATTAGGCGCAGTACGGACGACTAGACCGTTAGAACCAGGATCACCGAGACCTGCCGTGGCGGAGACCGGAAGCTGAGAAACGGCGGTGACTCGGCCCTTTGCATCCACGGTGACTTGCGCTGAATGGGTCGCGTCTCCGAATGTTCCGGGGGTGGTGTTGACTGCGGGTAACGCAGCGGCCGTAGAGCCGGACGCCGTGACGATATCGCCAGAGAAAGCTGGCAGCCGGCCGGCGGAAAGCGTTCCGCTGGTAATTTCGGAGGCGTCGATGCTCTTGTTGGTGAGAACCTGCGTATCGGTAGTACCGACGATAGCGCCGGTGGGCGTGGCCACCGAAGTTGTCACGTTCGGCGCCGTGCGAATCACAACGCCATTAGAACCTGGATCGCCAAGACCGGCTGTGGCGGAGACCGGGAGTTGCGAGACAGCGGTGACCCGGCCCTTTGCGTCAACAGTGACTTGGGCCGAATGGGTCGCGTCTCCAAATGTTCCGGGAGTGGCGTTGGTGGTGGGCAGGCGACCGTCCAATAGTATTCCGCTGGTAATTTCGGAAGCGTCGATGCTCTTGTTGGTGAGAACCTGCGTATCGGTCGTGCCGACGATAGCGCCCGTGGGCGCGGCCACCGAAGTTGTCACGTTCGGCGCGGTTCGAATCACTACGCCACTAGAACCAGGATCACCGAGACCCGCAGTGGCGGAGACCGGGAGTTGCGAGACAGCGGTGACCCGGCCTTTGGCATCGACAGTGACTTGAGCCGAATGCGTCGCGTCGCCGAACGTTCCTGGGGTAGTGTTGACCGGGGGTAACGCAGCGGCCGTGGACCCGGCTGCCGTGACGATATCGCCAGAAAAAGCCGGCAGCCGGCCGGCGGAAAGTATTCCGCTGGTAATTTCGGAAGCGTCGATGCTCTTGTTGGTGAGAACCTGCGTATCGGTGGTACCAACGATAGCGCCCGTGGGTGCGGCCACCGAATTTGTGACATTGGGCGCCGTCCGAATGACCAGGCCGTTAGAACCGGGATCACCGAGACCTGCCGTCGAGGAGACCGGAAGTTGAGAAACAGCGGTGACCCGGCCTTTGGCATCAACAGTGACTTGGGCCGAATGGGTCGCATCTCCAAACGTTCCGGGAGTGGAGTTGGTGGTGGGCAGCCGACCGTCCGCTAGTGTTCCGCTGGTAATTTCGGAAGCGTCGATGCTCTTGTTGGTGAGAACCTGCGTATCCGTCGTACCGACGATAGCGCCAGTGGGCGCGGCCACCGAATTTGTGACATTGGGCGCGGTCCGAACGACCAAGCCGTTGGAACCTGGATCACCGAGGCCTGCCGTGGCGGAGACCGGGAGCTGCGAAACAGCGGTGACCCGGCCTTTGGCATCAACAGTGACTTGAGCCGAGTGCGTGGCATCTCCGAAGGTTCCTGGGGTAGTGTTGACCGGGGGTAAGGCGGCTGCCGTAGAGCCGGCTGCCGTGACGATATCGCCAGAGAACCCTGGGAGCCGTCCGGCGGAAAGTATGCCGCTGGCAATCTCAGAAGCGTCAATGCTTTTGTTGGTCAGAACTTGTGAATCGGTGGTGCCAACCACGGCGCCGGTTGGAGCGGTCACGGCCGCAGTTGTATTCGGGCCGGTACGAAAAACCAAACCATTCGAACCCGGATCCCCTAGCCCTGCAACAGCGGCAGCGCCCAACAGTGTCCACGTGTTTGCAGCCGTGCAGCCGAACAAATTCTGGCCCGGGACCGCAGTTGTTTTAAAAAAAAGGTCGCCCACCGAACAACTAGCGGAAAGCGTAGGGCCGGTTTTGACCGGTCTGGTCCAAAGCGCGGCTGTGAAATCCACGTTCCGCCCCTGCGTGCTCAAGTTGATCTGCGTGGTTTGCGCAGTGGTTTGCCCGGAAGAGGCCAGAATTGCGGCTGCCGAAATGACCCCGAAGCGCAGGGCTGCTCCCAAGCGGGTGAGACTGATTGCATTCATTGGTTTTGGTCCTATAGCCGTGATCGATACTGGCCAAACGGTAAACCGGCCGGCAAACGCAACGGCTGGCTAAAGCCGCTAACTTATTCAGGGCATGCGGCAAACGCCGCTTCGAAATTGTTGTGAACGGTTGTCTCCGGCGAGAACTATCGCCGCCGGCGCCGGCAGTGCGATCTCTTTTCAGCAGCGAAACTGCCGATAATCCATCCAGGGGCAGTTACGAGCCCCAGCCGGTAGGCAAATGCTAGAATTCGGTTGATCCCGTCGTCGAAGCAACCCGGCTAATCGAACGATCATGGCTGGAACGCAATCATTTTTAACAAAAGTCAGGCTCCAGGAAACCTCTTTTCACGCATTTTTGTACCGTCTGGGGAAAGGGCTTTCGCAAGCGCAGCTGCCCGTCCCGAACCTGCTCCGTCCCTTGTTCCGTGGCATGTATTCCCTGCACTTTGCAATACGTGGGCTTTATTGGACGGTTCTCATTTACTTTTATCGCGGTCCGATTTTCCGCGCGCGATGCGATTCCGTGGGCAAGAACTTGGCGGTCAGTCTCCTGCCTGATGTCCCGGGTCATCTACGCTTGATCCTGGGCGACAATGTCCACCTCAACGGCTTTTTTGGAGTGAACAGCAGCCGGCTTTTTGAAAAGCCGACCTTGCGCATCGGGAATAACGTGCACGTCGGTCACATGGTCTCTTTTGTCATCAACAAGGAAGTTGTGATTGAAGATGGAGTGATGATCGCGAACTATTGCCACTTTGCGGACACGGACGGGCACCCAACCGATCCGGAGCGCCGTGTGGCCGGCGAACCCCCGTCTCCGGACGAAGTGAAGCCCATTCGGATCTGCCGCAACGCTTGGATCGGTCACCGGGCGCAAGTGCTAAAGGGCGTTACGGTAGGCGAGGGAGCCATCGTGGCGGCTGGCAGCGTCGTGGTGAAAGACGTTCCACCGTTTACCGTTGTGGCGGGCAACCCGAGCCGCGTGGTGGTGGAGAATATCGTTTCGAGGGCGGCCGCACAAGCACCCGCTGGATTGCCGTGAAGGCGGCGCCATGAAAAAGCAGCCTGTTCTTCTCATGATCAGGGCGCTCTCTGAGGGCGGCTGCGAGCGGGATTTGACGAGGCTTGCGCTCAACCTGGACCGCACCCGGTTCGAGCCGCACGTGGGCTCTTTCCAGGACGGCATTCGAAAAGCGGAGCTCGAAGCAGCGGGCGTGCCGATCCTGCATCTGCCCATAACTTCCTTTGGCAATCGCAGCTGCGTCGAAGGCGCGCGAAAAATGGGCGCCTATCTTCGCCAGCATCAGATCCGTCTCGTTCACGCATTCGACGTGCCGCTGGATGTTTTTGCCGCTCCGGTGGCGCGCCGCTATGGCGTTCCGGCGGTCATCACCAGCCAGCTCTCTTTTCGAACTTTGTATTCGCTCGGAACACGTTTGGCCTTGCGCCTCAGTGACCGTTTGTCGCGCCGTGTCGTTGTCAATTCGCGTGCGGTGGGCGACTCCCTGCATCGGGACTATGGAATTCCGGACGAAAAGATTTTTCTGTGTTACAACGGCGTGGACACCACACAGTTTTATCCTGAGCCTGAAAAGCAGCACAGTAACCGGCCGGCTGCCTTGCGGGAAGCTTCGGTCGTCATTGGCACGATCTGCGTGATGCGGCCAGAAAAGCGTGTCGACTGGCTGGTGCGTGCCTTTTCCGAGCTACTGCCGCTGGATCCGCAGGCTCGTCTGCTATTGGTCGGAAGTGGTCCCGAAACTGGGCGTTTGACAGACCTGTGCGACAGCTTGGGAGTGCGCGACGCCTGCCATTTTGAGCCCAGCCAAACCAATGTGGCGCCTTGGCTGCGCGGTTTGGATATCTATGTCAACAGTTCTTCGAGCGAAAGCTTCCCTAACGGACTACTGGAGGCCATGGCGTGTGGCTGCTGCGTGATCGGGTCGAAAGTAGGAGGCATTCCCGAATTGGTCACTCACGGCCAGGATGGGCTGGTATTCGATGCCGGGGAGCAGCAAGATCTTACCGCCGCACTCCGTATGGCTGCAACAGACGCCGGTTTGCGCGGCCGTCTTCGCAAGCGTGCGGCCCAAACGGCCCGTGAAAGATTCGCAATGCAACTCACCGCCGGCCGGATGGAGGCGCTTTACGAAGACCTTCTGGCTGGTTCGACCAGTTAGTCGATCGTCTTCAGCCAGTCGATTTCTTTCGGCGCCAGGTCCCGGGCAGATTCGAGCATGCGCAGGCAGGCGACGGTCGAACGGGCTCCATCGCGCACGGTCACCGCCGGCGCCTTGCCTTGCTTCAAATCGGCAATGAAACGGTCGATCTGCGCGTTGTAGCCTTTTTCGGCAAACATCTTAGTGCGCTTCTCGCGGATACCGCCGCAAATGGTCAGGGTTCGGAAATCCTCGGTTTGCAGGCCGATGCCCTGTGCATAAACTTCCACACGCTCGCCGCCGGAGGTCTTGCTGCCCACGGTGCAATAAGTCAAATTGCCGATGGAGCCGTCGGCAAAGCGAAAGGTGGCCGCGATGTTGTTCTCTCCAATCGGATCGTTCTTTCCCGTGGGTAGGCTGTAGGCGGAGACACTGAGAGGCTCCGCATCGAGCAGCCAGTACATGAGATCGGTAAAATGGCAGGCTTCGCCGAGAATGGCTCCCCCGAAGGCGGGATCGGCCATCCAATAGGAGCCCGAAATACCGGGCGAATTGATCCGGCATTGCAGAACAGCGGGTGAAGTGCGGCGTGCCAGCTTGGCCTTCAGCGGCTCATAGAATGGCGCGAACCGGCGGTTGAATCCCACGCTCACATGACATCCGCTCTCGTCCGATGCGTGCACCAGGTCGCGGCATTCCGCCTCGGTCAAAGCCATCGGTTTTTCGACAAAGACATGTTTGCCGGCCCGTAGCGCTGCGAGCGTCTGTGCCGCGTGATGCTGGTTGCGGCTGGTGATAAAAATAACGTCGACTTCCGGATCCTGCAGCACTTGCTGGTAATCGGTCGTACAGTAGGCTGCTCCGAAGCGCGTGGCATAGCTTTTGCCTCGCACCCCGCTATTGGATTGGATGGCGCGCAAACTGACATCGGCATGCTTTTGCAGTTGCGGCAGGTGTGCCCAGCGCGCAAGATTCCCCGCGCCAATCAGCGCGACTCCGATCTTACCGGCAGGTTTGCCCCCGCTCGCTTTACCCGCGTTCAAAATAGGTACGATACGGTTTGGCCGGAAAGCTGCCACCGTATTTTCAACCGGGTATTGCAGCAGGACCGCTAGGCTGTTGGATGCCGGATCCATGATCGTGGAGTAGGCAGCGGGGCCGTCTTTGAGCGCAAACCGGTGCGTAATGAGCGGATCGAGTTGAACACCGCCCTTGCTGACCAACCGCAAAAACTCTTCCATATTGCGGTTTTCAGTCCAGCGGACGTAGGCGTACGGATAATCGCGTGCTTGCTTTTCATAGGCGGCGTCATAGCTGCCGGGCCCGTACGCGCGCGACATGAAAAGCTGAATTTCCTTCAGATACATATCGTTCCAAGGGAAACTCATTTCCACCGCGCCCACCACGACGATCCGGCCGCGATCGCGGCAAGCCTCGAGCGCCAGCTTACAGGGCAGCGACGATTTCGAAGCTGCCGTAATCATGACGCAATCCGCGCCTTTTCCATCGGTCATTGCGGCGACCTGTTCCTTTAATGGAGCACCGCTGAAAAGCGGTTCCTGCGCGCCCAATTTCGCCGCCAGTTCCACGCGATCCGTCCTTAGATCGGTGGCCAGAACCACTGCCCCTTGTAGCCGTGCCAACTGCGCGACCAGTTGGCCAACCAAGCCCAGGCCTATTACTAGGACCCGGTCTCCCAGGCCGATATTCGCGTTCCGCACCGCGTTCATGGCGATGCTGCCCAGGGTGGCAAAACAAGCGTATTCGAAGGCGACGTTATCCGGCACGCGCGCCACCAGGTTCCGTCCCGTGATAATGGTCTCTGCGTGGCCGGTCCCTTCGCCCCCATACGCGACTCGGTCGCCGGGTTCGAGATCCGTCACGGTGGCATGTTTCTCCGCCAGGACGCCGGCGCCCGAGTATCCCAAAGCAGCAAACTCGGTGAACTTGGCTCTTACTTCGCGGATCGTCGAGACCGGGCCGTTCACCTTCATCACATCCAGAACTTTGCGGATATGAGAGGGATTGTCCGTCACTTCTTTGAGGACGCCTTCCTGATGAATGCTGGCCGTTTCAGTCCCGCTGCTGATTAATGAGAAGACCGGCCGGATCAGAACGTGGTGCGGAATTACCATGGGGTCCGGCACCTCGCTGACCTCGATCTCTTTTATTCCCTTACGGATGATTTGTTGCATTCGCTCCTGTTGCTTTCGCCGGCCTTAGGCGGCAGCCATAACTGTCGTCGCGGTCGTGGTTCTCCGGAAAAAGCGATACGTGGCTACTGCTGAGAAAAGATCCACCAGGAGTCCGGTAGCCGAAACCGCCGCGGGAGGCCAAACCGTAAAAATCAATGAAAGCAAACAAACAAAGTTCAAGATAGTAGCCTGCATGATAATGCGCGACCATTCCTTTTGATAGCCAAACGCCAACATATAAAAGGTGGAGTATATGTGCTGGAACACGAGTAGAAACGGGCTGAATGCCATGATGCGCAGCAACAGGATTGCCGGTTCATATTTTGCCGAAAAGAGGACATGAATGATGAGCGGCGCGGTCACGAATAAAATGACTGACCCGGCCAGAAAGGGGCTGGCCAGAATCAGCGCGTACCTGCGCAAGAACGCCACGGCATTCTGTCCGGAAGCTACGGCCATGTGACTGATGTGCGGGTACAGTGCCGTAACAATGGGAGAGACCAGCAAGCGGGCTGCCGACACCAGCCGGAAGGCCGCCGAATAGTACGCAACGTCCGCGGGGCCGGAGCGCAGTCCCAGGACAAGAACATTGGTGGCCCAGGACATGGACATTGCGGCTGTCGACAGGAATACCGGCCAGCCTTCCCTTAACGCTTCAAAGACTTCTTCGCGGCTAGGCACGACGAAGCGGGCGGCCGTCAGCAGAGGAACTGTGATCAGTCCGATAATTCCCGCCAGCAACATGGATCCAGCCTGGAATCCGGCCGCCCACAGATAGTCTCCGTCCTTGCGCACAAACGCGAACACCATTCCCATGGAGACCACTTTTGCCAGCAGATCGCGCCAAATCAGATTTTCCATTTTCTGCAAGCCCTGAAATAGCCACATCGGGAAAAGCAGATCTCCGATGACAGCCAGGTAGCCGATGCAGAAGAGCAGCAGGTTCGGACGCAATTTAGGTGTTGCCAGCACCACCGTGAGCATGATAATCAGACCCAGCAGCGTCAGCAATGCCTTGGCCGCAATGACCGCGCTATAGATTTGAGAAATTTTCTCCGGGTTATCACGGTTGATGGCAATACGCCGCGTAGCCGTCAGGTTGAACCCGTAATCCACCAAGGTCATGAAATACAAGTTGAAGGATGTCGCGTACGCGATCAAACCGAAATGTTCGGTGCTCAAAACGCGCGAAAGATAGGGCAGGACCAGAAGAGGAGCAGCGTACCCGCTGATCTGCACAACCATTAACGCCGCCGTATTCTTGACAAGGCGATGGCGAATCAGTTGCAACATTGGACTTTCAATTGGATGGGCCTAAGGCTAGGCATTCACTAGATCGAGCACAGGCAAGCCCGATGCTGCTATTTTAGCCGCCGTGGCAGCGCCCTGTTTCTGAGCCAGCACCAGATGATCGGCCCATTCGAGCAGGTTTTCCAGGGCCGGCTGCATCAAACGGCCAATATGCGGGATACTTTGCAGAATGAAATTCCGGTTGCTGCCGTACAGAGCATCAAGCTGAATGTGAGGATCGTAGACCCGCAGATCGCGCCCTTTCCCGATGAGTTGCTCGAGTAACCCAACCACCGGACTCTCGCGCAGATCGTCGGTGTTTTCTTTAAAGGCGAGGCCGATCACCCCCAAGCGCTTGGCCGGTAAATCGAGCACCCTGGAAATGCCGCGCGCCAAGTGGCGCTCATTGCTCGGCAGCGTGGCTTCCAGCAGCGGTAAATTCAGATCCAGCCTTCCGGCCCGGTAAATCAGCGCGCGCAAATCTTTGGGAAGGCAGGAGCCGCCGAAAGCAAAACCCGGTTTCAGATACGCAGCCGAAGCGTTAAGCTTGACGTCATTACAGACAGTCTCCATGACCTCGCGGCCGTCCACGCCGAGACTGGCGCTGAGCGCGCCGATTTCGTTCGCAAAAGCAATTTTCACGGCGTGGAAAGCGTTGCAGGCATACTTGATCATCTCCGCCGTGCGCAAGGTAACCAGGCAGGGCTCAAAGCCCAACGGACTATAGATGTTCGCCAGAAATTCCACGGCAGCGCGGTCGGCGCCGCCCACCACGATCAGCGAAGGCTCCATGAAATCTCTTACGGCCACTCCCTCGCGGAGGAATTCCGGGTTGGAAACCACGATCGCGCCCGGCCCTAGCGCCGGCATCACAATCTCTTCGCACGTACCAGGAAAGACCGTGCTGCGGATCGCCACAATCAGCGGCTTCCGCCGCGGGGTTTGCGGGTTGGACAGGCTCTCGCCCATCTCCCCCAGCACCCGCCGCATTTGATCAAGTCCCAGATTGCCGCTTTTTTCCGAGGGTGTACCCACGCAGATGAGCGCAACGTCCGCTTTCCGTACAGCGTCGGCCAGTGAGGTAGTGGCTTTCAACCGCCCGGCCGCGACGTTCTCCCGGACCAGTTCCGGTAGGCCCGGCTCAAAAAAAGGAGCATCCCCCTTCAGAACGCTGGTCACTTTGTGCTCGTCTCGATCCACGCCGGTGACGTGGTGACCGATGCTACTCAGACAGGCTGCGGTAACGCAGCCAACATACCCTAAGCCGATGACCGCAATATCGGCAGGAGTGAAAACGCTATTCAAATGCGGAGATTCCCTTCACGACACAAGACCGTATCCTCAAGTCTATCGGTTGATTGTGTCTGGCGCTTTAAAATTGATAGAGTTACGGACTTTTGATCGAAAATTGCCTGGGCCTCGGCCAGGCTGATGGGGCTCTCGCCGCTAACCTGTAACGACATGGCAATGGCCTGAGGAAGAGTTCCGAAGGCTTTCGCCACGACAGCCGTACCCGGCTCTTTCTGCCCATACGCCGGTGAATGGAGCGATGCTTCGGGCGAAGCCGGAGTGGAAAACGAAAGCTGAACCCGTGCAGCCCCGGGTCCTAGTTGCCAGGTCTGCCGGCATTCATGCTCGCCCGCCGGACCCTCAATCTCATCCAGCACCAGCAATCGCCCCGCTTCCAGCAGAATGCGCCTCCGGTGAACGAAACCCGCATACCGGCAGCTTGCGTCCGCAAAGCCGCCTTCCACGCTTTGCCCCCAAGCCGCTAAAGTCACTTCCGGTTTTGTCGCCCATCGAAACGGTCCGGCGGGCTGGGCCTGATCCATTCCATCCACGCAAACCGTGTTGTGCGACACTGTCCCCCGGAACCAGTTGCGCTGCGCGGGGTCCGCAATATAGGTAAATGTCCCAGGGTCGATAAACACCGCCTCACCGCCCAACCAGACGAGAAGGCTGAGCGTATCGGCATGACTGTGTCCCGCGCCCGCCCAGCCGAACGGCCCGGCATCCATTTGCACGGACAACTCTCCGCATTTCAAAAACAGCGTGCCGCCGTCTGCGAACAAACGTCCACCCGAAGGGATTGCTTGCTGGGGGCGCGCCTTCGCCAAGCTATTCGCGCCCAGCCACCACACCGCCTGTTCCGCGATTTCACTATCGGGACCAATCCAGCCATCCTTCCCGAACAAAATCCCACAAGTGGTCAAGCTCGCCCGCCCAAACTGGTTGCGCGGGCCGTAGGGGTGGAACAGCCGCCCCCCATCATCATCCCCGACGCAGGCGATAGACCGGGACGAACCCAGCAGCCAGTTCAAATAATCCGCCATCCGCAGCAGCGCCGGTTCGAATTCCGGAGGTCGCCCGGCCATTAGGTAGAAGAACAGAAAAAAGTCCAGCGCGTAGACATGGTAATAAGAGGATTGTTCAAAATGCGAGCCATCCGGCTTCACCTGAAACTCCAATTGTCTCCGGACTATCTCCGCCGCCCGCCGCCGCCATCCCTGCGCCCCGGGAAAGCCGGGAAATAGCGTCCCGATCGCGTGCAATGCCACGGCTTCGCCCAGCAAATGGGTGTTGGGTGAAAAGTAAACCGACAGGTTTTCAGACAAATGCAGGCCGTGCTGATAAAGGGCAGTCAAGAAGCGGCGTTTAAACTCCGGCTCCATCCTTTCGGACAAAAAATGATAAACCCAGATCCAGGAGAGTGCGCGAAACGCAACCTCCAGCGCACTCGCCCAATTGATTCCGCGCTGGAACGGGTTCTGTTCCAGCCAGCTCTCCACTTGCGCGAAAATCTCGTCTGTGAACCTGGTATCGCCAGTGAACCTGTACGCTTGTGCCAGCAAAGCCAAATGCTGGTGCCGGTTCAGCTCCCAGATGAACTTGTGGTCTCCCACCGTCTGGAAGTCCAAATAGGGAATCCGGCGGAAATAAGCGCTTCCGGATTCTTTGCCATGCGCATAGTCGCGCCGCCATCGAATGACATCGCCAGTGTCAATCGTGCCACCGAACAGAGGAAAACGGTGCGCCAGTAGCTCTTTCGCGGTTGATTCGACAAAGACCGCATATTCCGATCCGCGCAGTGCGTCCATTGCATCCTGCCAGCCGGGTAACGTCAAACCGGCCGGGCCGTCGCCGGAAAACTGCGGCTGTGCCAGCAGAAGGTACAGGTTAGCCGCCTCCTGCCGGACGCGAAAACTGATTTCCGTAATACTTCGCATCTTTGCTTAGTGTCCACCAAACAATAAAACTCATGCTTCGACAGACTACTGTCGCTATACCGCTGATCGAAAAACGGTTGACACCATTTGTGATACTCATAGCTAAAAGTGAGGACATCTCGTGTTGACGACCCTTCCTGCCCGGGACGTTAGTCCTGAGGAGAAACGGCGGGTCATGGAACGTGTGCTGGGAAGCCAGACGTTCTCCCGCTCCGATCAGCTGCGGCGCTTTCTTCAATACATCTGTGAAAAGGATATTTCGGGCAAGGCGGACGAAATAAACGAGTACTCGATTGCCGTTGACGCCCTAGGCCGTGCTCCCGACTACTCCCCCTCGGACGACTCCTCGGTGCGAACCAGGGCTCACGCTCTGCGCCAGAAGCTCCAGGAGTATTACGAGGTGGAAGATCCTGATGCCGAGCTACGGATTGAGATGCCCAAAGGCCGCTATAATCCCCATTTTTTGAGCCACACGCCGGCATCTCCGCCTCGGCTCGCGGCCACTTTCCCGGAACCCGTCCTCCGGCCCGCGCCGCCGCCGAAACCACCGCGAGTTTGGAAGCCGTTTCTGGCGGGCGCTTTGACAGCGGCGCTCCTCCTGGCCGCAGGGCTGCTCGTCAATGGGTCATTCTGGCGCGTGGACGATCCAATCGCCCCCATTCTGCGCGAGGCCTGGGGGCCCATGTTAAACGCCGGCGAGAAGGTGGAAGTGTGCATCGCCTCGCCTCCTGCAATGTTGCTTCACTCTTATAAGGATGGCCAGCGTCCGGCATATGTGGCGACTCTGCTACCAGCGCCCCCGGAGATATCCTCCTGGTATGAGCGCCTGCAGATGTTGGATGGCGGCGGCGATCTCTACATGCACACCACGCAAGACATATTTCTGTTCGGAGATTCTATTGCCTCCACTTCCGCCGTCCAGTTGCTTTCTCAGTCGGGAGCGCTGCCGCAGCTTGCGCCCGAGTCCGATCTTCGCGCCTTCGCCGTGCGCGGTTGGAACGTTGTTCTAATCGGCTCGCCGAACTATAGCCCCCTCGTGGCCCGGTTTCTGATGAATGCGCCCTTTTCCGTCCGCTACGATCCGGTCAAGCGCGAAGAAGTGGTGAGTGACGGCGCCAAACGGGTTTTCTACCCCAGCCGGGACGCTCACGGAATGTTGACGAAAGCCTACGGACTAATTACGGTATTGCCGAGCCAAGCCGACGGGGAAGGGGTCGCCCGCACTCTCATCTTCTCCGGCATTACCTCGGCCGGCCCGCAAGCGGCATTGGAATTCTTCAGATCACCGGAAGGTCTGCGCGTCTTGAAAGCCAAATTGCGGCTGGATGGACTCGCTAAATTCCCGTTGGCCTACCAGGTGGTAGTCCGCTGCGGGCTCGATCACAATCTGGCCCTGAACTGGGAATATGAGGCTCACCAGGTCATGAAAGAATCGCCTCTCCTGCATTAGCCCCGAAAAAAGGCGGGTGTAACAATGCGAAACGGTGTTTCGTAACGGTTACCGAACGGCCAAGTGCTTCCCGCTCAATCCTCAAAGGCGTACTCTCGCTGTTTGAGCCCGCGAAGTTGCGGTTCAATTACCCCTCGTAAACAACTCAGGAGAGCCATGAAGCTAGGCAGATGTATGCCCACAAAACAGATTTGTTCGGCACTTTTATTCGCGGTTGCGTTTGGCGCGTCATTATCTGCACAGACAGCGACCGGATCCATTACCGGTACCGTTGTGGATCCGACCCAAGCCGCTGTGGGCACAGCGACCGTCACACTCACGAATTCCGGGACGAGCGAAGTACGTACGGCGCAGACGAACGGCTCAGGTTACTACTCATTTCAACTCCTCCCTCCCGCTACCTACAAGTTAGACGTATCCAGCCCCGGCTTCCAGCACTTCCTGGTGAGCAGCATTCCACTCAACGTGGGTCAGGTAGTTGCCCAGAACGTTTCTCTAAAGGTAGGCGAATCTTCGCAAACTGTGACCGTGACCGAGAGCGGCCCGCAAATCGAATCGGAGTCGTCGTCCCTCGGAACAGTACTGGGAAACAACAGCATTGTTGATTTGCCGATCAACGGAAGAAATAGCTATGGCTTTGCGGCGCTGGTGCCCGGTGTGCGTGCTCCCAACCTCTTTACGCAAGTGGCTTACGGCAACTACAACGATCAGTTTCTGTCCATCAACGGATCGCGCGTGAACGTCAGCATGTTCTATCTGGACGGCGGCTGGAACTCCAACGCCGGCTTCAACGGTCCCGGAATTTACCCGCCGATTGACCTGGTGCAGGAGTACAAGGTCCAAACCAGCAATGTCCCGGCCGAATTCGGCAACACGGCGGGCGGCGTGATTAACGTAGTGACCAAGAGCGGCACTAACCAGGTGCATGGCAGCGCCTATGAGTTCGTCCGGAACGATTTCTTTGATGCCACCGATTTCTTCGCCAACGCAGCCGGGCAGGGCAAAGCTCCCATCCGCTTCAACCAGTTCGGCGCCGCCTTGGGCGGCCCGGTCTATATCCCGAAGGTTTACGATGGCCGCAACAAGACGTTTTTCTTCTTCGCCTATGAGGGGTTGCGCTGGGTGCGCGCCTATACGACCACCGGCACCATGCCCACCGCGCTCCAGCGGGCGGGCGATTTCTCGCAGACCTTCAACCAGGCCGGACAGCAGATTGCCGTCTACAATCCGAACTCGACCGTGCTCGCAAACGGCCAGTACAGCCGAACCCCCCTGCCTGGTAACCGGATGGCGATTTCCCAGATAAATCCGGTTTCGCTGGCCTTGGTCCCGTATCTGCCGCTCCCGAATGCGACGGGTAATGCGTTGACCGGCACGAACAATTTCACCAGCACCATGTCGGCGCCAATCAACCAGGACAATTACTCGTTGCGCGTTGACCAGAAGATCACCGACAACCAAAAGCTATTTGTCCGCTGGTCGAGGAACACCGGCACGGTGGAGCGCCCGGATGTCTACGGAAACGACAATCCGAATTTCGCTTTCAGCCAGCCAACCAATGGGACCGATCTTTCTCACAACCAGGAAGCCGTGGTGAACTACAACATCGTTGTCAATCCGACGACGGTCGTGGAACTGAGTTCGAGCGTTCTGCATTACTGGCTGGGCCGGCAGAATCCAGCACTGGGATTCAATCCTACACAAGTGGGCATGCCATCCTACTTCAACAACGTGGGGCTCACATCCTGCTTCCCAAGCGTCGCCGTCAGTGGCATGGGAGCTACTATCAATGTCCCCGACACCGGTGGCGGCTTTATCGGGGACTGTCAGTTCACTAACCAGTCGTATGACACCTTCTCCGAATACGCAAACGTGACGAAAGTCAGAGGCTCGCATACCTTGAAGATGGGGGCGAACTGGTTTTATAATCGCTGGTCCCAAAGGCCGCAGCCTGCGTCGAACAACTATTCGTTCTCGTCGGACTTCACGCAGGGGCCAAATCCAGTGGCCGCCAGCGCTGCATCGGGCGTCGGTTTTGCTTCTTTCCTGTTCGGAACCGGTGACAACGGCAGCATCCAAAGCGATTCACCGGGCGAATTCGTCGGCTATCACAGCTACGGCGTCTACTTCCAGGATGACTGGAAGGTCAGTCCCAAACTCACCCTGAACCTGGGCTTGCGCTATGACTTCAACGCGCCCTGGAGTGAAAAATACAACCGCATCAATAATTGGAACGGCAATTCCACGGTAGTAAGTCAGGGTGTATCCTTCACGGGTGGTTTGGAATTCCCTGGCGTAAATGGTCTGCCCACCGGTCAATTCCAGAACAATCGGACCAACTTTGCGCCTCGCTTCGGATTCGCCTATTCTCCCGATTCGAAGACTGTCGTTCGCGGCGGCTTCGGCATGTTCTACGGACCGACCAACGGAGCCGGGTTCGCCGGCAACATGTCTCCGTTCACCGGCTTCTCGGCATCCACGAATTGGATCAGCACGGTAAACGGAGTCACCCCGGTCAATCTGCTGAACAATCCCTTTCCGGGGGGGTTCCAAAGAGCTCCCGGCAGCAGTCAAGGCTTGCTGACTCTCCTTGGACAAACGCTGGAGACGATGGACCGCAGCCGTCTAAACCTCTACTCTGAGCAATGGAACTTCGGAATCGAGCGGACGCTGCCTGGCGCTTTCCTGCTCAGCGCTGCCTATGCGGGCAGTCATGGCGTCCACCTTTATAGCCCTGTGAATTACAACCAACTGCCAAACCAGTACCTTTCGATGGGCAACGCCCTGCTGAATCTGGTGCCGAATCCTTACTTCGGCGCCATCTCCAGCGGTCCCTTGAGCACCGCCACTGTGCAGCAGGGACAACTCCTGCGTCCTTATCCGCAATTCCAGGGAATAACTGCCGAATCAAACTCCTATGGCAATTCTATTTATCACTCGATGCAGGTAAAATTGGAGCGGCGCTTTGCGCACGGAGTCGGTATGCTGTTGTCGTATACCTATTCGAAACTGATCGACGACGTTCTGCCCTCTGACACGTTCTCAGGCTTTCCCGGTGAAAACTTCTCTGCCGGCGCTATTCAAGACTCCACCAACCGGCGCGCGGACCGTGCCGTGGCCAGCTACGATACACCAAACTACCTGGCAATCAACGGCAACTGGGAGCTTCCTTTTGGCCACGGAAAAGCATTCCTGAACCGCGGCGGATGGACCAACTCCCTCTTTGGCGGCTGGCAGTTGAATGGCATCTTCAATTTTCACACCGGCGCTCCGCTCGGTTTGACTACCCAAACGAACACGCTGTACAACTATGGCGCCTACGGCTATAACAGCAACACGGAGCGTCCGAATTATGTTGGGGGCCCTATTTATACTTCCGGTTCGGTGTCCAGCCGTGTGAACGATTACTTCAATACAAACGCGTTCGCGCTTCCCGCGCCATTTACCTATGGAGACACCGGACGCCTGCTGCCCTACTTGCGCGCCCCAGGCGCCGTGCAGTTGGACATGTCGTTGTTCAAAGAAATACCGATCCACGAGCGCATGCACATGCAGTTTCGGGCGGAGATTTTCAATCTCCTGAACCACCCGCAGTTTGACGCCCCGAACACGGTAATCGGATCGCCGCAGGCGGGCGTCATCTCAAGTCAGGTCAACAGCCCTCGTGATATACAGTTAGCACTGAAACTGCTCTTCTAGCACCCAGGAATTTGTAATATGCGTAAACCAAAATTTACCTTGATTCTTTCGGCGGCTGCCTTGCTCGCGTGTTTCGTTATGCAGCGAAACAGTGCGGCCCGGCCGCAGGCCTCCGCAACCGCCTCTGTCGAACGGCCGCCCATCATTGGGGTGGCGCACATCGGTCTGTTGGTCAGCGACATCGCCAAAGCGGAGGAGTTCTATGGCCACGAACTTGGTTTTGCGCACTTCAGCCTCGACAAGCCGGCCGGTGGCCTGATGCTCAACTACTACAAGGTGAATGACCACCAATACATCGAGATCTATCCCGGACTGAAAGGCGATTCACAGGATCGCCTGTCCCATGTTGCGTTTGAAACCACCGATGCCCGCAAGCTGCGGGACTACCTCGCCAGCAAGGGCATCAAAGTTCCCGCGGCGCTAAAACCCGGCCTTGACAAAAATCTCAGCTTCATGATCGACGATCCGGAAGGGCGCAAGATTGAGTTCGTGCAGTACATGCCGGGTTCGCTGCATAGCGGCAAGTTCAAGACGCTGCTGCCGGACACGCGCGTTTCGGACCACATGATTCACTCCGGCTTCGTCGTGCATGACCGCGCCGCGGAAGACCGCCTCTATAAGGACATTTTGGGCTTTAAAGTCATGTGGTACGGCGGCCCCAAAGACGACCAGGTGAACTGGGTGGACATGCGCGTCCCCGATGGCAGCGACTGGTTGGAATACATGCTGAACGTCACCAATCCGGACTCCCCCAAGCCGCGCGGAGTGATGAATCATTTGGCGCTAGGCGTGAAAAGCATCCAGGCCCCGTATCACACGATTCTGGATCGTGGCGGGAAGCCGCCGCAACCTCCAAAACTTGGCCGCGACGGCAAATGGCAGTTGAACATGTATGATCCCGATCTAACCCGCGTCGAACTGATGGAGTTTAAGCCTGCCGAAACCCCCTGCTGTTCGCCCATGGTTACGCAATAACGGTGTCATGTAATAGGGTTACGGATTCAGCCACGTCAACGTCAATGTGATGCGCCGCGGAATTTTTTCGAAGGGGTATAGTGACTCTCAGACCCTTTTTCGAAATAAGCCCTTTCAATGTCCTTCACTAAACTAAACCGCCGTCAATTGTTCGGAGTCGCGGCAGGCGCTTTGGCGGCTTCCGCCGCGTCCATTGCCCAGGCCCAGCAAGACCGCAGCGCCAGCCTGAAAATCACTGCGATCGAGCTCACGGAGGTGCGCGGCTTCCGTGAGGTGCAGGCCGGCGTGCATGGGCAGCAGCAAGTCAATCCGCTCGATGTCTATGATGAATTGCGCCCTCCCGTCTATGCGGAGAAGCCCGGCGGTAAGAAGACCGCTCCCATCAAGGCCATCTATCTCCGCATTCGCACCAGCGGCGGCGTCGACGGTTTCTACGGTCCCATCGACAGGGAGGTCGCCATTGTGGTTTGGGAACAGCTTCGGCCCTTCATTCTGGGGAAAGATGCACTTGCCGGAGAAACGCTCTGGGATGAGATGTACCGCTCCAACCGCCATTCGCGTGGCGGCATTTTCCTGATGGCGATTAGCGCCGTCGACAACACCATCTGGGATTTACGGGGCCGGTTTTATGGCGTGCCGGTCTATAGGCTTTTAGGCGGTCCCACGCGGGCATCAGTAGAAGTCTATGCCAGTTGCCTCGGCTTCTCGCTCGAGCCTGCCGCGATCAGGACGCGCTGTCTAAGCCTGCAAAAAGAAGGCTATCGCTATCAGAAGTGGTTCATGGGCTATGGTCCGGGCTCCGGTCCGGAAGGCATGCGCCGCAATGTGCAACTCGTCCAAATTCTGCGCGAGACATTGGGTGACGACACCGAACTGATGTTCGACTCCTTCAGTGGTTGGGACCTCGGCTATGCGCTTGAGTGGGCTCACCAGGTGGAAAAATACCGTCCCCGCTGGATGGAAGAATCTACCCACCCGGAGAAGATCGAAAGCTTTGCCACAATGCGCCGCAGCACCACCATACCTATCGCTTCCGGTGAACACTTCTACGGGCGCTGGGAGGTGGAGCGCTACCTGCAGGCAGGTGCGCTTTCTGTAGTGCAGGCCGACCCGGAATGGTGCGGCGGCATCACGGAGTTACTGAAAATTGGAACGGTGGCGTCCCTGCATGACGTGCCGGTCATCCCGCACGGCCATAGCATTCACGCCGCTCTCCATGTAATCGCAAGCCAGTCGCCGATGACTTTCCCGCTAGGCGAATATCTCATCAATAAGATGTCGTCCTACTATCACTTCCAGAAAAATGCGCCGTTCCCCGAGAAAGCTCACTTAGCCCTCCCCACGGCCCCGGGCTTCGGTATCGAGTTGGACCCGGCCAAGGTTCAATCGCAAGCGCAATTGAAGTGGGATTAGCTTTCCGGCCAGCCGTTCCGGATGAACCGGGAAACCACTGGCTGGCGTTTACGTCTCGCACTTTATGCCGGGAGGTTACAGTCGCAGGGAACGAAGCGTGAATGGGCGCTCCACCTTGCTGCTCTTGCTTACCCTAGGCACAAGCTTCGCGGCTCCCGTCCCTCACCCCGATAGTCCGGTCTTCTACAAGGACGTGCTCCCGATCCTCCAGCAAAACTGTCAAACTTGTCACCGGGCCGGCGAAATAGGCCCCATGCCGCTGGTTGATTTCGACGGCACGCGCAAATGGGCCAGTGCAATTCGCCTGGCCGTCTCCTCCCGGCGAATGCCGCCTTGGTTTGCCGACCCCCACGTGGGTAGCTTTCGGAACGACCGCCGTCTATCAGACGCCAACATCCGCACCATTACCGAGTGGATCGACGCAGGCGCGCCCGCTGGCAACCCGGCCGACGCTCCCCGTCCCGTGGATTGGGTCGCCGGCTGGTCCATTGGAAGACCGGAGAGGGTCTTCGAGATGCCGGTCGATTTCGATGTTCCCGGATCCGGCGTAATACCTTATCAATACGCGATCGTGCCCACGCACTTTGACCATGACACCTGGGTGCGTTTGGCCGAAGTCCGTCCGGGCGACCGCGCCCATGTCCACCACGCCATAGTCAGCGTTCGAGAGCCCGGTTCCCCCTGGCTGCGGAGCAAGCCCGCCGGAATTCCATTCACTCTGAAGCGCGGAGATGACAGTGGCGGCGCGCCGGGCGAACTCCTGGCGGGGTACGGTCCCGGAGCCCTTCCCGAGTTGCTGGAACCCGGTCAGGCCAAGCTCGTCAAAGCCGGCAGCGACCTTGTCTTCCAGGTTCACTACACGACTAACGGGAAAGCGGGTCACGACCGCAGCCGGATCGGCCTCACCTTTTCGGCGGGTAAGCCGCGCCAGCGTGTGCTGATGCTGGCCGCAGCCAACGTCCATTTTCTGATTCCACCGGGCGATCCCGACTACCGCCTGGACGCGAGCGTCACGCTTCAGCATGAATCCTCTCTGATCTCTCTCCTGCCGCACATGCACTTGCGCGGCAAGTCGTTCGATTTCCGGGTTCGTTTTCCCAACGGCGAAACGCGAGCGCTTCTTGCCGTTCCACACTACAGCTACAGCTGGCAGCTTTCCTATTACCTCCAGGATCCGCTCAAGCTGCCGGCCGGTACAACCATAGAATGCACGGCCCATTTCGATAATTCGCCTGGCAATCCCAACAATCCCGACCCGATGAAAGCGGTTCGCTTTGGGGCTCAAAGCTGGGATGAAATGATGATCGGCTATTTCGAAGTCGCGGTCGATCTGACGGTCGGAATGCGCGATCTACTAATTCCCGGTACTGGCGCCCACACAATGTGAGCCCGCGCAGGATACCCCTCATTTGAAACGGCACGCCACCTATGTCCGTCTAAAATGGTTTATCCGTACGAGACAATCATGGCCGGACACTAGCTCCTTCGATTCATGTATCCTCCCGCTTTTGTTGACGCGAGCGATCTGCTGGTGCTCGTATTGCTCGGCCTGCTCGTCTTGTTCTTCAAGGTGCGGCCTTGGCTTGAGCGCCTTGTTCGAAAAATCGCGCCGCGAACCGGCCTTTGCCTGCTGGTTCTCGCACTGTTCCCGGTAGTGCTGCGGCTCGCTCTCCTGCCTCACCATCCCGCTCCTTCGCCCGAAATTTATGACGAGTTCAGTCATCTTTTGATGGCCGATACGCTGCTGCACCTTCGGCTCGCCAATCCTCCGCACCCTTTCCCCCAATTCTTCGAAACTTTCTTTGTGCTGCAGCAGCCGGCTTACAGTTCCATCTACCCGATCGGCCAGGGTTTGGTCTTGGCGCTGGGCCGCTTGCTCTTTGGCCATCCTTGGGCGGGAGTCCTCTTGTGCGATGCCGTCCTGTGCGCGCTCTCTTATTGGATGCTGAAAGCCTGGACGACCCCTGCGTGGGCGTTCGCCGGTGGCTTACTTGCGGTCTTCCAATTCGGACCCCTAAACGAGTGGACGAACTGTTATTGGGGCGGCGGCGTTTCAGCCATCGCCGGATGTCTTGCCTTCGGGGCTCTTCCCCGGATTTGCGACTACGGCCGCAAACGTGACGCCGTCTGCCTGGGCGCCGGCCTCGCTCTACAGATTCTCACGCGCCCCTTCGAATCCATCTTGCTGGTGTTAAGCGTCTTGCTTTTCTTTCTGCCCGCTTTATCGGAACGGAAGAACTGGAGAAAATTAGCGCGGCCCGCATTCGTGACCCTGATTGCTGTGGCGCCGGCAGCGGGATTGACGCTGCTGCAGAACCGGCAGGTCACTGGAAGCTGGTCCACCTTGCCATACATGCTGAGCCGCATCCAGTATGGAGTTCCAACTACACTCTCATTTCAACCGCTTCCAGTTCCCCAGCGTGCGCTGACACGCGAACAGAGCGCCGAATACAACGCGGAACGCTCCTTTCACGGCGAAGGCCCTGAATCCGTCCGGAAATTTTCGCTGCGGCTCGAATACCGCGTACGGTATTACCGCTTCTTCTTTTTGCCGCCCTTGTACCTGGCGGCATTTGCATTTGTCTTCACTCTGCGCCGCTTCCGTTTTGCGTGGGTCGCGCTGACGATCATAATTTTTGCGCTCGGCACCAACTTCTTCCCCTACTTTTTCCCGCGCTACATGGCCGCCGTTACCTGTCTATTTTTGCTGGTGAGCGTTGCCGGGCTTCAACGGCTCTCGTATTTAAAGATTTGCGGCAATGCGGCGGGCTTTGAAGCAGCGTCGCTGATCCTGTTTGCCTGCGCGGCCAGCTTCGCCCTTTGGTACGGCCTCCATTTGACAGAGAATCCCGCCGCCCCACTCGGCATCTTGCGCTACGAAACCTGGGACTCCATCACCCACCAAAATCCACGCCGGCGCATTCTCGTAAACCGGCAGCTGGCAAGCCTTCCAGGGAAAAAGCTGGTGTTCGTTCGCTACTGGCCAAACCATCTCTTTCAGGACGAATGGGTTTACAACGCAGCGGACATGGACCATGCGCCGGTCGTTTTTGCGCGCGATCTGGGTGAACAAGAGGACCAAAAACTCAAAGCTTATTACCCGGATCGCAAGACCTGGCTCTTGGAGCCGGACGCGACTCCGCCCAAGCTAACGGTTTACGAAACGAAGCCAAAGCCCGCTCTCCCATCCGGGCCCGCCTTCCAGGATGTCAGGTAGCGCATGTATCTCTTCCATGTCTTCCGGTCGTTCCTGCCGCTTCGCAATCCCATCGGCTTTGGTGCGGCGGATTTTGTGTCGTTCGCGGTAACCGCGCTGCTTGTACTGTGCGTTCTTTTGTGGCCTCTTCTGAAACCCTACGTTTCGAAAATCGAGACACGTACGCGCTGGTCCATGCTGCTGCTGGCCTTGCTGCCCATCATGCTTCGTCTTATCCTGTTGCCGCGCTATCCTACGCCGGAGCCAAGTACTTCCAAAGACTTTAGCTATCTTTTACAGGCCGGCGCCATCCTGCACGCACGCTTTGCCAACCCGCCACATCCGTTCCACCGTTTTTTTGAAACCGCCTTCGTTCTGCAACAACCTACTTACAGTTCTGTCCTTCCTCCAGGTCAAGGCATCGCGCTGGCTGCCGGACAGGCGTTGTTCGGCCATTCCTGGGCCGCCGTCCTGCTCTCCGCCGCTGCGTTTTCTGCTGCTTGCTTCTGGATGTTACGCGGTTGGACGAAGCCGGGTTGGGCGCTGCTCGGCGGCTTGTTAGCTGTGTTTCAGTTCGGCCCTCTTAGCTCTTGGATGAACTCTTACGCGGGCGGTGCGATCTCGGCCATTGCCGGATGCCTGGTTTTCGGTGCGCTTCCGCGGCTACAAGCAGAGTGGCGTCAACGGGACGCTGTTCTTTTGGGCGCCGGCATCGCTCTGCAACTTCTGGCGCGCCCTTTCGAATGCGCGCTTCTGGTCGTAAGCGCCGCTCTGTTCTTTGCGCCAAGCCTGCGCCAAAGGGATCTGCGCCGCAAGCTCCTCAAAACCCTCCCATTGGTGGCAATCGTAGTGTTGCCCGGCATCCTCTTCTTGCTCCTATATAACCAGCAAGTCACCGGCAATTGGACCATGAGTCAATATGAGACCGGTCTGGTAGATCGCCTTCGCGTTCTCCGCTTCTTCCTGTACGCCCCTCTCTACGTAGGTCTGGCCCTGTTTTTATGGAGCGTCCGCGAGTGGCGGTTTGCCTGGGTGTTGGCGACTCTATTGCTATTTCTGGCCGGCGCGAACTTCCATCCCGATTCCATCGCTTGCGTCGCCTGTCTCTTCCTATTGGCCGCCGTGACAGGACTGGAAAAGTGCAGCCGCTGCACCGTTCAGGTTGTCGTCTCTCTATGCGTGGCGCAATTTCTTTTCTGGTACAGCCTGCACCTCATCGCGCCGGGTGAAGTGATAGCCGGCATGACCCGCTACCAAACCCGGGACGTCATTCATCACGGCCATCCGGAAGACCGGGCTTCCGTCCAGAGCCAGCTAGCCCAAACCGGCGGCAAGCAACTGGTTTTCGTTCGCAACCGTCGGGGACGCAGCGTAAGCGATTGGATCCACAATGATGCCGATATCGATCGATCCCGTATCATCTGGGCGCGCGACCTAGGGCCGGAGGAGGACGAAAAGCTGCGTAACTACTACCCTGATCGAACACCCTGGCTGCTCCAGACAGATCGCCGGCCCCTCAAACTGGAACCTTACAGGAATCTGCCGTGACCCTCTCCATCCTGATCTCTCTCTACAATGAGGAGGAATTCATCACCACGCTTCTCGATCGCGTGCGCACTGTCCCCGCCGCTTTTTTCGAAGGTGCCGGAATCCGCCACGAAGTGATTGTCGTGGACAACGGGTCTTCCGATGGATCGTACGCCTTGGTGGAAGCTTATGCAAAATCCCATCCGGATTTTCCCATCCGGCTTTTGCGCCACGAAAAAAACCTGGGTAAGTCTGGCGGCATCAAAACGGCGCTAGCGCACGCGCAAGGCCAGTTCTGCCTCATCCAGGATGCCGACCTGGAATACAGTCCCGCCGATTATCCCGCGCTGCTCCGTCCGCTGCTCGCGGGGGAGGCGGATCTCGTGATCGGCTCCCGCTATCTCGAATCGCGAGAGCGGCGTGTCCAGCGTTTCTGGCACAGCCGGATCAATCGGCTTTTTACTCTTTTCACGAATATCGCCGCCGACCTCGATTTCACCGACATGGCTAGCGCCTACAAAGCATTTCGAACGCAGCTAGCCCAAAGCATCCCGCTAGGCTCGCACAGATTCGGTCTTGACGCCGAACTCCCCATCTTATTCGCCAAACGGCGTGCGCAAGTGATGGAGGTGCCGGTCACTTATCACGGCAGAACTTACGACGAGGGAAAGAAAATTCGAATCGCGGACGCCCTTGCCCTGTCCTGGACTATTTTGCGAACCTGGATGTCCAACGACATTTATGTGGACAAAGGGGCCGGAAGCTTACGCGCCTTGGAAGGCGCCGCGCATTTCAACCGCTGGATCGCGGACGTCGTATCGCCATTTTTAGGAAGCAGTGTCTTGGAGATCGGCGCCGGCATCGGAAACTTGACCCGGCTCCTCTGTTCGGGCCGCCAGGAATACATAGTTACCGATCGCGACCCGGAATACATGGAGCAGCTGCGGCGTCTCATGGGGCGCCGCCCGAAAGTGCACGCCGCGATTTGCGACCCTCGCAATCCAGCAGATTTCGAGCCGTTCCGCGGCCGCATGGAAAGCGTCGTCTGTCTGAATGTGTTGGAGCACCTGCCGGATGACGCACTCGCATTGGCGAACATCTACTCTTCTCTAAAGCCGGGTGGCCGCGCTGTGATCCTGGTTCCGCAGGGGGCCGGTGCGTTTGGGACGCTCGACCGCGCGTTAGGACACTTTCGCCGCTATGCGAAAGCAGACTTAGAGCGGAAAATGACCGCTGCCGGTTTCTCTGTCACCCGCATCATCGAATTCAATCGCGTGACTTATCCCGGCTGGATTCTCAACGGACAAATTCTGAAACGGCGCTCGTTGGGCCGACTGCAGCTGGCGGCACTGAACCTTATCATTCCTCTGGTGCGGCCGGTTGACCGGTTTCTGCCCTGGCCGCCGGCCTCTCTTATTGCCATCGGCGTCCGCAACCCTACAGCCGGTTAATCAAACTCGCCACATATCCGGCGCCGAATCCGTTATCTATATTTACTACCGTCACGTTGCTCGAGCAGCTATTCAACATTCCCAGCAACGCCGCCAGTCCGTTAAAGCTCGCGCCATACCCGACGCTGGTCGGCACCGCAATCACCGGGCACCCCACCAATCCGCCCACCACGCTTGGCAAAGCGCCTTCCATCCCAGCGCACACAATCGCCACCCGCGCCTCCATCAGGCGTTCACGTTGATACAGCAGACGGTGTATTCCCGCCACCCCTACATCCACAATCACCTCCACGTTGTTGCCCATCACCTCCGCCGTCAGCCGCGCCTCTTCCAAAACCGGCAGATCGCTGGTTCCCGCGCAAATGGCGGCGATCTTCCCTTTGCCATGCAGCGTCTTGTCCCGCCACACGCGCACTACACCGGAGGCGGGGAAATATTCCGTTTCCGGCGCCAAAGCCGAAACACGTGCCGCCATCTCTGCCGTGGCACGAGTCAGTAAAAGGTTACTTGACTTGGCTAGCAGCGCCTGGGCTATCCCCGCCACCTGGTCCGGATGCTTCCCTTGACCTAAAATTACTTCCGGCATGCCGTGCCGCACAGCGCGATGGTGGTCCACTTTGGCAAAACCCAGATCTTCGAACGGCAGTTGCCGCAGATTCTTCATCGCTGCGTGCACACTGGTCTCGCCGCTGCGTACTTGCTCTAAAAGCTCTTGTAAATGCGGAAAGTCCATAAATTATGAGCCGCGCGCCAAACCGGCGGCATCCACTAAAATAGTACCGTTAGCTTACCTTCATGAGCCGCTTCTGGACACGTCTGCGCCTCACGCTTGATATGATCAAGTTCGAGCACTCCGTGTTTGCGCTTCCGTTTGCGCTAACCGGCGCGCTGCTTGCTTGGCGCGACAGCGAATTTCGTATCACCGGCTTGATTCTACGCTTTGTCTGGATCATAGTCGCGATGGTCTCGGCGCGCTCGGCCGCCATGACGTTCAACCGTATCTTGGATGCTGACATCGACGCGCGCAACCGCCGTACCGCCGCTCGTCACTTGCCTGCGGGCTCGCTCTCGGCTCGCTTCGCCTGGGGATTCACCTTCGCCAGCGTCTTCGTGTTTCTCTGGTCCGCTCGCCAACTCGGCCCGTTGTGCTTCCAGTTATCGCCCGTTGCCTTGGCCATTATCTTTTTCTATTCTTTCGCCAAGCGCTTCACCATGCTTTCGCACCTGATTTTAGGAGTGTGCCTGGGCATAGCGCCCGCCGCCGCCTGGATCGCCATGCGTGGTTCACTTGACGCCCGCATCCTTTGGCTCACTGCTGCCGTCATGTTTTGGGTAGCCGGCTTCGACGTCATTTATGCCTGCCAGGACTTCGAATTCGATCGCGCCGAGGGCTTGTTCAGCATCCCCGGACGCATCGGTATCGCTCGCTCTTTGGTATTGGCGCGCCTGTTGCACGTGGCCATGATCGCGGCGCTTTTTGCCCTGGTCTTCTCTTTCGATCTCGGCCCGCTGAGTCTAGCTGGAGTCTTGGCTGTCGTTGTGCTGCTGGTTTATGAGCACGGCCTCGTCAAAGCGAACGATCTCTCCCGCGTCAATGCCGCTTTCTTTACCGTCAACGGCTACGTCAGCCTTCTTTTCTTTGCATTTTGGGCTGCTGACATTTTCCTGCACCGCCAATATTCTCCTTTAAATCAATGAGCTCTCTGCCGCAAACCTTCGCCTCGCGCCCGGTGATTGAAGACCGCCGCCTGCTTCCCATTCTGGAGAAAGTAGAGGCCAAGGAGCGCCTCTCCTACCAGGACGGTGTAAACCTGTTCCGCACTCCCGACCTGCTCGCGCTCGGATACATGGCAAATCTGGTGCGTGAGCGCTTCCATGGCTCAACCACTTACTTCAACGTCAACCGCCATATCAACCCTACTGATGTTTGCGTAGCCAGTTGCCGTTTGTGCGCCTTCGGTAAAAAGGCCAAAGATCCGAATGCCTACACTATGTCGCTGGAACAGGTGTGGGAAGTCGCCGGAAAGGGGTATGCCGAAGCCGTTACCGAATTCCACATCGTGGGCGGCTTGCATCCTGAACTGTCGCTCGATTGGTTTTGCCAGATGATCGCCGGCTTGAAGGAGCGCTACGCGGGTGTCCACCTCAAAGCCTTCACCATGGTCGAAGTGGCTTATCTCGCCAAACGCGCCAAACTGTCCATTCTGGAGACGTTACAAAAACTAAAAGACGCAGGCGTCGATTCGCTGCCCGGCGGGGGCGCCGAAATTTTCTCGGAACGCGTCCGCCGCATCATTTGCGACCACAAGATTGACGGCGAGGAATGGCTCGAGACCGCTCGCCTTGCACACCGCCTCGGGCTCAAGAGCAACTGCACCATGCTCTACGGGCATCTCGAGACGCCCGAAGACCTGACGGACCATTTGATGAAACTACGCACCGTCCAGGACGACACCAACGGCTTCGTCACCTTTATCCCGCTGGCTTTCCACCCCGATAACACTGCCCTTAGTCATTTACCCAAAACCAGCGGCTTCAACGACTTGAAGCAGATCGCCGTCTCGCGTCTCATGCTCGATAACATCCCGCATATCAAGGCCTACTGGGTGATGATGACGCCGGGCGTCGCGCAAATTGCACAGCGCTTCGGCGCAAACGATATTGATGGCACGGTGGTAGAGGAGAAAATTTATCATGACGCCGGTGCGCAGACCACCCAGCATTTACGCCGTCAGGATTTACTAAGATTGATTCGCGAAGCGGGCCGCAATCCAGTGGAACGCGACACTTCCTACCGTCCGGTGACGCGTACGGAATCTGCCTTTACTGTACTTGTTTGAAGTGACGTGTTTGAGGCGTTCTGAATTTTAGGTGAGCTGGCGTTGGACTCAGTCGGCGCCGGCAATGCATGCGCCGCGTAATAATCCCAGTATTCGGGCGAATTTGCTAAGCTTGCCGTTTCTGAACGCGCGAGAGGACGCGATGCCATTCTCGGCGGCCTGCTTTTCGCTCACGTCAGTTAGGTAAGATGTTGGCAGGTACGTAGCCCCATCCGCTGCCATGTTTGCCAGCCACCGGCTACTTGCTGCGTCCGCGCCATGCAGGCGGCGCAGATCCAGAACCAATTGTCTGGAGCCCAGAGTGGTTTTTGCTGTCTGCCAGCAACCGCTCATTTCAGCCAGATCTTTTTCGCTGAGCTCGCCCAGCAATTCCAACCGGCACGCGTTCACACTGTCGTGAATGTAATACTTAAAAGCAGACGATCGGACTAAGCTGCCTTCCGATCGGCGCAGTGCGGGCTTCGGTGAAATTTCGAGGGTAGTGCTTTTCGCGTCCGCCATGTTTCTTTCCTTTAGATTCTTTCTCTGCACGCTGGGTTCCGATTTTATACCTCGAATCTTATCGACTGCGGTGTGTGGTTCTACAATGACTTGGGCAGTTCAAAAGTGCAACATCGAAACGAGCAGGATAATTTGATCAATGGCATTTAGCCAAAGCGTGAAGCCATGTTTTGCAATCATCGTCGGAATCTTGATATTTTCAGGATTGCTAGCGCCGCTTTCCGCCGCGCAGACCGCTCCTCCCTCTGAAGCCGTGGCGCCGCCGAACGTCCCCGCTGATCCCTCTCAACCGGCGCCCCAGGCAAGACCAGCGCAGGAAGACAAGCGGATAATGGGCGTCCTCCCCAACTACCGGACGGCGGAGATGCCAATCGTTTACACCCCGATTCCGGCATCGTACAAATTGAAAATTGCCATGAAAGATTCTTTCGATTACCCATTGATGGGAGTGGCGGCGATATATGCCAGTTTTTACCAGCTCCAAAACAGCCACCCGCAATTCGGGCAAGGCGTGAAAGGCTACGCTTCTCGCCTGGGCACATCCTATACCGACCAGATCGTGGGGAACATGCTGGCCGAAGGCGTCCTCCCGGCGCTATATCACGAGGATCCGCGCTATTTTCGGATGAACGAGGGAACGACTGGCAAGCGCCTTTGGTACGCCATCAGCCGCATCCTTATTACGCGCACTGATTCCGG